>Ga0181517_10000891_pt1 | contig 36567 bp, 26 predicted proteins | sample PEATcosm2014_Bin_31_FD_119748 | JGI IMG/M metagenome (GOLD analysis project Ga0181517, IMG submission 119748) | Peatland microbial communities from MTU Mesocosm Facility, Houghton, MI, USA - PEATcosm2014_Bin01_30_metaG | ecosystem: Environmental > Terrestrial > Soil > Wetlands > Peat | place... | reverse complement strand
GACATCCGTGGCGACTGGCGCAAGCGTCACGCTGACTGCGACGGTTTCGCCTTCGACGGCCACCGGCACGGTCACCTTCATGTCGGGAACCACCTCACTCGGAACCGGAACACTTAGCTCCGGCGTGGCCACACTTGTGACCTCGTTTGCGACGGCAGGCACTGACTCGTTAACAGCTGTCTACGGCGGATCGACGACCTTCGCTACCAGCACTTCGAGCGCCGTTAGCATCACGGTCACTGGCGGCGGCTCTGCGTGCTCCGTCGTCTACACGATCTCGCCACAGAGTTCGAATGCTTTTGGTGCGGCACTCTCGATTCAAAACACCAGCTCGACAGCCTGGACCAGTTGGACGTTGACCTGGAGCTTCGCCAATGGACAAACGGTTTCGTCTCTCTGGAACGGCATTGAAACGCAGAGCGGCGCAAACGTGACCGTGCAAAACGAATCCTACAACGGCAGTGTCGCCGCTGGCGCCACCCTCACCGGAATTGGCTTCAACGGCACCTGGAACGGCTCTGCCAACGCAGTTCCCACGAACTTCGCAATCAACGGAACAGCTTGCAACGGCGGCGGGCTGGGCAGCTTTACGCTGAAGCCCTCGGCGGCAACTCTCACGGTTGCTGCGGGTGCCAGCGGAACTGACACCATCACAGTGACTGACGTTGCTCCATTCACCGGCAGCGTAGCCTTTACCGCATCGGGCATGCCGACGGGAGTCACCGCAGCCTTCAACCCGACCTCATCCGCGACTTCGAGCGTTCTCACCCTCACAGTCGCTTCCACCACCGTCGCTGGAACATATCCAATCACCATCACCGGAAGCTCCAGCTCAGTGCCGTCTGCGACCACCACCGTCTCGCTCATTGTGAGCGGGACACCTGGCTTTACGCTTGCGGCTTCGCCCTCGACCGTCACAGTGGCGCCGGGAAGCACGGGAACCAGCACCGTTACGGTGACTGACCTGAACGGGTTCACGGGCAGCGTGACACTTGCTAACTCCACCCTGCCGACTGGCGTGACCGTTGCGATCGGGACCAACCCCGCCACGACGACCAGCATCCTCACCTTCACGGCAGCTTCCACCGCCGCGACCGGCTCGTCAACAATTACCGTCACCGGAACCTCCGGCTCGCTGACGCCTGTCACAACCACCATCACGTTGAAGATTGGCACGACGGCCTACACCACCTTCCAGCAGCATTTTGTCGACCTTTACAACAACATTCACGGCACCTCGAATGGGTATTTTGGGACCGCAACCAGCGGTGACCAGATTCCCTATCACTCGGTAGAAACCCTCATGGGCGAGGCTCCGGATTATGGCCACGAAACGTCATCGGAGACTTACAGCTACTGGGTCTGGCTGGAAACGCTCTACGGTGGCCTGACTGCAAACTGGACCGGACTGCAAACTGCCTGGACCAGCCTGCAAGACAACATGATCCCCAGTTCGACACTGCAGCCGACCAATAGCGGCTATAACGCCTCTGCACCCGCCACATATGCGCCTGAGCATCCATTGCCCACCGCCTATCCATCGGTGTTGACCAGCTCGGTTTCTGTGGGCACCGATCCGTTGGCCAGCCAACTCGCCGCGACCTACGGCAACGACAACATGTACTCCATGCACTGGATTATTGACACCGACAACTTCTACGGCTTTGGCCAGCAGGAAGACGGCGTCACGAAGCCCTCGTGCATGAATACCTTCCAACGCGGTGCCAACGAATCCGTCTGGCTGACCGTTCCGCAGCCTTGCTGGGATGCCTTGAAGTACGGCAGCGCGAGCAACGGCTACCTGGATCTGTTCACTGCTCCTTCTCCTTATACGGCGCAGTGGAAGTATACCGACGCACCCGACGCCGATGCCCGCACTGTACAGGCCATGTATTGGGCGGAACAGTACGCAAACGCGCAGGGCGGAAGCAGCATTGTCACAGCCTTGCTACCCAAGGCAGCTGAGCTGGGCGACTACCTGAGGTACTCGTTCTTCGACAAGTACTTCAAGGCGATTGGCTGCACTGGCGCCAGCGCCAGCGCAACGAGCTGCGCGGCCGGCAGCGGCTACAACTCCGCGCACTATCTGCTCGGGTGGTACTTTGCTTGGGGCGGCGCGCTTCCGGCTGACGGAAGCTGGGCATGGCGCATCGGTGACGGTAGCACGCACTTTGGCTACCAGAACCCAGTCGCGGCCTACGCCCTGTCGAAGGATCCGGGCATCAGCGGCAAACTTCCCGCGCAGAGCGTGACCGACTGGACCACCAGCCTGGAGCGTCAGCTTGAGCTCTACCGCTGGGCGCAATCGGATGAAGGCGCCATCGCTGGCGGCGCAACCAACAGTTGGGAAGGCTCCTACTCCCCGACTCCCACCGGCGACTCCACCTTCTACAACATGGCTTATGACTGGGAGCCTGTCTACCACAACCCGCCGAGCAACCAGTGGTTCGGTATGCAGGTCTGGTCCATGGAGCGTCTGGCTGAGTACTACTACATCACCGGCGATTCCAAGGCCGCAATCGTGCTGAATAGCTGGATCCCATGGGTTGAGAAGGTCACCACGGTCAACTCCAACGGAACCTTCACTCTGCCCGGTTCACTCTGCTGGGACAACTCACCCGGCCAGGGCGACACAACCAATCCTTGGAACGACTCGACCTGCGGCCTCGTCACCTCGGGTACCGCAAACCAGCCTGCAACCAACTGGAACGCCACCACGCAAGACTGGACTACCGTTCCGCTTAACCCGAACCTCCACGTCCGGGTCACGGGCACTGCAACCGACATCGGCGAAGCCGGCTCGCTGGCTAAGGCCCTCGCCTACTACAGCGCCGCGGTTGGCAAGTACGTTACTGTTGGCACGCCCGATGCAACCTCCGAGGCGTTGGCCAAGAGCCTGCTCAACGGCGTCTGGACCAACTACCGCGATACCATCGGAATCTCGGTGGCCGAGACGCGCGGCGACTACTGCACCAGCACCACCAGCACCAGCACCAGCGGCAGCACCTCCCTCAACGGCGGCTTCGGCGCCACAGTGTTTGTACCTTCCGCTTGGGTACCGGGCACCATGCCAACCGGCGAAGACGTCACTGTTACACCGCAGCCAACATTCCTGAGCCTGCGTCCCAAGTACACGAGTGACCCCAGCTACCCGCTGGTTCAGTCGGGTTGCGCGGGATCGGGTGCGGGTCCAACCTTCAACTATCACCGTTTCTGGGCACAGGTGGATATCGCGTCGGCGTATCTCGTCTTCGCAAATCTCTTCCCCGGCAACTAAAGAGCCACTCTCAACCAAGGGCGCTGCTGGCAACAGCAGCGCCCTTGTAGCATGTCACCTGGAGCGAGCATTCGGCAGACAGATGTTGCCGCAGCCTGCGCCGTCTACTACCTGCTGTTCCCGAACGAATAAGAGAACAGCGCTTTAGCCCTCCGATCCGCCCTGCTCCTGAGTAGCAGCGCGGATTGGCGGTTATCAAAGTGAAAGCCGTGCTTCCGCGCGCGACTTCGTCTTATTGAACGAAGTGAATGCGCGAAGTCACGGCTTTTTCTTTTTTGCGCAAAGATGAAAGGATTGGTGCGTCTTCCTCGCAGTCGGTGGGATAGTTCGGTGACAGGCGCGCTTCACGTGCTCTGCTGCACTGTCGCTGTCTCCCTTTCAAAGGCTTCGAAACTCACGGCTTCACACCCTCCGCAGTCTCTACCGGCTCACTGATGTCGAGATGCTCAGTGCGTTTGATGAGCCGATCGATCACGCTGTCCCATGACGGAATCCCGCGCGCGACTTTGAAACTGTAAAGTTTGTCGAAGGTCTCATTCGGAAGACGCAGCCAAACTGCATCGGGATAGTATGCATCGACCGCTTTTCGCCATGCTTCCACAGGCAATTGAAGCCGCGCCTCGCGATCCAGTGCAATCTGCGCAACCTGCAGCGAATCCCCTGAGGTGTAGAAGACCGTTCCACTGAACAGCGCAGAGACGTGAATGGTTCCGGCCTCCAGACCATAAAAATACCTTGTTGCGGCCACATCGAAGTCCAGGGTGCAGGGCAGCAACAGATCGACCGTCGTTTCGGCCTCGAATGACCCGATCTTCACGACCTGGTTGGTCCACAGCATGGATTTCATGGTGCGTCCCCACCGCCCGCGCCTGCCAAACAAATCCAGGAGCCGAGCCTCCTCCGCATTGCTGTAGGTCCGCGCAAGTGGCTCAAGTTGCATCTGGCAATTCAACAGAACCGAGTGCACTGTTTGATGCGGAGTCGTATTCGTTACGCGTAGGGGAGCGACAATCGTCGGCACCGCTGCGCTTTCCAGCGCCGTTGCGGTGCAAAAGCTGAAATTCAATTCAAGCATGATGTACCTGCTTTGTGTGCGGCTCTCAACTCTGCTTAGCGAAAACTGAGGAAGATGCTAACACGAGCTTTCGATGCATCCCGGCTATAAGTGGATGTCTGATCTCATCGGCGGGCTCTCTTATGTTGCAGATGCGGCTCTAGTCTTCGGCGAAATGGTATTCATTTATCATGTGGCTCAGGTGCAATCCAGCACGCCGGGGGAAGCTCATGTATCGTCGCCAATTCCTAACGACATCCATTGCCACATCCTTTCTTGCTCTGCGGCAGAATGGCTCCGCTGAAACTCCAGCAGCGACGCCGCGCGACTACTACCAGGTTCGCCGCTACCGTCTGCAGAGCGGACCGCAGCTCAAGCTGACAGAGAGTTACATTAGTGACGCGCTCATTCCCGCGTTGGCCCGCAGAAATATAGGACCAATTGGCGCCTTCCGGCTCGACATCGGACCCGAAACCCCCGCATTCTACCTGCTGATCCCAGGCTCTTCTCTCGACATGATTGCCAATATCGATCGGCAGCTCAGTCAGGACGACGCGTTTATGAAGATCGCCGATCCGTTTTGGAATGCACCAGCAACCGCGCCCGCTTTTCTGCGTCTGGAGAGTTCGCTGCTCGTTGCCTTCGAAGGCTGGCCGCACTTGACGCCTCCGGCGGCGACGGCCACGAAGGGCAAGCGCATCTTCCAGCTTCGCACCTATGAGAGTCCCAGCAATCGGGACCATCTTCGAAAGATCGAGATGTTTAACAACGCGGAATTCGAGTTATTCAAGAATGCCGGTTTCCACCCCGTCTTCTTTGGCGACACGCTTATCGGGCCGCAGATGCCCAATCTCACTTATATGCTGAGCTTCGCGGATATGAACATGCTGAATGAACAATGGGACGTTTTTCGCAACGATCCTTCATGGAAAAAGCTATCTACATCTCCCCGCTACGGGTACGAAGCGATTGTCAGCAATATTTCAAATCTAATTCTGAGTCCGCTCGATGCTTCGCAGATTTAGAGAAGTCACTGCCGTGCCACTCACTGCTGAGTAAGGGAAGGGCGCTTTACAGCCCAGTCTAAAGCGCCCTTTTATGCTGTGAAAGCTGCAGCCTGCACGTTCCTTGCTAGCTTATTTATACTCCGCGGCAAAGTCGTTGCTTTCCTTGTCAGCTTCCTCTGCCGACGCAGTATGGGAGTAGATGACGACGCGATAACGAAAGGTTGCTTGCGCCCCCTTTTCCAGTGTGAGGTTATGCGCCGATGCCTTGGGATCGAAGATGCTTTCTCCCAGTGGATTGGCTGCGAAGAGGCCATAACCGCGAGCGTGCCAGTAGGTTGGATAGCCTGGATTGGCAGGGTGGTCGAAGATCGCCACTGTAACCGCTTGATCGCCCGTCTTTCCACTCAGCATGCACCAGCGTCCTCGCGTTCCCCACGCGGCTCCGCCCTGCATTCTTTCGCTGGTCAGATAGACGCCTGTTGCGCCGGTAGTGTCGACGTCGTCGACCTTTGTGGGCCTGCCGCTCGCATCCAGGAATATGCCTCCTTTTTCATCGGCCGACTCCAGGAAGTGCGCCACTCTCATGCCCAACATGCCTTCCTTGTCGTCTTGAAAGACGGTCCGATCAAGCGCCGTGAGAGTCGTTTCCCGGTCAATGACATTGGCGTCGTTGCGATGCTCAAAGACAAAGTGTGTCGTTTCCTTGAGAAGATCCTGTCCCTTTCCCGTGGTCCAGACCGTCTCCACAACAAGTTCTCCGCGAGTTGGACCGCTCTTCGTGGAGATGATGCGCTCCTGACCGATGGTGCCCATTTTGTCGCGGTCTTCCGGCATGATGGCGTCGGAGTTATTCCAAAAATCAAAGCCGTTGACATTGCCGTAATTGAACCACAATCCTGCATGATGCGGATGATCGACGCGCTCGCCTGGCAGCGGGTCGAGCGGATACCCGCGAGAGACTGTGATGCCCCCCGGTGCCATGAGCGGATATAGCGTCGGTTTCTTGAGCGTTGTCGGCCAGATGTAGGCAGTGAAGACCTGGCCGTTGTAAGTAACGTCAACGCGGCGCTTTGCGACATTGGATGTGACCTGCATTCCCTTGTCATTCGCGCCTGCCCAACTGACAACGGGTAGGCACGCCGCCACGATGACGCTCAGTGCGATCTTAGACATGCTTGCCCCCGGCCACCATCTGTTCTGTCTGGTCGTCATATGTGACGCGCTGGCCGGTTTGCATCGCTGCGATCGTCATGCAGAGCGCGAGCGAATGACTGAATCCGGCATCGATACTGGCGTTCGGCTGTTTGCGAGAACGCACGCACTCCATCCAGTTGCGCATGTTGGCCGAGCTTTGCGGATCGACTCCGGTATGAGCGTCGGTCTCCACCTTCTCTGCCGATTCACTGAGCGGGAAGCTCTTCAGCAGGTTTGGCGGCATCTTCATCTCGGCTGCGTATTTCGCAGTCAGTCCTCCGTCGGGACTGACGGTCTGCTTATCCATATCCAGCATGCCGCCGTTCGAGTAATACAGCTCTTTAACTCCGCCGGCTGAGTTTGTTTGCCGCGAAGAGTAGACAACCTGGAACCCCTTAGTCATGTCATCGGCCGGACCGTAGTCGTAGACGGCAGTGAAGGTGTCCCAATTGCGCCGCCCATCCTTCCAGCAATAGATGCCTCCGTTGGCAACTACGCTGCGCGGATGCGGATAGCCGCTGAACCAATGCACTGTGTCGATCTGATGCACAAGCCACTGATCGGGAATGCCGGAGGAGTAAGGCCAGAACAGGCGAAACTCCAGGTATTTCCTTGCGTCGAAGGGCTCAAACGGGCGATTGAGCTGAAAGCGCTTCCAGTCCGTATCCTCTTCCTTCAGCAACGGCACCTGGTCGGGACGCCGCCAGCGGCCTGGCTGATTGACGTTCCAGGTCATCTCCACCATCACGATCTCGCCAAAAGCTCCAGACTTGATGTATTCGTAGGCTTTCTGATAACTCGGTGTGCTGCGGCGCTGCGTGCCGATCTGCACAATCTTCCCCGTCTTGCGAACCGCATCGCGAATGGCCATGGCATCGGCCATCGTATTGGCGAGCGGCTTTTCGACATATGCATCGCGGCCGGCATTCACCGCCTCTATCCCATGCTGCGCATGTTGGAAATCGGCAGTCGCGATGACCACAGCGTCGATGTCGGTCCTTGCGTATAACTCTTCATTGTTGCGGATGCTTGCAACCGGATCGCCGGTCAGCTTTCCAATCCACGCGGAACCCTCATCGCGGCGTCGGTTCCAAATATCGGAGACCGCGGCAATCTGGAAGTTCAACTCTTTGGAGTGTTGCAGAAGACAAGGAATCAACGTGCTCTTCATGCGATCGCCGCACCCGACGATACCAACCCGCACGCGATCGTTCGCTCCCACAACCCTGGCGTAGCTGGCTGCGCTCCATGACAATGTGCTAGCCGCAAGGGCGGCACTGCTCTGCTTTAGAAAAGACCGTCTGCTGGCATCGCTGCTCTTCATTGTTTCTCCTCATTCTTAGTGGAAGCTTCCCGAACGCTTCCAATGTGCAATCGTCAGGTCAGATATCGCGGAAGGGCGCGTCAGCCCTGAGCTGACCTCAACAGCAGAATTGTGTGCTTCAATTTCGTTCGTATCCACAGGAGTGGAGTCCAATGCGGTTCCAGCTGACTGGGGTAACGGAATTCACTTCGATCAATATTGTTCTTATCGCTGAAGATGTATCGGTAACGATAGTTGATGTGAGTCTAAAGACTGCCGTTATCGATCGTTTGCGAGCGTGGAATGCGAGTGGCAGCACCCGCCCCAGTCGCAGGCGGGTGCTGCTGCCCGGTTAGAAAGTAATCTTCAATGCGCCTTGGAAGATTCTGGCGCCATAGCTTTGCACGGTGGATGTGACTGTTCCAAACGTCTTGAGGTTATTGAGACCGGTGCTCGAACCAAGGTACCCCGTACTGCTCCCCGGTGCGGCAAAGTCCGGATGATTCAGCAGGTTGAATGCCTCAAATCGAAGGTTCGCGGTTAACGCCTCACGTAGTGGGAACGAGCGTGTCAGCGCTGCGTCTGCCTGGAAGAACTTTGGTCCCCGATAGGCAAACCGGCCGGAGTTTCCAAAGGTACCAGTAGCATTTTGAGCAAAGTTGGCCGAGTTGATCCAGGCCGTAAACAACTGGCCGCTCGCAGGTTTAACAATCTTGTTGTGCGTATACAACCCGCTCTTGCTGAGCAGGTTGGGCCGGTCGTTGTTCTCATCGATCAGGGAATTGTCGATACCCGATGTCGCTGTGAATGGGTTGCCATCGGTAGCGTGCACCAGTGGCGAAATCTCCCAGTGGTTCACAACTCCGCTCGCCAAACCATGCAACGAGCTGAAGTGGCTCGACGCCACAAGCGAGGTGTTGAAGATGTCTCTGAAATCAAATCCGCAACTTGATTTGTCTCCGTTGATGTTGGCGGGGTTCTGTATGCTGACCGAGCTGACGTCTGCCGCGTTATCTGAGATGTCAATGCAGTGCGACCAGGTGTAATTGGCCAGGAAGACAAAGTGCGACGACATGCGATGCTGAATGGAAGCCACCAGGCCGTTGTAACTCGCATTTGCGCCTGCCATGATGTACAGCGACCCGCCTCCGCCGCCCGAATAATACGGACCCCAGGTGGGGTTGGCTTGCGTCAATGCAAACCGTGCGGAGTAGTTGCCGGTCGACGAGCAGGGTAAGGTTCCTGTTCCATGCACCGGTGTAGTGCCGCAATCCGATCCCGCTATATAGGTTGCCGGATCCATCGGTAGGCCGTAGGGCCCAAAGGCCGTATGGTTACCAACATAGTCGGCCTCGGCCTGCCACCCGCGGCCGAACTCACGCTGTATGCTCGCCGTCCACTGAATCATGTAGGGCGCGTGGAACTTGGTCGGAAGCACAATATACTGCGTTGACTTCTGGAAGGCCACCGACGACGTTGGCACCTGCGCCAGCGGGAAGGGATTGGTGGTTACTGACCCATTTGACCAGGGACTGTCGAAGTTCAACGGAACGCCGACCGGTGTGTTATTCACCGTCTGGGCAAAGGGAGGATCCTGTTGGTTGCGTTGGCCGGTGAAGAGATTGGGCTCGTCATAGACAAGCGCGCCGCCGACACGAATGACCATCTTGCCGTTGCCTTTGGGATCGAAGGTTGCGCCAACGCGCGGTGAGAACTGCCACGGCGAGTTCTGCGTGAAGGCCTTCGGAACTCCCTTGTCGCCGTAGAAGAAGCTTCCCGCTGGAGCATTCGGATAAACCGTGCTGACCTGGTTGTTCAAGAATGCGTTGTAGTTGAAAACAGATCCGCGATTGAAATAGTCCGTCGCTACAAACTCCGGATCCCAACGCACGCCGGCATTCAGCACGATCTTGCTGCTCGCGTGATAGGTGTCTTGAACGTAAAGGCTCGGAATCGGCTCGCGCAGTGCGTTCTGTTGGGCCTTGCTCTGCCCATAAGCGCTCATCGCGCCAGTCAGGAACTCCAGGTTTTGGTCGGCCGTCGAGCCGCCGCCCGTGCTCTTCCCGGCGGGTCCTTTGATGCTGTAGTTGCCGTTGAATGTGAAGACCCCGTTTCCTTCGTAAACGTTGTTCACATTGAGCTCGGTCTGCACCCACTCGCCGCCAAAGGCCAATTGGTGCTTGCCATGCATCCAAGTGAGATCGTCGGCGAGCCCCAGCGTATTCACATTGAACTTAGCCGCCGAACAAGTGCCGCAATAGACGCTCCACTTGCTGGTGACCGTCAGCTGCATCCCGATGGTCGTCATGTCATAGTTGTTGACGCCGATCGTGCCCGAATTGAGGCCGGCCGCTGAGGGACCGCGGTTGTCACGACGCCTCATCACGGTGGCGTGGGCAGAGTTCACTAGATTCCTGGTGATGACGTAATTCTCACCCAGCGTAAACGACTGCGCACGCTCCGAGTTGCCTGAGTTCACGCTGAGAAGAGCGTTGGTCGGTGAATAGAATGCCGGAGTTTGGTAGCCCTCAATAAAATACCGGCCATACAGGCTGTTGTTGGGGGTTAAAGTTGCATCCACTCGAGTAACAAACTGGTTATCCTTCACCTGCGATGGGATTGCATAAGTGACAGCGCCATTCGCAGCCGTCGAAGTTGGCAGGAATGTAACCAGCTTGAGTGCTGCGGGACTGGGCTTCCAGGTGACGCCCGGCGTACCGGCGTACTTGTTGCCAATCAATGCGATTCCGGTCAGCGGATCCAGCAGTTGGGTCGAGTCTGACGCCGAGAAATCGCCCGTTAGGTTTGCCGCCGTTGGCACGTAGGAAGTGGTATTAGATTGCGTCTGTGCGTTGATCCAACGCTGATAACCTGCGAAACCGAACAGTCTATCGCGGATGATCCTGCCGCCAAAGGTGCCGCCAAACTGATTCTGGTGCAACGTATCCTTCGTCGTCGAGAAAAAGTTGGTGGCATCGATGAAGTTGTTGCGGATAAACTCAAATGCCGATCCATGCCACTGGTTCGATCCCGAGCGGGTAACCACGTTGACCAGTCCGCCCGGATGCAAACCGCTCTGCGCGCCCAGTGCCGCTGTCTCTACGCTGAACTCGGCGACCGCGTCGGGGAATGGGAAGGGCATGTTGACGTTGGTCATGTAGTCGTTGTTATCGCCGCCGTCCAACCGGTAGTCGATGGCATTGCCTTGACCGCCGCCGATCGAGATGACCGCTGAGCTATAAAACGTCTTGCTCCCGGATTCGTCATTGTTTTCATTGGCGTTGACGGCTCCGCCGCTCAGGGTCACCAATGACGTCATCTGCCGTCCATTCAGAGGCATCTCCGTCATCGTACTTTCGTCGATTGTCTGCTTGAGCGAGCTGTCTTCGGTCTGCAACGCGAGTGCCGTCGACTGCACCTCAATCGTCTGATCGGTTGCGCCGACGTTCAGCGTAATGTTGACGGCGATGCTGCTGCCAACCTCAAGCACAATATCCGTTTGCCGGTAGTGCTTGAAGCCCGTCGCCGACGCTTCTACCGTATATGTGCCGATGGCGATATTTGGGAAGCTGTACAATCCGTCGCTTCCCGAGGTCTTCGTCGTTTTTATGCCGGTGGCCGTGTTAGTGGCTGTCACCGTTGCATTCTGTATCACCGCTCCTGTACCGTCAACCACCTGACCTTGAATGCTTCCTGTTCCAGCAGTCTGGGCGAAGCCCCTTGCGGAGAACAGAAGGATGGTAGTGCAGAAAAAAATCGTGAACCACTGGTTGACCCTGTCTTGGGCTTTGAATCGCCTGCTTTGCATTGAGCCTCCAAAAGGTTTTTTCGATCACTACGGAGTGGGTCGGTCTTCGCGCGGAAGACTGGCTCACACGGTCAAGAATCTGATTATCTGTGGACTTCTCAGTCCTGAAATGCCGTGGAGAATCTATACAGTGGTCTGACCATGCCTGTCAACGAAAAACTCGTGACGCTTGCATTACTATTGATTACTATGCATAAGCAATTTATAATGAATAGTTTGCAAATGAAGACAATAGTCACGTGGTAGGACAAGTCGACATGGATTTCGCTTGAGTGCTCTGCCACTCTTGCCACCGGAGAGGAGAAGAAGCACACAGACAAATAATCGCCGGCATGCGCCAACGGCACTCACCGCGTCACAGAGGTCACTTGCTTCTCATCGAACGCGTGAATGACCGGCAGGACATTGCCGTCATTGTCGAAGAAGCCGCGCCCGTGCGTTACACCCTCCGCGGCCGGCTCCCACCAGAACACACCCTGGCCAAGCCCCTTGGGAATCGACCGCACAGCGGCGTCCACGGCGCGCAGAAAAGCCTCCTGGCCCTCAGGGCTCTCGGCGAACTCCGTTTTCCTTCCGACAAACTCGCCCGGGGTCCAGTTGTAAGCCGTCTCCACGACGATGATCGGCCGCTGGTAGCGAAGCGCAACATCGTGCAAATCGCCGCTCATCTTGGCAACATCCCCGTGCCAGCGAGGGTAGTAGGAGAATCCCATGACGTCGAAGGGAACATGACGGGCGATCACATTATCGAAGAACCAGACGGAGGCCTCATAGTCGCCGCTCCGCTCGATGTGGATCATGATACGCGGCATGGGACGCGCACCGCGGCCGGCATCCACTCCGTGAATGCCTGCCTTCAGCAGATCGGTAAAGTTATCCCAGTTATCGGGCAGCTTGCCGTCGGGCCATAGCATTCCGGCGGAGATCTCATTGCCCACCTGCACCATCTCAGGCATCACGCCTTCGTGGGCAAACGCCGCAATCGTCTCGCGTGTATAACCGAAGACCTGCTCGACAAGCTGTTTGTGCTTCAGCTTCTGCCATGCCTCGGGGATCGGCTGCTTCCCTGGGTCTGCCCAGCTATCGGAGTAATGCAGATCCAGCAGAATCTTAAATCCCATTGCCCTGGCGCGTTTGGCCAGAGCCAGCGTGTAATTCAGATCGTTCGGTAGCTTGTCGCGCGCGGCCGCCGGGTCATGAAAGAGCCGCAGACGCACCCAGTTGTAATGGTGATCGCGGAGCATCGCCAGCACATCCTTCGGCTGCCCATCCTCCTTGAAAACCACTCCATCCTGCTCGCACTTTGCCAGAAAGGAGACGTCGGCGCCGATTGCGTAGCCTTGCGCCGGAATAGGGTGCGCCATCCGAAGAAGTACGCCAAGCGCTACCGCTACCCTCCACCAGAGACGCATATCCGATCCTAACTCTCTATCGTCACAAGTACGGCGGAAAGATTGTCTATCCCTTCCGCCGCATAACTTATTGCCCCAACTTCCGCTAAATCTTAGAAGTAGAACTTACCCGCCAGTTGTATCTGCCGGTGGCCTGTTTCGTTATTGACAGTTCCAGCCAAGGGAGTGACACTTCGTCCTCCATACACGTTGAAACCGATGTACATACGAGGATCGGAAGCAAGGAACTCATTCCACGGATGATTGAATAGATTGAAGACCTCGCCGCGGATCTCCAGCTTGCGACTCTCTCCCAGTCCAAAGGTCTTGAATAGACCTGTGGAGTCATTGATGTAGGCCGGCCCATGAATATAAGGTAGGCGATAGGTTCCATTCGACAGCAGAGATGGCGCGGTAAAGCAGCCAGGGTTGAAGTACTGGCCCTTCGCAAGACCTTTGCGCGGATCGCAAGTCATTACAGGCACGGCTACCTCATCGGGAGTTCCGTCAACCTGAGCGCCGCCTAGCGTGACGTTATTTCCGTAGATCCCGATCGTGTTCCGGTTGGCGGCATACTCTGAGCCGAAGTTATTGCCGATCGGCCCTCCTGTAGAAGCTTGGAAGATGCCCGAGAAGTTCCAGCCGCCGAGCGCACCGTTGACCAAAGCGTGATTGCCTAGGTTCCTCTTGCTGAAGGATGGCATCTTCAGAAAATAGGAAAAGCTGAGAATCTGCGAACGGTCGAACGGAGTCGGCCCGTACCAGCGCTTCATGTCGAATGCATCTTCGGCGTTGTAAGCCAGTGATTTGCCAAAGGCGTAGCTGCCCCAGTAGTTCAGCCATCCCTTTTGCCGAGTCAGGGTCAATTGCAGCGCATTGTAGTTGGAGTTCAGGTTGTGGAAGTGCGTCGAGATGTCGCCGTAGTTAGCGAATGGCCGATAGAGCTGGTCGTAGTAGGTTCCATAGTATGGGCCAGTCTCCTTGCCTTCAGGCACGGCATTCTGTACTCCATAGCCCACTAAGTTACGGCTGATGTTACCGACATAGTTAGCCTCGATCTTGTTGGCTCCTGGAAAAGTATGCGCCAGGGCCATGTTCCAGGAGTATGTGACGGGGACGCGATGATCGCTGGGATAGGCGGTGCCCCAAACCACAGGCAGGGCGGTGGAAAAGTTCAGCGCCGATATGCCGGAGAGCGTATACCCGGGCGTCGATGAAGCGTACAGAGTGGCTACTTGGAAGTTTGGAGGCGCCTCGATTGCCGAATAAGCGTTGATCCCCGGATCGCTGTAATAGTTGGTGCCGATTCCACCACGCACGACGGTCTTGCCACTACCGGAGAGATCGTAAGCGAAGCCCAGCGAAGGTGCCCATTGGAATCCGAGCGGCTTGGAACCGGAGAGAGGAACGGAGGGCGTGGTCGCGTGCGTCTGCATTCCAGTGTAGGCAGTGTAGGAAGAGCTAGCCACATACGCTGCTGGGTTGAAGATGGCGATGCGGCCCTTACTGTCGTACCAGGCCCCGATGTGATCCACGCGCAGGCCGTAGTTCAGAGTCAGCTTCGAGAGCGCCTTCCAAGTATCCTGGGCAAAGAAGTCGAAGCGTTTGGCCCTCATGCTTGCCTCGATGTTGCTGCTGCTCTGGGTAAACTCAGAGGTGTATCCCAACAGCAGGTCGGCCCAGAGGTTACCGGTGGCGGTGGAATAGTCCTGGGTTGAGATGGTGCCATTGTCGTTGCCGCCGGTGCGGTTGTTATAGAGGCCCATCTGGCCGAAGAAACCGGCCTTGAGGAGGTGCTTTCCCTTGACTTTTGTCAGAGCGTCGTTGATGGTGTAGCCGTTTTGCGCATTTAGATAGGGAGGCGCTTCGTTGCCGTTGATGTACAGCTGCTCGTTGTTGATCTCGCCCCCGCTGCCGCCTCCGAAATCCACATTGGGAAGTATGCCTGTTGAGGTGGAGAAGAGATTCTGGTAAGGATAATTGAGCGCGCTGAGAGAGACTGCACTCAGGTTGCCCAGCGCCTCCTTCAACGTGAAGCGTGTGTAAGCCAGAGATGCTTCATTGGTGAGAGACTGGCTCAAGGTGTTGGTGAGCGTGCCGCTAAAAGAGTTCGAGGCGTCCTTACCGGTCTGAGCGGCGGGGTATGGAAGTTGGTTCCACACATTGTAAGGACCGTAGGGCCACGGCACACTCTCATTCTCGTGGTTATAGCGGCCGGATAAATGGGCGTTGTTTGTGATGGCGTAGTCCATCCGCAGGATTTCCTGATTGCGCGGGTTCGAGGTGGTGAAGTCCGAGATGAAGTTATTGCCCGCGTGAGTCAGTGGATCGACATAGTACTTGGGAAACAGATTGGCCAGATTGGCCACGGCTCCGAGAAGAATCTTGCCGGCGGGATCGATGGAAGTCTTGGCAATAACACCGCTGCCGCTGCAATAGCTTTGGCCGCTGCCGCAGGGATAGGTCGAGACCGGCCAATACTCATAGCCGTTGGCCGCGTTCGACAGGTCCATATTCCACACGTTGCTGAAGTCTCCTCCGACCATGGCCTCGGTCGGTATGGCAGCTTTGCGGACACCCTGATCGACATGCTGCTGGGCGTATTCCATGGCGGCAAAGAAGAAGAGCTTCGCATGATCGCGGCTGACGCCGGGTAGAATCACTGGGCCGCCGATATTCATGCCAGGATAGTAGAGACTGGTTTGCGATTTCGGCAGGCCGTTGGCCTTCTGTTGCCAGTCCGTCGCATCCATGTTGTAATTGCGCGCGCTGAGATAGGCCTCTCCATGAAAGTCGCGGCCGCCGGCCTTGGTCTCAGTGCTCACCACGATGGGTCCATTCGGTTCCGCGGCGGAGTAAGCTGCGGACTGCACCTTCAACTCGGCGATCATGTCCACGTTTGGCGTGACGGACGCGCCGCCTGCGGTATTCAGATCGGTGACCGAAGCGCCGTCACTGACGATCGCCACCTGGTCAAAGCGGTTGCCGTTCACGGTATAGGTGCTGGCGTTCTGCGTAAATCCAGCCTGGTTGCTGTCGTAGCCGCTGTTGGTAAAGTTGCCGGTGTTGCCCGCTCCAGGAACCAGGCCCAACAACTCGATGGCGCTGCGGCCCTCAAGGTTCATGTTATGCATCTGGGTATCCGAGATGGTGTAGCTCACCTCGCCGGAGGTCGTCGGCGTCAGTTCCTCGGCCTCTGCCGTCACCACAACCGAAGCGGTGGCTCCAGCCACGGTCAGCGCGATGTTCTTCAACTCGACCTGATCGTTGATATGCACGGCCACGCCCTTGCGGACGAGGCTGTTAAATCCCGAGGCCGACACCTGCACATCGTAGGTCGCCACCGGGATGCCGACCAGCGAGAAGAATCCGCGGCCGTCGCTGGTCGTCGACCGCGCCACGCCAGAGGCTTCATCGGTGATGACAATCTGCGCCCCTGGAATGACGGCGCCAGTCTTGTCCACCACGGTTCCCGTCAAGGTTGCGTCATTGCTCTGGGCCTGGGAGAGCGTTGCCCAGCAGATCACGAGAGTCAGCGTCACGACGGCAGCGATGGTGCGGATGGTGTTTTTCATCTCTTTTCCTTTTTCTGGCACTCCAAAGTCTCAGTGGTTCCGGAACTGGCCTGTCAGTGGTCCAATCACCTGCACGGTTTTCACACGGTTCTGGGGTATTCGGGGGGAGACAACAACTCCATTGCAAATGCTATTCCTCAAAAGATGCGGCGCGAATCCGACGAAAGTTGGATTGGTGGCGACATTTTAGTCACGTGGACGTCGCCAGGCAACTAAGAGCACTTACCCGGGCTCGCGACAAGTTGAAGCGGACCAATCGCGCCATGTGACACGACGCGAAATTGACCCGAAAATCCTCAGAAAAACTCCAAAAACCTGCCGCAAAGGCGCTCGCAGACGATACATTTGAATAGAAAACCATCCAAAATTTGGAGAGGGAGCGCCCCCAACTGACCACCTTCTTGAAAGGCAAAACCATGCGTAGCTTTTCTTCCCCTGTCTGCTTCGCCCGCTCAATCGCTTCGCGTCTCTTCCTCACTTTTTGCCTCTTGGTGTTGGCGGCCGGCCATCTGCCGGCCCAGTCGACCTTCGGCGCAATTGTGGGCACGGTGCGCGACTCCAGCGGAGCGCTGGTCGCCGGCGCGCAGGTCGTGCTGATCAATACCGGCACCTCGGCCAAACAGTCTGCGGTCTCCGACGAGAGCGGAAACTACGCCTTCAAGAACATCGACGTGGGCACATACAAGCTCGCGTTCTCCGCGCCAGGCTTTGAAAAGGAATCGCTCTCAGAGATCGCGCTCGCCGCGCGCGAAACTCGCCGCCTCGACGCGATGCTGAAGCCCGGCGCCGAGACCCAGACCGTGGTTGTGCTCGACACCGCTGCGCCCGTGATCACCACCGATGCCTCCAACGTTGCCGAGACCAAGGCCGGCGATGAGTTGGTCGAGCTTCCGGTCGCCATCTACTCCCGCTCCACCGGTTCCACCAGCCCCATCTCCACGCTCACCACCGAGGCTGGAGTGCAGACCGACGATGGCGGCAACCTCGACGTGTCGGGCACGACCGCTGCGCTGCTCAGCGTCACCATCGATGGCATCTCCTCGGTCGGCGTCGAATACTCCGGTCCGGTCAACGAGATGTTTCCCAGCTTCAACTCGATCGAAGAGATCCGGGTCAGCGAGTCCAATAACAACGCCGAATTCAGCGGCGTCGCCGACATCACCACCGTCTCCAAAGCCGGAACCAATCACTTCCACGGCGGCCTCTTCGAGAACCACGAGAACACCTTCCTGAACGCAAGTGATGTCTTTGCCGGCGCCAAGCCCAAGATCATCATGAACGACTTCGGCGGCACGCTCGGCGGACCGCTGGCCATCTCTCATCTCTACAACGGCCACGACAAGACATTCTTCTTCATCAGTTATGAAGGGCTGCGCCTGCCGCGCGAAACGCCGATGGTGCTGAGTGTGCCCTCGCTCGATATGCGCGACGGCAACCTCGACTACTACCTCGACCAGGCCTACTGCGAGCCCAATCCAAAAACGCAATGCCCCACCGGATACTCGATCTACAACCCTGATGGCAGCACGCTCACCAATAATGCCGTGCCGGTGAGCCCGATCTCCGCCAAACTGCTTCAAACGCTGATGCCTCTGCCAAACGAGGGCGACCCGAACTCGTTCACCAACAACTTTCAGATGAACTTCCCGTCGCCCATCTCCTCCAACCAGGGCGATGTGCGCCTCGATCAGACCATCTCGCCAAAGCAGTCGGTCTTCGCGCGCTTCTCTTACAAGAATCGCCAGATCATCACTGCGCCCTCGCCGACCTGCACCTACAGCTACTGCGCCGAGGCCGGCAGTCCGCTGCAGGGCGGTTACAACACGCCCGAGATCGACGAGGGCATGACCTTCGCCCACAACTACATCTTTTCGCCCCGGCTGCTCAACGAATTCCGCGGTGGCTTCAACGCGCAACACGCCTCTGAAAATCAGTCCTACAAAACCACCGATCTGCTCGCCGCCACCGGCCTCACCGTTCCTCAGCCCGATCTCCAATGGCCCGAGGCCCCGCAGGTGGTCATCAACGGATTCATGTCGACCGGCGCGGGTAATCCCGGCATGCAGCGCGGCCAGATCATTCAGCTTCTGGACAACGTCACCTGGAGCAGCGGTCGCCACTCCTTCAAGTTCGGCGCGGACTTCAAGCGGCTTACCGATCACGACGAAAACCTCTTCGGCAACTACCGCTCCGGTTGGTATGTCTTCAATGGAAGTTCGGGAGTTGTCTACGGCTCCAATGGAAGCACCGACGCGAGCGGGAATCCCATCACCGCCGGTGAGCCCTATGCCGCATTCTTGCTCGGCTACCCCGACTACACCATCTTCACCACCAGCAACAACGCCACGATGAACGGCGTTGGCCATTCGTGGGCCTTTTTTGCGCAGGATGACTGGAAGATCACATCCAATCTCACGCTCAACCTTGGCCTGCGCTATGAGCTGCATCCGCCGCTTACCGATCGCAATGCCAACAGCGCCGCCTTCCTCCCGGCCTGGTCCGGCATCGGAACCGATGGCTCGACCCAGGTCAACGGCGCAGTCGTTGTGCCCAACGCTGCCGCCGTCAACAACGCCTCCGGTGACTTCGTCGGTGCGATTGCGCCCACGCCAATCCTCGCCGCGGCGCAGGCGGGCATTCCCTCGTCGCTGCGCTACACCGACCACTCAGACATCGGTCCGCGTCTCGGTTTCGCGTGGCGCATCTTCGGCAATGAAAAGACCGTCCTGCGAGGCGGCTGGGGACGCTTTATCGAAACGCCGCTCGGTTTCAATGTCTATGCAGGCGGCGCAGTGGCCTCGAGCTACCAGGCCACCTACAGCCAGTGCACCACCGAGAGCGGCGTTCCTTGTTCGCCGCAGCTATCCTTCGCCGCGCCCACCTATAGCCCGGCAGCGGGCTCGCAGACAGGTACCGCCGGCTTTTACTACGCCTTCCCGATCCATTACAAAGACCCCACAGTCCAGCAGTGGAATCTGACCCTTGAGCAGGATCTCGGCCGCGGCATCGGCCTCCGCGCATCCTACACCGGCAGCCACGGTCAGAACCTCGAAGCTATGGTGGACCTCAACCAAGTGCCGGCCAACACCGTCGGCTACAATCAGGCCGGTCTCAATCGCCCCTATCCCGTTTGGTCTGTAATTCAGAGCGTGGCCAACGCTGCCGTGAGCAACTATTCGAGCGGCACAGTCGAGGTGAGCAAGCGCAGCGGCAGTGGGCTTACCTTCGACGCCAGTTACACCTTCACCCGCGACCTCTCCAATGCCGGCGGAGCCGCTCCCACCGCCTTCGCGGTTGCCGGCGGCAGCTTCCTCACCGATCGCTTCCATCCCAGCATCGACTACGGCAACGTGATCTACGACCGCAAGCATCGCTTCCTCGCCAACTATCTTTACGACCTGCCCTTCGGCCACGGCCAGCGCTGGCTGTCGCACGGTGCGCTCAGCAACATCGTGGCGGGAGGCTGGCAATTGGCTGGAGTCACCATCCTTCAGAGCGGCCCATTCCTCACTCCGACCGAGCAGACCGTCGACCCGGCCAACACCAACATCCTCACGACCATTGGTAAGGCGCGCCCCGACCAGCTCATCAACGTCTCGCCCTACGCAGCCCACCGCAACACCTCCCAGTGGCTCAATCCGGCGGCATTCCCCTATCTCAATTTGCAAAGAGTGCAAATCATCAACAACGTGCCTGCGGAAGTCGGCATCGGCCGCTTCGGCAATGCGCCAGTCGGCGGTATCGTAGGCCCCGGCACCGCCAACTTCTCACTCTCGCTCATGAAGCTCCTCTCGCTCACCGAAAAGTCGAAGCTGCAGCTCGGTGTTGAGGCAGCAAACCTCTTCAATCATCGCAACTACGAGCCGCCCAATACCCAGGTGGACTCGGGCGGCTTCGGCTCCATCACCGCATTGCAAACTGCCGAAGGCGCCGGCCCGCGCAGCCTCGAGCTCTCCGGCCGAATCACCTTCTGAAGTCCCTTGGCGCTAGGGCTTCTCGCCGATGATTGTGCCTCTAAGGTATGATTTTTCTCAAGAAAATCGAGGGCATTACCAGAGTCACGAGGTGCGGGCAGGCCGGGGCCAGGGTCTCGCTCTCGGGGTGTAAAGTTCTTGTTGGAGCAATCGTCGGGATCAACGGGGCCTCTTGAAGCCCTCTGCCGCATTAATGAGGAAGGTTCGCCGCCGCTGACTTCTGTGTGTTTCCCTGTGGTTTGCGCTTACTGTAAGATGCAGGTTTCCTGCTGCAGATGAGGTTCTACTTATGAGCGACTTATCGATCCCAGGGCTGCCCGCCATCCTCTTTGCCGAAGAGTGCGATCGCGGCACCATGCGCCAGGTCAACCAGGACTCCGTCCTCCACGTCGGTATTGGACTGGGCGATCTGATGATCGTCGCCGATGGCATCGGAGGCGCAAACACGGGCGTCGTGAGTTCGGCGCAGATGGCGGTGCAGCTCATTCACTCCCATCTGGCGGCCCTTCCGTCGGACTATCCCGCCGACAAGGCCATCGGCGAAGCCGTGGCGCAGGCCAATGCCAAGATCCTGCCCGTTGAGGCGGACCCCGCAGCCCCACAGCACCGCGTCGGTACCGCAGTCGTTGTCGCTATCGTGCGGCAAGAGGCCGAAGGGCCGCAGGCATGGATCGGCTACATCGGTGATTGCCGCGCCTACTTGATTCGTGCCGGTCGCCTGCAGCGCCTCACTACCGATCACTCCGCCGTGCAATCGCTGCTCAGCCGCAGCCTGATTACTCAGCAGGAGGTCTTCCGCCATCCCGACACAGGCGTGCTCACCCGCAGCCTGGGCGTTCACCCCGAGGTCGAGATCGAGATCGAGAAGCACCCGCTCGCCGTCGGCGACACGCTTCTGCTCTGCTCCGACGGCCTCTGGGACTTCGTGCCTGAAAAGGACATTGAGACGCTGGCGAACGGTCCAACAGTTGAGGCCTCCGCGCACAATCTTCTCTTTCACGCGCTCGAGGCTGGCGGCGCCGACAATATCGGCATCGTGATGGCGCGCATCACCGAGACCCGCATCCTGCCGCGCAAAGCAGCACAGACCGCTGTGTTGAAGTGGCTGATCGTGATCTTCCTGCTGTGGGTGGTCGGTCTAGGAGTTCTGGCCTATAAAACCTTCTGGTCAAACTGATTCACCGGGGCCCGGCATCGGGCTCTAATCGCAGACCAGCATATCGGCAGGGAAGGCTGCTGTCGCCTCGTCTTCCGGTTCCGGCGGGGCTGACTCTACGCCGCCCGCAAGCTGCGCCGCAAAAAACGCATCGACCTGCGCGAGCACTTCGGCGCCGGTGCGCTCCTGATAGATCGCCCGCCGCAGCTTCGCTCCGCCCGCCACGCCGTGCGTGAACCAGGTGGCAAACTGCTTCATCTTGCCGGCCGTCTCGCCCAGCCGCGCCGCCCGCGGCAGATCCTTCGTCGCCTCGGCCTCATCGAGCAGCATCTGAAAATAGCTCCGGATCATGCGATATCGATCCTCGACGGTCGGCCGTTCGTACGTGCCGTTGGCCGTGTACTGCGCGATCTGGCGAAAGATCCATGGATTCGTCGGCGCGGCCCGTCCAATCATCACCCCGTCGCAGCCGGTCTCTGCCACCATCGCCACCGCAGCCTCGGGGCTTTGAATGTCGCCGTTGCCGATCACCGGGATCGTCACCGCCTCTTTCACTCGGGCAATCCACTCCCACCGTGCCTGGCCGCTATATCCCTGTTCTCTCGTCCGCGCGTGCAACGCCACCGCGTTGAGTCCTTCGCCCTCGGCCATCCGCGCCAGCTCGATGCAAACGATGTCGGCGTCATTCCACCCCAGCCGGAACTTTACGGTGAAGGGAATCGTTACCGCTTTACGCACAGCGCGGAAGATCTCGCCAATACGCGGCAGATCGCGCAACAGCCCCGAGCCGCCATTCGATCCCACGACCCGCTTGGCAGGGCAGCCCAGGTTCAGATCGACCAGGTCGAAGCCGGTCTCCTCCACAATTCGCGCTGCCTCGGCCAGCGTCTCCGGGTTGGCTCCAAAAAGCTGTGCCCCAATTGGATGCTCATCGTCATAGAAGGTCAAATAGCGCTGCCGTTTGGTCTCCCGCATCCGCGCCAGGCCATCGGCCGACGTGAACTCAGTCATCAACAACCCGCATCCCGACTGGGTATTTGTAATGGCGGCATCGACAGACCCCTGATTCCTCGTCCCTAGTTCCTCGTCCCTGATCCCTAGTCCCTGAAACAAACTTGCGTGCCGGATAAACCGCCGGAAAACTGTGTCGGTAACCCCCGCCATAGGAGCCAGCACCGTCGCAGGAGCCACAACCACCGGCCCCACGCGCACCTCAGCCGCCACCCGCGCACCCGCGGGCATCGCGTGCTCTCTGGGGTTGTCCCAGTTCTTCCTCACGGTAAAGCCCTTTCCAGCCATCCAGACCATCCATCAGAGCTCAGACCCCGGGAATCCATGAACTCTCGAGTTCCCATATGATCCAGCCCTGAACGAAGTTGGGCCTCCGCCTTGGCGGAGGCCCAATCACGCTAGCTTGCTGCGCAACGATTACTTGGCCGCGGCCGCTGCCCCTTCGGACTTGGCATACTTGCGGCGGAAGCGCTCGACGCGGCCTGCCGTATCGACCAGGCGCTGTTTGCCAGTGAAAAATGGATGGCAAACCGAGCAGATTTCCACGTGAATGTCGCCCTTGTGGGTCGAACGGGTCTCAAAGTTGTTTCCGCAGGCGCACAAAACCCTCACCGCGGCGTAATTGGGATGAATCTTTTCCTTGGGCATCTCTCTGGACAGACCTTTCCTGCAATCCATTGTAGGGGGATTTAGCAGGAAAGGCAATGACGTGACGTGCGTCGCGCATAGCATCATTGCGTAGGTTTTCCGGCAAACTACCGCGCGAATAAGCACAACGACCCTGTGTCTCAAACGATCTCCAGCATTTGCAGCAGCCCAGCCGGGAATTTCGAGATCAATGCGCGGTAGTCACCCCGCCCACTTGGAATGCCGAAACCTGCCCCACCCAAGGCCACCAGATCAAGCCATTACAAAAGCAGGTAGGCAACCAGCGGAGACTTGACGCCCAAGAAGCCAGATTCCAGGGGTTACACGGGTCGTTTAGGAGGAGCGTGACCTGTACCAATCGGTACAGGTATTATGTACCATCTGGTTCAAGTTGCCTGTACCGTATGGTACATTTGATCGCAGGGTATTTGAATGGAAGACGTTGAAAAACAACGCGATCTAGACCGGCTTCAGCAGAGCTGCCTCGCCACCTTCATCCAGGCAGGCACCCTTGACCTGAGCCTCGATCGGGTCGCGGTCACAGTCGGGATCAGCAAACGCATGCTGATCCACTATTTCGGCAGTCGCGACGCTCTGGAAGCACAAGTCCTTACCCTCTTTGAAGACTGGCTCCGCCAATGGCTGGTCGGTCCAGGGCTACCCGCCGGTGCAACTCTTGCATCTGCCATTCCCGTCCTGTGGGATCAGCTGACAGCTCCCGACTCCCGGTCCGTCTTGCTCCTCATCATGGATATCCATCGTCGCGGTTGGCAGGGCTCGGAGCACGCCAAGGCCTTCTCGCTCAGCCAGCAGCGCTTTTGGCACGAGCTGCTCACTCAACTTCTTCCCGACACCCAGGCCGTCGAAGAACTCCTAGATCTCTTTCAGGGAGCCATCGTCGCCTACCTCATCACCGGCGACCGTGATCAAGGCACCCGCTCACTTCAGAGAATGATCCAGCGATTCGCAAACATCGGTAGATCTCGCTGGCGCATCATTCGCTAATTCGCTGACCGTCCCAGCGCCTTCGCGATTCCCGCCTCAACGAGCGGCTTCATCACTGCATATCCAGCCGGCAGCGGATGCACGCCGTCCCCGCTCAGCGACGCCGGCAGTCCGTTCCTCGCGTCCTTCATCGCCGAGTGATAGTCCACGTAGACAAACCCCTTCGCCGTCGCGTACCCCCTCATCCACGCATTGATCAAGTCGATCTTCGGCGCCGGTGTCAGCCCCGGCCTCCACGGATAATCGAATGCCGGCAGCACCGAGCAAAGCACCACGCGAATATGGTGCGCCTCCGCCAGCTCCGCCATCGAAGCAATGTTGCCCTCAATCTCCTCCAGCGTCATCGGACCCGTATTTCCCGCAATATCGTTCGTCCCCGCCAAAATCACCACCACCTTCGGCTGCAAGTCGATCACATCCTGGCGAAAGCGTACCAGCATCTGCGGCGTAGTCTGTCCGCTGATACCTCGATTGATATACGGCTTGCCGGCAAAACCGCTCGGCCCGTCGAAGTGCCACCCCTCCGTAATCGAGTCGCCCATAAAAACCACGCGATCTTCGCCTGCCGCCGGCGCAGCCAGTTTCAAGTCATCCTCCTTAAACCTCGCGAGCCAGCCGAAATCCTTCAGCAGCCGCTCCTCATACTCTCTCTGCCACGCCGACTTCTGTGCCTCCGTCGGTGCGGGCGCTGCTTTCGTTTCCTGCCCAGCGGCAGGGCTCTGCGATGACAGCGTGTTCATCGACACCAATCCTGCCAGAGCCAGAAATACAAAACCCATACGCAAAGCGATTCGACCCATACGATCAGTGACCCTTCCTGCAGGCGGCAAACCCTAGCTCCCGCACATTTGCAATTGTAGGCAATCGCCCCTTGCACACGCTCGCCGCACGGCCTTTTCCACATTCGGTGTCACGCGATTCACCGCCGGCTCTCAACGCCAAATACGCTACCCTTGAAGAGATGAGTGCATGTCCCATCTGCGACGGAGTCGGTCTGGTTCGAGTCGTCAACGGCCAGGGCCAGTGGGTCTCGCGTCCCTGCGAGTGCCAGCAGATGGAGCGCGAAGAGCGCCGTCTCGCCGCCGCCCACACTCCCGAGCGTTACCGGCACTGTTCCCTCGACACCTACGAGACCGCCTTTCGCGGCGCAAACGCCTCGCTCGCTAAGGCGCACCTCATCGCCCGCAAATTCGTCGAGGCCTATCCAGCCAACACTGTGGGCAACGGTCTCCTCTTTGTCGGAACCACGGGCCTCGGCAAGACACACCTCGCGGTCGGTGTACTTCAAAGACTTGTCCTGGAGCGCGGCGTCCGCGGCCTCTTCTGCGATTACCGCGAACTCCTCAAGAGCATTCAGAACAGCTATAACTCCCAGGTTCAAACCACCGAACTTGAGCTGCTCAAGCCCATCTTCGCCGCCGAGGTCCTCGTGATCGATGACCTCGGCGCACAAAAGCCCAACGAATGGGTCTGGGATACCGTCGCGCTCATCCTCAACACCCGCTACAACGACAAGTTGACGACCGTCATCACCACAAACTACCCCGATCTCCCCGCTGGCGCCGGCTTTAAAGTCGATAAGAACGGCAGCCAGCCCGCCCGCAGCGAAGACACTCTCGGCGACCGCATCGGTGATCGAATGAGATCCCGCCTCGCCGAGATGTGTGTCCGAGTAGAGATGGCCGGCGAAGACTTCCGCCAAACAGTAAAGCGCGCCCGCTTCGGCTGAGGCAGGTGGCCCGCTCATCAGCCACAGTGAACTGCCGCGAGCCTTGAGAAGTTGCGCCCCGTTCATCGCAGTCTTACCGCGATGAGCGGGCGGCTGTGGGATGGGATGGAGCTATGGTGGCGCATCTTAAGGTTGAGCCAGCACCGGGCACGAATTGGCAAATTTGCCATCGACCGATTGAATGGCCGCTGCGCCTGCATCGTCCTTCGTCTGCGGCCTGAGGATCATCATCCTGGCAATCTTAGGGTAGGAAGAGGGAACCGAAACAATCCCGTCTCCCATCTGCGCAAACACCACGTCAACTCGATCTGGAAGCGGGACCACGACTTTATGAGTCACAGGGTGGGCGAGGACCACGCGGATGTGCACCTTTGGCCCTTCGGGATGCCGCGTGAGAGTGGTCAGTGATTGATCCGACGAGCCTCTGAATTTCACTGTTCCCGAAGCGCCCGCAGCGTGCAAAGCAGCCAATACTTCAGGCGCGATCTGGTACTCCGACGGGACCGATGCCGCCATCACCAGCTGATCGGCCGGATGCCCTGCATTGAGCGAATAGCAGGTGTAATCGACGTTCTGCAGATCGTATCCCTGCGAACGCGCGAGCGCATGATAGTGCGCCACATCGCTCATCTGATACGCCGTCGAAGCCGAAGTGCGGATAGCGCGTTCCATCGCCTGCGCGAGAACCTCGCTGGCCTCGCCATCGCCCTGGGCCGAGGCGAGTCCAAGCCAATGGATGGCCTCTGCGAACGATCGAGTTGGTCCCATGGAGTTATTCGCCGGAGGATCGTCAGGACAATCTGCCGGAGCATTTTTAAACGGCAGGAATGTGCACTCCGAAGGAATGAACTGCATTCCGAGAAACTTCTCTGCAACGATGTTGCCGTCCGCTGCCTGTTTCCTGATGAATGCCTGGAATCCCACTTGATCCCCAGACGCATATGCCTTCATCATTGCGTTAGAGAAGACGGGATCTTCCACCAGGCTTTGTTCGAGTGTCGGGGGCGCCTTGTACCCGCCGTCCGCCGCCTCCTGGCCTGACGTGATGCCGCTCGTACTCAACAAAAGAAAGGTGCCCGCAGCGATCCACAACAGATGCATAAGACCTGACCCCCTTGAGCTTCCGCAACTCCACCCTAGCAGGAAGGGACACGATTGTGTAGACGCACTCTGGCGCGGTTAGTCTGAGAAACGCGGCAAGTGGCCTGTTCATCAGCCACAGCGAACTACCGCAAGCCATGAGAAGCTGTGCCCCGTTCATCGCAGTCTTATCGCGATGAGCGGGTTTTGAAGTCAGATCCGGGCCCGACTCGGGGTAGAGCCGTGCCGTACAATCCGAGAAGATTCCAGAAAGCTGTAGCTCTTCACGTCATCACCTTCAGCTATCGGGGTCACCCTCAACTTAAGAGATCCTCTCTTAAGATCGAGGCCACTAGCCAACAAAGTTTGGATCTGGAACACCTGATTTATGCTATTCCTTTGGCTATTCGGTGAAGCAGTGGCCGTCGTATTAAGGATGGTTCCGTAGACACTCGGAGTAGAACGATGAGTGATACAAGCAGCGAACAGTCGCCAAACCTTTTCCGTAGGCTTGCCTCGCATATTAAACGAGTAATGATCAATGGCGGCTTGGGTCAGTTACTTCTCATAGCTCTCGTCTCAGTGGGATTTGGAATTCTTCTTCTCGACAATCGCTGGACCCCAGAGTCACAGAAGGCAGTAGCTCAAGTCGTCCAGGAGCTGAAGTCCCTACCTCAACCTCCACACTCTGCTGAACTGGACTTTAGCTCAGGCTTCCAGCCGCGTGTAGGAAACGCTAAGAGGATAATTGTCTCAAGGCTCTCAGAGAAGGATCTATGCGCATTCTACCGACCAATCATGGCCGCTTCCGGATGGAGGTTGGTACACGAAGACTGTGATCACTGGCCTGGCTACCACACCTTGATGGAGTATCAAAAGGGACATGTGAATTGGAGCCTTCGAGCCGCCATCCAGGGCAGCTCGGAAGTCGAGCACGAGTATGATTTAGTTTCACTTTGGGAACGTTGAGATGCTTGTGCGCGGATGGAACGCGTAAGTAAGACACGACCTTCGAACAAAGGCTGGGTGGCCCCGGTCCCTCGCAATTGGGGACCGGGAACATCGTCAACTTGATAAATCCTCTCCCAATGATCGTGGCCTCCCGTCGGTCAAAACGGGTCCGTGTCGGGCAAGACTGCGATCTATTGGCTGCTCCACTCCTGGCGCACGCGAGCGGCAAACTGATCCGGCTCCGCTGCATCCAACAGCACCGGCGTTCCATCCACACCCGCCGGTGGTAGCAGCACCAGCCGCTCCGATCCCGTAGTGAATAGCTTTACTCGCCGTCCGTTTGCTGTTTGGAAACTCCCCGCCCGATAATGCGGATTTCCAAACCCATCTGTCCGCAAGACCGGCTTCCAACCAGGATCGGTCCGCAGATCGATCACGCGCACGTTGGCCGCATCGACGCTCGACGCCGGGACAGTCATCCCATAGAACCGCGAATGAATGATGAGCGAATCCCGCGTCAAGTCCACCTGCGGGCGGCCTGGCGCGTAGAGAAGTGCCGCTGCAACGATAGACAATACCATTCCCGCGAATACGAGACCGATGATAAGCGGAAGGGCCAGGCCGGGGCTCTCCGATCCCGAAATGGGAGCCAATGTAGGCGGCTCCGCGCGCTCAATCGCTGCCAGAAATCCGTCGCGATCTTCCGGGCTTACTAGAATTGTCTGGCTTCCGTCGGTCACCACGATAGCCTTGCTGCGATCGGTCACATACCACTTGGACTTTCCCAGTGCCTTAGACCAAAACCACCCGTAGTAGCCAAACAGACCGCCGCTCGCCCACAGCCGCACGCATCCCTTGAAATCGGCCGGAGTCGTATCGCGCACAAATCGAAGGCTGGTCAACGGAAACACTACATCTCCGATGAGCCGCTTCACTCGAAACGTTCCGCTGGAAATCTCAAAATCACGTGGCGAAAATGCGAAGGCCAGCGCCATAACTGCCACCGATGCCAGGATCGCGAACACCACAGCTGCTCCAGACCTCATTGCTATAAACGGTATCGCAATCAGCAGTAGCACCACTCCCCCAGAAACGATTTGCGTCAGCCGGTCATAATGCGCACCAAATGTTTGATCCGCCATTTCGCCTCCTTTTGTGATTCGCCGAATCAAGTTCACTACTCGCTCGCCCAGGGCGCCGGCGATCACATTCACGACGACCGGCACACTGATCCCTGAATGGTGGAGTAACTCTTCGAACTCAGGGCCAAACTCGCGCCTCCATGACGCGGGATACGCCCGCAAGAGTAACCCTATTTCAGATTCTCGCAACTTCATGCCAGTCGCAACCTCTCCAATCCGGCCGAAGCCAGGCGCTGCATGTCCTTCAAATGCGTTGACAACTGGCGCGCACCGCTGCGCGTTAACTCGTAAGGACGCTGGCGCCCCGGACTCGTCTTGGGAGCAATGAGTTTCTTCTCCACCAAACGTGTGATAGCCGTGTAGAGCGTCCCCGGCCCGATCGCTACGCCCGAAAACGCCTCAATGTCGCCCATGATTGCGTAGCCATGTTTTGGCCCAGCAGCCAGACTGGCCAGGATAAGCAACTCCGGGTCTGATGCGGGCCCCGCTTTGGGTTTTCTCGCCATACTCCAATTTACGATATATCGTAATCAAGAATACAATCGGTGTCAAGATACTTGTGCAGTCGTCTACGCGTTCAGACGACGAAGAGCTTCCGAAACATCCCCACCGCTCCCGTGAATGAACATTGGAAACTTCGTTTTGGGCAGTTAGGGGACTGCTCCGATCCCTTGCGGTTGGGGAATGGGGAAGAAAAGCCGGACCGGCACCATTGTCTCGTTTCGATACAATCAATCCGAGAAACCCTGTCGTCGGGCACACAAACTGTTGCGATTCGGTTCAAACTGACTCATTTCGATACGGTCCGCCCCGAAAGGTCTCTATGCGCAAGCTGCTTGAAATAGTCAGCCTCGCAGGGCTGGTTGTAATGGCCTGGATCACCTACGCTGCCCTCCATTCGCCGGAGCCGCTGCCGAGCGCATCCCGATGCACTTCGATGCCGCCGGCAATGCCAATGGATGGGGACCGCCCTCTTCGCTAACCCTTCTGCCGGTGGTCGCCGCCGGCCTCTATCTACTCATCACCGTCATCTCTCTGCTGCCCACCGGCATCAGATCCGCCGTCAAGCTGACCGCCGAGAGCCGCGAACGCATCCAGGCGCTGACCCGTCAGATGCTCGCCTGGATCAAGGCCGAGTTGGTCTGCCTCTTCCTTAGTATTCAATGGTTCATTCTGGCGGGAATCAGAGAGGGTTCGAACAGTATTCCAGCGTTGGCGCCGCCGGTCTTTATTGTGGTAATCTTCGCCACCGTAGGCTGGCACCTCGTGGCGCTCTTTCGAGCGACGCGCACCGCATAGCTTCCGCTGAATCGCCCGCTTGTGTGCCCGCGAATCTCGTTCTCCGGTCGATCAGGCCTTCTTGCCCGAAAACCATCCAAGCGCCCGCTTCAATGGGCTCGGCGGCGGCGGTTCAGTGTACTCGGCCAGATGGGCCAGCGCCTCTTGCTCCGCATCCGTCAGCTTGACCACATAGTCCGACTCGTGCGGTTTGTAGTTCTTCATCGTGCCTTCCTGGTCTTCGAGGATCTCGGTGACGATCGGGTCCTTGACCTCGCCCTTGGCAGCCCTCTCAAACTCCTCCGCCGTCTCACGCCGCGATTTCGCCAGATCCCGCAAAAGGCTGGCCTCTTCCAGCCGGCCCTCCGCCTCTGCCCTGATTGCGTTGTCCTCCATCTGCTTCGCCTCGCGGAAGTGGATGCGGGCAACTTCGAGGTGTTCTTCTGAGGCCGGAGTGCCAATAAATGTATAGGATGGCTTAAGTTCCCTCTGATCCTGGAATTCCTCGTCCGACTCTGGCATTTTGTCCTCCTACCCGGCCGCCCTCCTGCCCGGCTGTTGACCCGCCGGTTCATCGTTGAGTGCCGCACTATTATAGCGTAACCGTCAGTACATCAGCGCACTGGCGAAACTCTTCAGCTAACAGGTGTAGAATTCCCGTCGTGAGCTCTGGACCCCAACTCGTCACTCCCCGCGAAAAGGAAGAACGCAACTGGCTGCCCCTGATCGTGGCCGCTGCCGTCGTCCTCTCGGTCGCCGTCGTCGTGATTCTAACCCTGGAGCACAAAAGCGCCCGCGCCAAGGCCACCGTCGCTCCGATCTCGGCCCCGCTTGACCCCTACGCAGGCAGCCTTCCATTGACGAAACTCGCCATGAGCGAGTCCAGCAACCTTGCTGGGGGCAAGGTCACCTATCTCGATGGCCACATTGCCAACCAGGGCCCGCGCACCGTCACCGGAGTCGCCGTTCAGGTGCTCTTCCGCGACTTCGCCCACGAGGTTGCCCAGAATGATCCGCCCATTCCGTTGAAGCTGATCCGTACGCGCGAGCCTTATATCGATCTCGAACCGGTCTCGGCCGCCCCGCTCGGCCCCGGCGGCGAAGGCGATTTCCGCCTGATCTTCGATTCTGTTTCGCCCGACTGGGACGGCGCTTATCCCGAGATTCGCATCCTTCACGTCGACACAAAATAGCCTCAAAATCACCCTCGTGACGGATTTACCGGGTAGAAACTACCACCCTCCGCAAAATTTACACAGAGCCCAGGCGGAACCAGGCATGCAAAGTGGCTTTTCCACGGGGCGCGCCTCTCCACAAGTCCAGTAATTATAATTATTTAACGATTTTCCGCCCACGCCAACGAGTTTGGCGCGATCCTTGCTATTCCTTCCGGCGGGCAGACAGAACAGCCCAGCCCGCAGAATGTCCGCGGAGAACGATCCCTGAAGGGGGTACCACTCCATGAACACTGTCATACGGCCTCGCATCTTGTTCCCTTGCCGGCTCGCACTTGTTCTGCTGGCATCTGCAATTGCAATTCCCGCTTTCGCGCAACAGGGGCAATCCACAACCGATCAGCAGAACAATCAACCTGCTTCGGCACAGCAGCAACCCTCCCCCACAACCTCTCAGAACTCATCCCTAACTCCTCCTAAGGAGGGCTTCTGGGGCCGGGTGAATCCCTTCGCGCGCAAAAAGTGGGTCAACAACCGGGTGGAACCCCTAAAGGGTCAACTGAACGAGCTGGATGAAGTCAACGCCAAGAACGGCCGCGACATCCAGGATGTAGACCGCAGGGCACAGGCTGGCATCCGCCAGGCCCAATCCACGGCCGACTCGGCAAACCAGACAGCCACAGCCGCCGGAAGCGCGGCTCAGAAGGCCAACCAGACCGCGCTGGGCGCAGGCACTCATGTTGACCAGCTCAACTCGACCGTCTCAGGCCTCGACCAGTACAAGCAGGCCAACGAGCTCGAAGTAAAGTTTCGCGGCGGCCAGCCTGTTCTCTCGGCTGACGCTCGCAAGCAACTGGACGATTTCGCTTCGAACCTCACCGGCCACCAGGGCTACATTCTGGAGATCGAGGGTCATTCCCCTCTAGCCAGCACCGCTGGCGTCCAGAGCTCCGGACGCATGGCCGAAGCAGTCAAGCGCTATTTCGTCACAGAACATCAGATTCCCGTCTACCGGCTGCACACCGTAGCTTTGGGCAACGCACCCCTGGCCAGCGCCAATGAGAGCGAGACCAAGCCAGAAAAGGTGCACACCAGCACCGTGCATGTCCGGTTGATGGAAAACAGTTTGGCGGCCCGGGAAGCCACGTCCCCCCACGACTCGGCTTCCTCGACCGGTGCGGAGCGGCCCTAACAAGCCGCAGCCCCTCCCCCGAGGCTCCCTCCCGCTACCCGCGGCCCCCCCGCCGCTGGCCGCCAATTAAGCTCTCGCAGTTGGAGAGAACCAAGGCAACTTGGCCCCCGCGAATAACGGGGGCCGTTTTTTGTCTGCACGAGCCAAATCTCAGCTCTTCGTTCTGGCCGGTTCTACCTCTTCAATTCGTCTCACTTTGCTTACGCCCTGCCCGGTAAAATCATCCTTGTATGCACCCCATCGACCCCATCCCCGCCGCCGAACTCATCCCTGACACCATTCTCGACGGCAGCCGCTTCCTCCGCGCCTGCCTCCGCCGCCCCGTCGATCGCACCCCCGTCTGGTTCCTCCGCCAGGCCGGCCGCTATATGGAGGAATACCGCGAGGTCCGCAAGCATCACACCCTCGTCGAGATCTGCAAGCAGCCCGACCTCGCCTCCGAAGTCACCATCACCGCCGCTGAAAAGCTCGGCGTCGACGCGGCCATCATCTTCGCCGATCTCCTCCTGCCTCTTGAACCCATGGGCCTCGACTTCGAGTTCCAGGCCGGCGAGGGGCCGATGGTTCACCACCCCCTCCGCACCGCCGAAGACGTTCGCGCCCTGCGCACCGACCGCGCCGACAGCCTCGCCTACGTTGCCCGCGCCATCGAAAAAGTCGCCGCGCACTTCCGAGACCGCCTCGGCATCATCGGCTTCTGCGGAGCGCCCTACACGCTGGCCAGTTACATGATCGAGGGAGGCGGTTCGCGCAATTACATCCACACCAAGCAAATGATGTACGGCGACAATCTCGCCTGGCGCAGCCTCTTGGACAAGCTGATCGTGGTGCTGACAGAGTACTGCCGCCTTCAAGTCCGGGCCGGAGCAGACGTCATCCAGATCTTCGACAGCTGGGTAGGCTCACTCTCCTTGGCCGACTACAACGACTACGCCTTCGACGCCTCAAAGCGCCTCGTCCGCGCCGTGCAGCAGATGGGCGTGCCCGTGATTTATTTTGGAGTCGAAACCGCAGGCCTTCTCTCTCAGATGGCCGCCACCGGCGCCGACGTCATCGGTCTTGACTGGCGTCAGCCTCTCGATGAAGGCTGGCGCGCCGTAGGCCAGGGCCGCGCCGTCCAGGGCAATCTCGACCCCATCACCCTCTTCGCCCCGGTCGAAGTTTTAGAGCTTCGCGTCCGAGAGATTCTCCGCGCCGCCGCCGGACGTCCCGGCCACATCTTTAATCTAGGCCACGGCATCGTCCCCAACACCCCAGTAGAAAACGTCCAGGCCGTAGTAAAAATGGTCAAGAGCTTCCGCTCCGAGCAGATTAGAGACTGAGAAGGCACCAAGCTTCCGCAAAATCTGCGCCACCTGCGCAACAAGAGTTGTATTCTCCTCCTTAGGTCTTCTATATCTGCGGTATAATCGGTGGCACAATAAATGTCATTATCAGATGACAAACTGAAAGCTATCGCTGGGCAGCTCAAACAAGGAGTTGCGCCTCCGCCGGAGAGCGTAAGGTCATTCCTGCGGTGGTTTTATGCGGAGAGGCGCGGCTTCAATGTAGTTCGAAACATCCGGCATGAGTTGAAGAAACATGGAGTATCTACATCGCCGGATTTCGAGTTTCAATATATCGACGGCCTGATAGGATTCATTTCCGATGAGACCAACGACGGTCCAGCTCCAACTGATATCGGTGCCTCAGATCCAACTTACAGGATTGGAAGGCTAGATTCGGCCAATCGCGTACCAGTATCTGTAAAACCTGATGCAACGCTGCAATACGTCATCACCCTGATGATGACGAATGATTATTCCCAACTCCCAGTTATGACAACTCAAAGGGAGGTCAAGGGAATGATTAGTTGGAAGGGTATTGGCAGTAGATTAGCGCTGAAGAAGAGTTGCGCGCTGGTGCGCGATTGTTTGGAGCCCGCAGAGATTGTCTCGATTGACGAATCTCTGTTTTCCGCAATAAATAAAGTCGCAATTCACGACTATGTGCTCGTGCAGGGGCTCGACAAGACAATCTGCGGGATAGTCACAGCCAGCGACTTCAACGATCAGTTTCTTCGGTTGGCCGAACCTTTCTTACTCGTTGGAGAAATTGAAAACGGGGTTCGGCGAGTCCTACACGGAAAATTCACCGCGAAAGAGCTTGAGGAAGCTAAGGCGCCAGGAGACGATGAAAGATCGGTTGGCGCGGTATCGGATTTAACCTTTGGAGAATACATTCGTCTTCTCGAATCGGAGAAGGGCTGGAAGAAGCTAAACCTAGCGATTGATCGGGTGCAATTCATTGAGCGCCTAAATAAGATCCGAGAGGTCAGAAACGATGTGATGCATTTTGACCCGGACGGTCTCGAGCCATCCCACATGTCTGCATTACGTGAATTTGCGAGGTTTCTGAGGAATCTTCGCGATCTTGGCGCTGTATAGCGTGTTTAGGCGGCAGGTGGCCCAATCAAGAGCCGTCAAGAACCGGTTAGGAAGTCTCTGCTCTGCCCTGTTCATCGCAGTTTTATCGCGATGAGCGGGTATTGACCTCAGGTCGTGGCCAGACCTCGAACCCACGAACCCCATACGCGAAGCGCGCCCCCGCCTAGCCTGCCCTGAGCGTAGTCGAAGGGGCCACTTATTTGCATATAATTATCCGCCTCCGGCGCACAATGTTCTTAACTGACGATTCCTCCCTTCGCACCCTGGCGCAAAAGGCTCTTTAATCTCCCGTAACCCTTTTCCCAGGAATATTTTGCGGGGAACTTATTTGTTTTCAATATTTTGCCGAGCTTCTACTCCTGCAATCCAAAGAAAACAAAGGAATTTGTCTCCAAAATACCAGTGGGGGGTACTCCATGTTTCAACTATGCCGTCATATCAAGACCGACGGGTACAGATGTCAATCTGCCGCTCTACGAGGCACCGCGTTTTGCTACTTTCACTCCCACGTGCGAGCCTCCGCCAAAGCCAATAGCCCTGTCATGGACGACATTCAGCTCCCGCTGCTGGAGGATTCAGCCTCTATCCAGATCGCGCTCTCCCAAATCGTCGGCGGGCTACTTAGCTCCCGCGTCGATGCTCGCCGCGCCGGCCTGCTGCTCTATGCCCTCCAGATCGCCTCGCAGAACATCGATCGACGCCCCCACCCCGATGACGACGAAGCTGTACACTCCGTGGCCGTCAACGGCGACGGCGAGGAGTTGGCCCCAAAAGTGAGAATCTGCGAGCCCGGCGATTGTGCATCCTGCAAACTGGGCGACATCTGCGCCGACCACGATCCCGACGCCCAGGGTGTGTTAACCGACGGCGAAGAAGACGATTTGAGATGAGTCATCGAGGTGGCGCCGGTTTCCAACCGGCTTTCGTGTGGGTCTCCTGACCCTTGGCAAGTTCCGCCAACCCGCCAACTTGCCAACCCGCCAACTTGCCAACCCGCCAACTCAGCTACCTCTGTGAAGATCCCAGCACGCACTGGTAATCTATCCTTCCGGAAGCATGAACGACCCGGAAGCTGTGCCCCGTGTATGACAGCGTCGGCTTCTGTCAAGGGCGTTATTTCAATTCGCGCGCGGAGTCTGCCTCTGGTGGCCAGGACCGGGTCAAGGGCGCCGCACTTTGGCGTTCATCTTG
>Ga0181517_10000890_pt1 | contig 36584 bp, 24 predicted proteins | sample PEATcosm2014_Bin_31_FD_119748 | JGI IMG/M metagenome (GOLD analysis project Ga0181517, IMG submission 119748) | Peatland microbial communities from MTU Mesocosm Facility, Houghton, MI, USA - PEATcosm2014_Bin01_30_metaG | ecosystem: Environmental > Terrestrial > Soil > Wetlands > Peat | place... | reverse complement strand
TCTCCGGGATTTCGAATCGTCCCTCATATGCATTTGAGGCCAGCCCATGGACGCAGCACAGAAAGAGCTACGTTTGTACTGTACCTCACCAAATCGCGATTGGCCTTCATTTTCAGGGGTTTCCGACCTATCACGAGTCGTAGGGACCAGCTCGCCCTCAAGTGGGCACCTGCGATCGAAAGTTGGGAGGCAGGGGCGAGACCTTCAGCGCCGTTACGGCAGATGCTGTACAACGGTTTCGGGGCAGAGGCTCTTCACCGCGCAGGAGAACAACAGACTTCAACAGGCTTCTACAAATATCAACACCTTTGCTCCCAAAGCAAATGCGAGCGTTTATGGAACCCTATTGAAATCCATGGGAAATAAGTGCTTTTGATTGAAAATCCGGCAAGGGGCTCAATGAAATCGAGGGACTGCAATTAACGATGCTTCCGGCTGGAGAAGAGAGCCCGGTTCAGTGATTGGGCCTTTACAGCAGCTCGCCCTTCTGAAGAGGTGATCGAGTCGCGTGTCGACCGTTATGGGCGTCGGCTTGTTCCAATGCTTGACTGCTAGGCAGGCGCGGAGGCACTGAAGATCGGCATCATCCCCTCGTTCCCAACGAGACCGCTGGGTGTCAACACAAGTCCTCATGGATATATCCATGCGTCTTAGGGATGGCCGGGGCGGAAGGAATTGCCGCGCATTGCATTGGCGCCGCTATTTGGCTCGCGTGCGTCATCCTCAACCCATCACTGCCGCTAGCCGCTTGAGACTACACTTAATTGGCCAGACAGGAGGACGCGCTGAATGTCGTCGGAGGCGCGCCTTCTGTCTCTCAGGTCAATCGCCCGAACCGCACAGTTAAAGGTGGCCCACTCCCTCTAAAACTCCCCGCCGCGATGCCACGGTCTGCCTGATCCGAGTGCGGGGGAGCTTCTCGGCGCCTGTTGAGGAACGGACGGCGGTTTTGGGTTCTCACGGACGGGCTGACCCCGGAGTTACCCAGAATCCACACCCCTGGTCGAGTTTTCCGATCGAGGCAGTCGCATGCCGAAATCGATTGGCGTGCTAAAGCGATTCGTGGAGTGACTCGATCGAACGCGGCGTTCCTGCGCCGGAGTAGAGGAGCTGCGCGACAATGGCCACCGCCGGAATGAGATAGACCAATGATCCGCAGACCCACATGAAAGCGGCCGCGGCAACCTGGTCGTTGAGGGCGGTGAGGCCAAAGGGGCGGGGGATGGCGCCGTAGCTGGGATAAAGCAGGCGGCCCGAGAAACAGAGGAATGCCGACACGCCAGTGTTCACGATGTCGGCGAGCAATAGATATGGAACGAGTACCCACTGCGATTGCAGCGGGCGACTGGGCCACGGGCGAATGATGGGCCACCAGAACATGAGGTTGGTAAAGAAGAAGCAGGCGTGCTCAAAGTTGTGCCAGTTTTCTGAGGCGAGCGCGAACTCGTAGGCGCGCGGAATGTGCCAGCCGATGTAGGCAGCATTCATGGCGAGCCATGCAACGCGGGGGCAGGTGAGAAACCTACCCACGATGGGCAATGCATGCGACACAAAGAGTGGACGCAGCAGGCTGCGAATGATCCAGCGGGGAAGGCCGCGGAGCATGGGAACCACGGGCGAGCCGAGAATAATGAGCGGCGGCGCGACCGACATGAGCACATAGTGCTGCGCCATGTGCATGAAGAGCAGCGACTCGCTGAAGGTGTCGAGTGGCGAGGCAACGGCGATGAAGAGCGCAACGATCCCGGCGAGGAATGCGGCCAGGCGGCCCATACGAAATTGCGCCGGGCGTGTGCGGCGGATGCGCGCCCAGCCGTGCACGTATACGATCGCGGCGACCACGAGCGCGGAAGTTACGATCCAGGGGACGTCCCAGCGAGTGAAGAGGTCGGCGATCGTCGTTGAGTCGATCATGGATTCGTGCCCGGGCTTGGAGGCGCGTTGCTCGCCGGTGCCGTGCTGTTTGCAGGCTGCGATGCGTCGACGGTGTGTCGTGAAGCATCGTAGGCGGGCGGCTCATTCGCCGGGTGCAGCGTTTCAAGGAAGCTAACCAGCGCCTCGATCTCCGATGGAGAAAGATTCTTGCCGTAGGCCGGCATGTTGCCGCCGCCGGTCACGACTTTGAAGCGCAGCTGGTCGACGGTGAGCCGCGTCGCGACCGCATCCAGCGTTGGTCCGCGCTCGCCGCCCGATCCGCCAATGGAGTGGCAGTTGCGGCATTGCTTGGCCTGGAGGACGACGGCACCCTGACGCACGAGCGGCGTAGCATCATGGATGCGATTCTCTGGCAGCGGATCGCCACTCCACGCATTCATATGCGGGCTCCATGGAGTTGTGGTTCCCTGTTGCGTGAGCACACCCCAGGAAACAGCGATGGTTGAAACCATGAGCACGGCTACCGGGCGCCTATGCCAGCTTTTCTCGCCTTCACCGGCGAAGAAGGGGAGGGCAAGCAAAATCGCGATGGCCGAGAGAGGCACAATGAGAAGGAACGGCGTCTCCATCTGCGGCGGAAGATAGGAAAGGATGGTGTAGATCCAGAGGAAAAAGAAATCAGGTTTCGGGACGGTCTGAATGATAGACGGATCGGGCTGCCCGCTGGGACCGAAGGGGCCGAAGACAACCGCGCACACCGCGACCGAGGCGAGAATCGCACCAGAGAAAACGAGATCTTTCCAGAAAGCGCCGGGGATGAATGGGATTCCATCGGTGTGTGTGAGATGGTGGTACTCCTCCATGTAGGTTGCGCGGCGGACCATGCGGCCCGGCATCGGCCAATCATTCACGCCGAGTTTCAACACCATCCACACGTGCAGGAAGGCGAAGAGCAGCATCGTGCCGGGAATGACAAAGACGTGAAGCGCGAAGAAGCGCGACAGCGTAGCCCCGGCGATGATGGGTCCGCCGAGCAAGAGGTGTACAAGGCCGCCGCCTATAAACGGAATACGGCTGACAATGGATGCACCGATGCCGAGGCCCCAGTAGGCGTCCTGATCGAAGCGCAGAACTTGGCCGGTGAAGGCCATGCCGAGGGTCATGAGCAGAAGAAAGACACCGAGAATCCAGGTGAGCTCGCGGGGAAATTTGTAGGCGCCAAAGAGGAACACCTGCGCCATGTGGATGAGGACGATGGCGACCATGAAGTTCGATCCCCAACCGTGCATGGCACGCAGAAACCAGCCGAGCGGGATTTGATGATTAAGAATGTTCAGGCTGTTCCACGCCTCGCCCGCGGAAGGAACATAGACCAAAGCCAGCAAAATACCTGTGAAGATTTGCAAGAAAAGGAGCGTGAACGCCGCACTGCCGAAAACGTACCACCAGCTTGCGGTGTTGCGTGGAACCGGGTGCAGCGCGGCTTCCTTCACCGAGCCTTCAAGTTGAAGACGACGCTCAAACCATGCGTAAACGCGCGCCGCCGTCCCGGGGCCCTCGCGGACGAGTCCCTGTCCGCGGGGTGAATGGTTCATCCCTGGCATCGGCAGTCTCCTGGGCCGGTGGAGATGGTGACGAGCTTTGCGGAGTTCGAAAGCGTAGGCATCTGGCCGGCGTCGATCTGCAACTCGCCCGAGACGATTTGCCAGCTGTAGGTGAAGAGGCCGCGCTCGGGAGGGCCAGAGGCGCGCGAACCGTCAGCGTAGTAGACGCCGCCATGGCAAGGGCACATGAAAAGCTGCGACTGCGGAAACCAGCGAACCGGGCAGCCGAGGTGCGCGCAGTTGATAGCGAAGACCTTGAACTGGCTACCAGATTCGCGTCGCACGTAGCAGGCGATGTCGTCGGTCTGACCGTCCCATGGATTTTGCGAGGGATTCACGTAGCGGGCGAGGCGTGTTTCTCCGATGGGAAATGCATCTACTGGGCCGAGCGAGGTCCAGGAGTTGAAGCTTGCGTCCTTCTTCCACGGAGCGAGAAGATAGCGGAGAACGGGAACGGTAAGCACGAGACCGACCAGACCGTTGAGCGCGATGGCGGCCTTGAAAAGCAACCAGCGTCGCGAGACGATGCGGGGACCGTCGGGCGCGGCGACGGTGTTAGCGCCGGACGGCGTTGGCTTCGGGCTTGCAGATTGGGTCTCGTTGGTCATGTATTTCATCTCCGCCTTGGTGCGGCTGGAGCCGGTTGCATGGGAATGCTCTTTGCCGTTTGCTCCGGCGCTGGGCCGCGCAGGCTCGCGAGATACGCGACGATATTGTCGACGTCCTGCGCAGAGAGCGGCGGCGCGGCTTTGCAGCCGGGGCCGAGATGGCTCCAGTCGGGCTGCCCGATGTCGGGACGGCCGGCGATGATGATGCTGCGCAAAGCCTGGTCGCCGACGAGAGCGAGGTAGTCGGGACTGGTGATCTGCTGGAGTGATGGTGCGTGGCACGCGGCGCATCGCGCCTGATAGGTTTGCTCGCCGCCGTGGGCGCCGCCTGCTTGTGCTTGCACATAGGGCGGCGGCGCGGCTCCAGAAAATACGTTGGGCCGCGCCCAGTGCGTGCGCATGCCGCTAATGAGCGCATTCACTTGCGCATCGGTCAACATGCCGCCCGCCGATTGCGCGAAGGCCGGCATCTCGGTGCCAGGGAGTCCTCCGCTGATCCATTTGCGCAGCGTAGCATCGTCGACGAGCGCCTGATATTCGGGGTTGGCGAGGTCGATCGCCGGACCGTTTTGTCCGTTGGCACCGTGGCACGCGGCGCAATTCTCGCCATAGAGCGTGGCGAAGTCCGTGACGTCCGCCGGCCGCGCGATCGGGTCCGGCGGATAGCCGGGTGCGTGGTCGCAACCCAACATGAGCGCGGCGAGCGAAGCCAGAAGTACCAGAGCAGAGAAGCGCATCAGGGCTTCTCCTTATTCTCTGGCGGACCCGCGTCGGGTCGCGATTCCATCAGGCCGGCCGCTTCAACTCCGAGGCGCGCCGCGAATGGCATGGACTGGCTGGTGGGAATGCGCTCCTGGCGGGCGACCACGAACCCAGCGGTGACGCCGTAAAAGACCTGCGAAACCAGGAACCATCCCCAGGCGACATGCGCATCGAGCGCAGGATTGATGATGCCCATGAAGGAATGCAGAATGCCAGTCCATAACACCGGCGCAAGAATGCCACCGAGCAGGACGGGATGGCGCGGCAGCATGGGCAGCATGGCGCCGTAGAGCAAGCCGACGAGCACGCACGTAACGGAGTGGATGACGATGGCGACGAGCAGGCCCTGCCAATGGAAAGCCGCAATGTCGGCCGTGCTGGGATTGCGCCAATGGGCCACGCCCGCGCCACCCAAAAGATTGATCGGGTACCAGATGCTGCGTTGTGCGACCAGGCCGTAGATGAGGGCGGGAACGATCATGGCGAATCCGCCGGCGATACCGCCCTTGATGCCGCTGGTCACGGGATAGGTTTCGATGGGCAGGTACGCGCGATGCTCGGGGCTGAGACGAATGCGCTCGACGAGGGCGCGTGAACTGGCGATGGTGACCGGCGATTCGATCACCGGGACCTCTTCGTGATGTTCATGCGGCAGAACCTGGCGAAACCAACCGATACAACCGGCGAGCACGAGCACACCGCCAAGCATACTGATGCCAACGTCAGTGACGAGGCCGGCAGCAGCGAGCGTGCAACCGAAGGCCAGGACGATGGGCCATGCCGTGGGCGCGGGCAGTTGAATGGTTCCAGCCTTTGCGGGTGTCTGCTCGTACTGGAAGTGGTCGGCCATTTTGTTTACTTTCCTACCAGGTAGACGACAGTGAAGACGACGACCCACACCGCATCGACGAAGTGCCAGTAGAGCGACAGCACTTGAATGCGCTCGGTACGGCGCTGCTCCACGCGGCCGAGCAAGGTGAAGATCAACACGAGCGAAAGCATGAGGAGGCCAACGGCGACATGCGTCGCGTGGAGGCCGACGAGCGAATAGAACGTTGTTCCAAAGAGATTGGTGCGGATGGTGAGGCCATCGGTGTAGATCAGCTGCTTCCATTCGATTGCCGTGCCGATGAGGAAGACGATACCGAGCAGCATGGTGAGCGCCCACCACGCGCCGAATGCGCGGATGCGTCCGCGCTCGATAGCACGCTCGGCGAACATGATGGAGATGCTGCTTGAAAGCAGGCAGACCGTGTTGAACCATGGGACGTCGAGAATGCTGGGTGTGGGCCCGTACGTGCTGCGGCCGATGTAATACACGTAAGCGACAACGAAGATGGTGAAAATGGCCGACTCGCCGATGATGAGCGAGAACATGGCCACCCGTCCGCGCGACGGCAGCCGCCAGTTTTCGTCCGCGAAGATGGGGATTGTGCTCATTGCTCGTACTTCCAGTCAGGATCGTTTGGATGTTTGAGGTCCCAGAGCGGTCGACGGCTGCGCACCACGGGATTCTCAGCAAAGTTGTATGCCGGCGGCGGCGAAGGAATGGACCACTCAAGCGTCCATGCATCCCATGGGTCGTTGCCCGCCAGGGGGCCATGCAGGTAGGAGTCGACCAGGTTCCACACCAGGATCAGTACGGCGATTGCCTGAATCATTCCACCCGTGGAGATGATCATGTTGAGCGTATTCCATCCGCGATCGGGCTCGAAGGTGTAGATGGAGCGCGGCATGCCGAGAATGCCGACGAAGTGCATGGTGTCAAACGTAACGTGGAAGCCGATAAAGAAGAGCCAGAAATGCCACTTGCCCAGCTTGTCGTTCAACATGTGGCCCGTGACCTTGGGATACCAATAGTAAATCGCGGCAAAGATGCAGAAGACGAACGAGCCGGTCAGCGTGTAGTGAAAATGCGCGATCACGAAGTAGGAGTTGTGCAACTGCCAGTTCCAAGGCGCCACCGAAAGCATGATGCCGGTGAGACCCGCCATCAGAAACTGAAACACAAATGCTGTGCAGAAGAGCATGGGCGTGGCGAAGCGGATTTTGCCGCCCCACATGGTAGCAATCCAGTTGAAGATTTTGATGCCGGTGGGAATGCCGACCATCATGGTGGAGAGCACGAAAAACGCGTTGCTCACCGAGGTCATGCCGATGGTGAACATGTGGTGTGCCCAGACGGTCAGACTGACGAAAGCAATCCCCACTGAAGCGGCAACCATCGCAGGGTAGCCGAATACGGCTTTGCGCGAGAATACCGGGATCACTTCGCTCGCAATGCCAAATGCAGGCAGGATCAGAACGTACACCTCCGGATGGCCGAAGATCCAAAAGAAATGCATCCACACCGTTGCCGAACCACCTGCCTGCGTATCGAAGAAATGTCCGCCCAGGTAGCGGTCGATGGTGAGCATGACTTGCGCGGCGGTCAGCGGCGTAATGGTGATCAGGGTGAGGCCGCTGGTGACGACCATCAGCCATACGAAAAGAGGCATACGGAGCAGCGTCATGCCGCGGCACCGCATCGAAAACGCTGTCGCCAGAGTGTTGATGGCCGCGCCCAGCGTGCCGAATCCGGTGACGATGAGCGCAAGCGCCCAGTAGTCGGTGTTATGGCCCGGCGAAAAGGCCCTGGCGGTGAGCGGCGCGTAAGCCCACCACCCAACGTCGGGCGCGGAGCCCATGCCGTACAGGCCGAAACCGCCGATGAAACTGAAGTAGAGAAGTAGCCCGCCGAAGGCTGTCAGCCAGAAGCTGAATGCGTTGAGCCGCGGGAAGGCCATATCGCGCGCACCGATCATCAACGGGACAAGATAGTTGGCGAAACCAAAGATGAAGGTCATACCGACCAGGAAAACCATCGTGGTGCCATGCATGGTAAAGAACTCGTTGTAGAGTTCGGGCGAGAGAAAATGATTGTGCGGAACGGCGAGCTGAATGCGGATCGCCACTGCCTCGGCGCCACCCACGAGCAGGAAGACGAGCGCATAAACGATATAGAGAATGCCGAGCCTTTTGTGGTCGACTGTGACTACCCAGCTATGCAGCCACTCAAGCATCGTGGCGCCGCGCGAGCTGCCAGCGTCGAGAGTGCCGGGAATGGGGAACGTCTGGTCGGCCATCGCGTGCTCCTTCAGTGCAATGTGGTCAAGTAGGCCACCACTTCGTTAGTTTCCTGGTCGCTGAGCTGCATGGCAGGCATCAGCGCTCCGGGTTTGAATGTGTTCGGATCCTGGATCCATGCGCGCAGATTGTCGGGCGTGTTATCGGCGGCGCCTGCCGCAATCGTCGCTCGGCTCATCAGGTGAGTCAGGTCCGGCCCGAAGGTTCCCTTGGCTGAGGTACCGGAGATGGTATGGCAATTCACGCAGGCTTCGGTCTCGAAGACTTGGCGGCCAGCAGCGACGGCGGTACTTTGTGAGTCAGGCTGCGCACCGGCCTGCTGCTGCGCTTTCACCCATGCGGCGAACTGATCGGGCGAATCGACATAGACGCGGAGCAGCATTTTGGCGTGCTCCACGCCGCAGAACTGTGCGCACTGACCCAGATAAAGACCAGGTTTTTCGGGGTCAATCCACATTTGATTCGGATGATTGGGGATGACATCGGTTTTGCCGCCGAGCTGGGGCACCCAAAAGCTGTGATCGACATCGGCCGAGAGCAGCAGCAAATACGTGGGCCTGGGCGACTGCGGCGCGCTTACGGGAACGTGCAGCTCATTGGCAGTGACGATGCCGAGTTTAGGGTAGCGGAACTCCCACCAAAACTGGTGAGCCACCACTGTGACATCAAGTGCGGATTGCGGCTTGGGCGCATCCTGAATCGCGAAGATGATGCGCGCAGTGGTGAGAAACAAAACCACAACAATGAGCACGGGAATCACAGTCCACGCCAGCTCCACCTGTACGCTGCCGTAAATCTGCGCCGGCTCATGTTCCGAATCACCTTCTCGAGCCCGGAACTTGATGATGACGAACGTGAGCAGTCCCGCGACTACCACGAAGATGGAGCCCGTAATCAGCAGGACGAATTGCGAAAGGCCGTAAATCTCATGTGCGGGCGTGGATGCAGGATCAAGAATGGTGGGAGTCGTTTGCAGGCTCTGCGCGGCCAAAAGCGTGGCGCAAAAGCAAATCGAGACCAGGAAAAGAACACTGGAGCGAATTGAAGAGAGACTCCACATTCGTTTCATAGTCCTTCGCGTTCCGGTCGTGATGAAGAGAAAGGCCCTAGGTTCGAGTTGTGCCCGGTGCTGCCTGCCGCATGCGCACGCAAACGTCCCACTGTCGCTGCATCTGCTCGCCTGTCGACGGCGCCAGTTCGCCTACCCCGATATGATGTCAGATGCCGCAGCGAGGAATCAGTTGCATTTCTGTGAAAAGAAAAACTTTCCTTTCACGAACTTCGGGTGAATTGGCGACCGTCATGGAAACGCTTGCGAGTTGATTGTCCCTTCCACAGCCAACCTGCGTTTGCATCGGACGTCGGCAAGCGAGATTTTTCGGTAAGCGCACCTGTTCTTGATTGGGATGGAATGCCACGTGGATGCGAAACCCTTGGAGCGTCAAGTGCTTTGTTTGCAGCGCTAAACAGGGCTCTGTCCCGGGGTGTCGGGACTGCCTCGGGGCTCTTATATCGATGCTGATTTCAATAGGCTTAGTCCTGGCGATCGATGCCGAGTCTGGTCATTCGGCAAATGAGATTAGGCAATCTCTCACCGCGCTACACTGACCCTTCACGGGCACAAAACATCGGGCCGGCCAACATACTAGACGGTGCAACTTATGCTCCGCTTGAATAGCTCACTCAGCGGGGCCGTCTACGGGGTTACCTGGTCGTTTAGAAATTCATTTCGGCGAACGAGTGTCCACGTGTCGTCGGGATCGTAGCTTTTTATGGCTGCCGCAAGTTGCGTCGTTCCGGGGCCCAGGTCTTTCTCGAAGATTCGGCCGTCCTGGCTAACCATGAAGGTCTTGACGCCGGAAGATCGGTACGCGGCGGGAAACGCTACAATCGCAAATCCACCGGTCATTTTTCCATCGACAATGTAATTGCGCGCGCCGCCGTGCGCGTGGGGCCCTTGCGCCGCGAGAATGCGGAAGAAGTAGCCATGGAACGGCTCGCGATCCGAACGGTCGTAGCTGGCCTGCGCCAGATAGGGACCGATGGCATTGCTGTCATTATCGCTGCCGCTTGCTGGAGAGAAGAGGCCGTCATGTTGACCTTGGCTGCAAGTGAAGTGCTGCGCGTATTCCTCGACGGGGTTCGTGCCTGTCTCTGCTGAATTCGCATAGTACTGATTTTCGGCGTCGAAGGTGCCCTGCAGGCTGTCGATGGTGTTCATCTCGTTTTCGCCAATGCGGCGATATAAGATTTCGCGCCGGCCGAGGGAGCAATCGAAATACCATGAGCCATCGCGCTCGATGATGGGGATGGGCAGGGGCCAATTTTCGGCGCCGACGTAGAGCGTGGTTTCGTGGTCGGGCTCTTTCACCAGCCGGTGCATCTGCTCATATTTCTTCGCGAACCGATCATCTTCGGCGGCGCGATCGGCAGAGTTGTCAGTCCATACGACAATGTCTTGAGCGTCAGGACCAAGGATGGCGAGCATGCCGCTCTCGTCATGCTTTTTAGCTGCGGTGTACAGAGCGTCGGCAGCCTCCTCCGCGGAAGGAAATTTCTTGCGCTGCACGCGCGACCCCGGCGAGGATGCGGCCTGGGAGGCCGAGGCATGCGCGGCGGGTGGATTCTGCGGGGATGTACTCTGCGCTGAAGTGCGACCGGAAACAACAAGAAAGGTGCCGAGCAGCACAGTTGCCTGCGTCGCCAACGAAGATCGCCAAATCTGTTTTGAATTGCGCAACATAAATTCTTTCCTTTGCTGGAGTTTTCCAAGGGTAATGAAGAATTTTTCAAAACTTCCTAACCTCTGTCGAATCACCGGCGCCGAGCCGCGCTAACGCCGGCCGCCACCACCGCCGTGGAAGCCACCTCCGCCTCCACCATGGAAGCCGCCTCCGCCGAAACCGCCGCCGTGGAAGCCGCCTCCGAAACTGCTCTGGCCACGGGCGGAAAATCCCCTCGTTGCGCCTCCATGATTGAAGCCGCTAAAGGGACCGGAGCGGGTTCCGGTCGCGCGGCCGTCGAACCCGCGACCACCGCGCTCGCCCATCCCAGGACGCTCACCGAAGCCGGGATCGCCGTGATAGAAACGGCCGCGATCGAAGTAAGCCGGGCCGCCGTGCCAGTAGGGCGCCCCGTGCCAATAAATTCCACGTCCCCACCAGTCCAGGCCCCAGGTTGGCCAGCCCCAGCCGAATCCCCAAAAGGGCCCGAGACCAAAACCGAGGCCGAAGTAAACTCCGGGGCCGTCCCACCACACGCCGGGAACTTCTACCCAGCCTGGCCAGGGTGCGATCGGGTAACCGTAGACCAGCCAGGGATCGTACGCCGGTAGATAGACGGTACGGGAGTCCTCATCCTTCGGCTCAATGGTGATGTAGCCGTGCTTATCTGTCACCTTAATCTGGTCGTTACTTTTCAGCTCCTTATGTTTCTTGGCGTCGCGGCGCATCTCCTGAACCGCGTTCATTACATCGGAGGGCTGGTTGTAGTACGCGTCACCGAGTTCGGAGGTCCAGGAGAGGTTTGAGGATAAATTTCGCACCACTGGGGGAAACGCCAACAATGACTTGACGGCGGGGGCCCATGACTGTTTGTCTGCATCGGACGCAATTTGCTCCGGCGTGAAATTCTGGCGGGCCGCCAGAAAATCATTGGCTGCGGCAATCTGCGACGGATCGGCTGATGCGGCCAGGATCGACGCGACGAGGGAGTCGGGGTAGAGGGCGATCGGCGCCACCAGCTGCTGTAACTGTTCGGGGTTCTCCGTTTGGTAAGGCGGGACGGATGCAGGCGCTTGCTGCGGGGGCGTTTGCTGTTGTGCTGCTTCTTGCGCAATCGCACCGTTCATTACGCTCGCCGTCAAAACAATTAGACCGAGGATCAAGATACGTCGATTGGATCGTCTCATTTCATCACCAGCAGCGTTCTAATTTGGAAGTCGCTGACATTGCCTGTTCTAATGACGCTTTTCCGAAGAGAAGGATGCATATCCAAAGGGGCGAGTGGATTTTCAACGTGACCAACCGTAGTTTCCGAGTGTCGGCTGTAACGAGAAGCATGCAATTGTCCGCCCTTGGCCAGGCAGGATGAGAAGGAACAGTATTTGTTCCTTGGGAGTTGGCAAGGGTTTACCGATCTTCCTGCGCACTAGCGTCAACCGACGAAAACAGCACGACGAGCCCGTCCATGATCGATGCCGACAATTCCTATTTGAGTCCATTTCTTGTGAATCCAATGCTATGGAATGAGGCGAATCCATGCGGAATGTCGCGCGCTTAAGAATGGGGTGTTACCCATTACCGGAGTCCGAGGGGGTGAAACATTGCGCTCTGCTCTCCTTCGCCGAGCCGACTTCGGTGATCGATCCTTGCGTTGGACAAGGCACTGCGTTGCAGCTTGTGAACAGCGAAGCCCCCGGTCCGGCGCTATGGCGTCGAACTCGACGCCGAACGTGCGCGGATTCCTTACGCATCCTCAGAATGTTGATGGGCATCTCGAATCGCCGTCAGATCAGAGGCGGTATTTGCCGAGATATCGGAATCTCCAGCACGGTTGGCTTGGATTTGTTCCAGACCTCGACCGCCGCTTTCTTGATCTCCTCAAGATTGCCAAGGCGGGCCGCATCGCACCCGTACCCCTTCGCAATGGAAACAATGTCAAGGCCGGGGATGTTTAGACCAGGAACTCCGGGGGTCTCCTCAAGTACGGCGAACGATTTGAGAATGCAGTACTCGTCATTACTCGGCACAATGATCAATACCGGAAGATGCAACTGCGCCGCCGTCCAGAGCGATTGAACTGAATATTGGGCTGAACCGTCGCCGATTATAGCGATCACGGGCCGGTTGCGCCCCGAGTCACGCTCGGCAAGTGCAATGCCCACTGCCGCAGGACGATTCCAGCCGAGGATTCCGCTCGCAAACGTGTAGAACGTGTCAGGTTCGGTAATCGGCCATTCCGCATGGAGATCGGCAAGATTCGACGGGCTTTCCTCGACCAGGATGGTGTTTGCGGGCCGAACTTCATTCAGAGCGCGGAACACCTGGGCAGCTGTCAATCTGCCATCGGAAGTCTTTGCCGCGCTCGATCCATGGGGCGCCATACGGTGCGGTAAGACTTCTCGCGCCCTCGTCGCTTTTGGTCTGCAGTCGCCAAGCAACTGCTTCAGACCTTCGAGAGACAACACGGCATCCCCGAGCAAACTGTCGCCGACCGGAGCTCGTGCGGTTTCTGCGGGATCGTCGGAGATATGCAGTAAGCGCAATCCAGCTGGCAAGTAAGGACCCGGCACATAGGGGTAGTAGCGGAAAACCGGTGCGCCAACCACCAGCGCAACGTCGTGGCCCTCAAGTTTCTTGCTGAGCGGCCCGATGGCAAACGGCAAGCCGCCGGAATAAAGAGGATGATTCTCCGGAAAAGGAGCGCGTTCGGAACCCGGTGCTGCCCACACCGGCGCGCCTAGCGCCTCGGCAAATGCCACCGCCTGATCCCAGCCGCTCCCGCGGGCAATTGCTGCGCCATAAATCAGCACCGGCGCGCGTGCTTCGCAGAGGATCTTTGCAAATTCGGCCAGGCGCGACGGGTCCGGCGCGATGCGCTCGCTCACGGTTCGAACTACAGCCGGACCCTCACAGGGCACCTCCCAGTCGCCAAGAGGAAACGAGAGAAACACGGGACCCGATGGCGGCTGTAGCGCCGTGGCCACCGCGCGCATGAACGCTGCGGGTATATCTTCAGCTCGCACGGGCTCATATGCCCATTTCACCCATGGACGGGGGAGCATTGTGGCTTCGACGTCGGTGAGCCACGGCTCCATCAACAGCATCTCGCGCGTTTGCTGGCCGGCGGTCACGATGAGAGGCGTCTTGTTCTGGAATGCCGTGGCCAGGTTCCCCATTCCATTTGCTGTCGCAGTGGTATGTAAGTTCACCAGCGCGGGACGGCGCGTAGCTTGCGCAAAGCCGTCAGCAATCGCAATCACGGATGCTTCCTGCGGAGCCAGCACATAACGGAAATCTTTAGGGAAGTTCTTGAGAAAGGGCTCCTCCGTCGAGCCGACATTTCCAAAAATGGTTGTCAGTCCAAGCTCACGGAAAAGTTGGTAGGTCACATCGCGGACGGTTTGCATGTTTTTGTCTCCAGGATTTGGACGTTTTTTCATGAAGCATCAACTGTCTTGTTCCGCGCGACTATGCATGGACAACGCTCTGTCAATCCAAGCTGAGAAAGAATCCTCAAGGGTTCTCGATCCAGACAGTTTGGGCATTCACAAAAGCATGCGCGCCCCTCGCTGGCAAATGAGTGGCGTGGCTTAAGAGAAACGACTCAACAAAGACACAGAGGCCCTTCGGACGAAAGCCAGCTAAAGCTCGCCCGTCAGGAACTGCGCGCGCCCGTTGCCAAAACTCCAGTCAGCGTCAGAGTTGATTACGATCGAAACAACGATATCGTTCTGCTGGATGCCGATGCTCTTTAACTCCTCGACAAGCTTTGTGTATAAGGTTGTCTTCTGTGCTTCAGTTCGCGGTCGGCTCGTGATCTCTATGAAGATGACGTTCTTGGAGCGATCGATACCAAGCCCGGTGTCCTGGACGATGAAGTTCGATTCCGAATGCTCCTGATAGATCTGGTAGCGATCCCGTACAGGTACTCCAAAGGCCCACAGGATGGCTCGGTGGATTGCGTCAAGAACTTCTTTGACCTGTTCCCTGCTGCGGCCTTCGTAGGCATCAACTCGAAGAAATGGCATGGCATGTTCCTCCTAATTGAGAACTACGTGTTATATCGCGGACTGTTGCATGTTTTTGTCTCCAGTTTTTGGACACTTTCTTCATCAATCATCAATTGGTCTGGTTCCATCAGTTGATGCACAGACAGCTTTCTGTCAACCCAAGCTGCGAATGCTCCCTCAAGGGTTCTCGATCCAGACAGTTTGGGCATTCACAAAAGCATGCGCTCCAAAATGCGAGAGCTCCCGGCCATACCCGCTGTTCTTGACGCCGCCGACCGGAACGCGAGGGTCCGTCGCTGTAATTCCGTTGATGAAGACACCACCGGTATACAAGTCGCGCGCCATCTTGCGTGCGAGGCCAACATCCTTCGTCCATATATTCCCGCTCAGCCCAAACTGGCTTGCATTGGCTGCATTAACGGCTGCATGGACATCCGGAACGCGGGTAATGGCCGCAACTGGGCCAAACGTCTCATCGTCGAATGCGGGCATCCCCTGAGTCACACCGCTCAGCACCGTGGGAATGTAGAAGGCGCCCTTGCCCTCCCTGGGTTTGCCGCCACATAGTACACGTGCGCCCTTCGCAATGCTCCCCTCCACCTGCTTGTGCAGAGAATCGCGAAGGTCGGCGCGAGCCATTGGCCCCATCTGACTTGCCGGATCCAAGGGGTCGCCGACCCGGATCGCCTTGGTCGCCTTGACGAATTGCTCCTCAAACTCTTCGGCAATTTTCCCGACCAGGATGAACCGTTTTGCAGCCAGGCAGACCTGACCCGCGTTGCTGAAGCGTCCCTTGATGCCGGCCGCAACTGCCCTGGGGATATCGGCGTCTTCTAACACAATGAAAGCATCAGATCCGCCCAACTCCATGACCGTCTTCTTGATCACTTTTCCGGCCTCGGAGGCGACCGCAGAGCCGGAGCGCACGCTTCCCGTAACAGAGGCGCCCTGCACGCGCCGGTCATTAATGACGTTGGTGACGTCATCATGCTTGATAATCAGATTTTGAAGCGCCCCTTCTGGAAAGCCGGCTTCAAGCATCACGCGTTCAAGCTCGAGCGAACTCCTCTGTGTATTGTGTGAGTGTTTTGCCAGAACTACGTTGCCGGCCAGCAGCGTTGGAATACCCATGCGCGTCAACTGCCACAACGGGAAATTCCATGGCATGACTCCAAGGATCGGCCCAAGCGGTAGATGCGAAACGTAAGCTTCGACCCTGCCTGTCGGGGCGGGCGCGTCTGCGAACATTTGCGGTCCGTGCTCTGCGTACCAGTCTGCTTCCCGGGCGCACTTCTCCACCTCGGCCTCTGCCTCCGCGAGGATCTTTCCCATCTCTGTTGTGATTACTTTCGCCAGCGGCGCCTTGTCTTTCCGCAATGTCGCCGCGAGGTTTGAGAGGAGTTCTGCGCGTTGATACACAGACAGCGTCCGATAGGATTTGAAGCTCTTTTCAGCTCGAACCAGTGCAGCTTCTGTTTCCTGAGCGGTGAAAAAAGTGAAAGTTTCGATCCGCTCCCCGGTGGCTGGGTTTATGGTGGAAAAACTGTCGGGATTCATATGTCCCCCTTGTGGAGATCGCTGAAACTGTCAGGTCTACCGGACCAGATACATAAACGCTCCCATCGTCGGAATAGAGAGTACGGTGCTGAACAGGAGCGAAGATGCCATTTCCTGCTCAGCAGTTTTGAACTGGACAGCGAGAATGACCGCAACGGCGGCCGTGGGTATTGCCAGCGTAACGACCGCTTCGCGGACGGCAGCTGACGGCAGTTTGAGCGCTACTAATACGCCCCAAAATACGGCTGGCACGATCAGATTGCGCGCGACCGCGTTCAGAGCAACTGTCCAGTCGAACGACACACGTCGCGCGAACAGCATAATGCCCGACGCAAAAAGGGCAACGCCGCCTGTTGCCTGGCCCAGAAGCAGCATCGACTGACTGAGGGCCTTCGGCAGTCTCGCGCCGCTGACGACCAGAATGATCGCGAGAATTGGGGCCCACACGATGGGCTCCCGAACTGCAGCGATTACATGAGACAGTAGGGATGGCTTGGCCGCATTCGCGCCGCCGCTCCGTGTGGCCGCCGCCGATAGTAGTATGAGGCAGACGGGCACTTGCACGAGATTCATCGCCAGGCTGGCGCTTATGACGGGAATCGATTCGTCTGACGGACCGAATAAATACCCGAGGACGGACACACCGACAAACGGGACAGCCGGCCCGCCAATCGTAAGTGCTTGCAACGCGCTGGCGCCTAGACCGCGGCGAAACACGAATCGCGCAGCCAGCAGTACGATGAAGAAGCTGCCAACCATGCCTGCGGCGACAGCAAGGGCGAGCGGCACATCCTCCTGCAGTTTGGAGCGGGAAATACTGACCGTGGACCCGAACAGAAGCAGCGGCAACGCATAGAGCATTACCATGCGGTTCAGCGTCGCCGCCTGATGGCCACTGAAGTCTTTATGCCACCCGCTGAAATACCCCAGGAGGAGTACGACGACGATTGGCAGCAGCGCGCCGATGATGGTTGTGAACAAATTGCGACTCCAAGCTTCGACACAGATGATTCAACAAAAATTTGAGACGTAATCGGGCTGCCAAAGGTTGCAACGGAGTCGCTGGTAGCCAGAGTCTGCCTCAGCCTCAATTGACTGCGGCGATTTCCGCGCTCAATCACCCAGTATCCACGAAAGCTGCAGTGAAGCCTTTGAAGCCACGTTCTCCAAGGGGAAGAATCCGACTATGGATGCATGGCGACGGGCCGGGTGCCACATACTCTTTCGTGGCTTTTGCAGCTTCCGCGCAGGAGCGACCCTACATCAGGTACGGCTTTTCTGCGGGGATCTTCGCGGCTGTCGCTTTGTCGATGTTCAGGTGCGCCATTAGCATTTCGCTGGGGACGCGCCGGAGCCACTGGTCCAGGGAGACATCCTGGAACTCGTGAGCTGCGAACAACTCCAAGACCACCAGGTCGGTATCACCTGTGTTTTCGATGTAATGAGGTGAATTCGATGGAACAAATCCCACGTCGTTGCCATTGAAGTCCATCGTGCGGGCATTATCAACCGGGAAGTAGACCGTCATGCGGCCCTTGCCTGAAATATAGTACTGCCACTCGGAGGCGTTCGGGTGCCAGTGTATCTCGCGCATGTGTCCAGGCTTGATGATGAGCTGGACCGCGGCAAAATTCTTGGAGGCTGGAAAGTTGTGTGAGTCGACGATGCGAACCTCGCCTATATCTTTGGTTACTGTCGGCTCCATCGCTTTCAAATGGAAAGTGTACTGAATCTTCGATGCTACCTGCTCGCCGCCGATGTCGGCCTTATCCTCCTCGAGCGTGTTTGGCAGGCTGCTGGGGAAGATGTAGAGAGGCGCTCCGGGCGTTTGAGCGAAGACGCTCTTATCCAGGCCTGTATTCTTCGCCAATACCTCGGTCGGTATGTGTGCCACCGTTTCCGAGACGAGCATGGTCCCGTCTTCAGAGAACATCCCCTGATTGAAAACCAGCAAAAACTCCGTTCCATCCGGTCCGAGGCCCTGGATCGAATGCGGGAAGCCTGCGGGAAAGAGCCAAAGATCGCCTTCACCTACGTCCCCGATGAACTGCGTGCCATCGGGATTCATCACTGTGACGCGAGCATTGCCATAGAGTACATAAGCCCATTCGTCGGCCGTATGCCAGTGCATTTCGCGAAAGCTGCCTGCAGTAAGACGCATCTGCACGCCGGCGATGTCCTTCGACGAAGGAAGCACACGCTCTGTCACCTCGTGCGTCCACCCGCCCTCTTCGACACGCTTCTTGACCAGATCGAAGGAATACCAGATGGGTACCAGATCGCCATGATCCGTCGGAGGGGGCATGTTGGAATTGGGGTTGAGGTCCAGCAGTGTCTTGTTCTCCGGTCCGGGGTCACTCGATGAATGGTCATGCTCGGCTGATTGCGTGCTTGCCTTATCCTGGGCATTCGCAGTCAATCCAACAAGCGCCGCGGCGGCGATTGCGGCAGTGCTAGCTCCCAGAAAACTCCGACGCGAAAGATCTTCTGGAACTACGATTTTCTTTTCGTTATCACTCATGCTCTTCTCTCCTTGTCCTCTCAAATGTTGTGGATCGCCAACAACGGCAAATTTGCCACGACCTTCTCAATGCAATCTGAATTCCATCCCGATCGGATGAACCACTTCGGCAGAATTACTACATATCAATTTATTGATTTACGGACATTTGGGAACGATGATGTGCTGTCGGACAACTTCTTCTCACGTAGCCATACAAAGTCTTCGATCGTTGCACCTGTCGACCTGACGACTCTCGCTGCGCCATGAAAGTATCCTTGTGTCTTACCCGCGACAGTCGAGGCCATCACCACATGCATGAAAATGGCAGACTGGGAAGAAAATGAACACGAAGGACACTTTATTCATGCGACATCAACTACCCTAGTCCATGCGTGTCCCCGGATTCGCCGTGACGAGTGCGATGTCGGAAGCTATGCCGGGGGCTCTATTGGCGGGACTTTGTACTGTCTTGTATGTCCATAACTACAATCGTGATATCGTCCTCTTGTCCTCCTGCGGATCCACCGCGCGACCAGGCGAGGACTTTCTTTAACAACAGATCGACAAATTGCTCGGCTCCCAGGTTCTGCTTCGCTTGAATGAATGCGGGAAGGGCAGCATCTCCAAAGGATTCACCCGCGGCATTTTCCGCATCTACGAGGCCATCTGAGTAGAGCAGAAGTCGGTCCCCAACCTCGAAGTAAACTTCGCGGGCGGTGTAGCTCTCATTCGGCCTTACACCAAGAAGAAGTCCAGACCCATCCAGCCTCTCTAATGTCTGCCTGCCGCGTCGCCACAAGAGACCCGGCGGTTGTGCCGCTGACGCGTATCGGCCGACCCTGCTGGCAGTATCAAAGTACATGTACACGGCTGTCACATACTGCTGGCGGGCTGCATTGCATAGCGTAGTGTTTAGTCCGGCAATGATGCCCGCTGGTTCGCGATCATGTTCCAGCCCGGCCGAAATAGCAACCTTGACCATGGATGCCACTAGAGCCGCCCCTACTCCGTGCCCCATTACATCGGCCACCAAAACACCAACTCCGTGCGGGCCAGCTACTGGAAAGTCGTAGAGATCGCCGGCAACGCTTGTCATAGGCGCGTATCGTGCCGCCAGTTGGACATTCTCGACAGAAGGAACTGACCGGGGAAGAAGTGCTTCTTGAATTTTCCTGGCAGCGCGCATTTCATCCGATAGGGACACCAGGCACTTTTCGTCTGCAATCACTCTTTGGGCGATGACATACCAAAGACAGATGACAAAAACAAGAAATCCGTATGGCTCGAGCCCAGTGTGCCAATTATTCAATTCCGTACGAAGCACTCGGTCGGCAGAAAATGCAACGAAGAACACAATCAGGCCTGTGAATAGAACACGACTATTCGGCACACTAGGTGGCATATATCCTGCAAGACGCCCCATCGCTAGCACTACAGGCACCATGATTACCAGCACGGCGCCGGGTGGCAGGAGGATCCCGAAAGGATGCGGAAATACCATGCCGCTTATTGCGACCGCAGACAAGACACAATAAACCGCAAGCAACCAACGGATGGACGACCTCCATCCGCGACCATAGAACTCTTCAAAAAGCAAAAGCCCCGGGATGATCGTGGACAAGCTTACGAGACGCTCAATCAAATTCCAGACTTCGTCTGGCTGGCCGAATGCGAGACGAAAAACCGAATTTCTGACAACGAGGACAATTCCGTAGAGAATAGAGAACAGACCAAACCAAAGGAGGAATTGTTCATGTGCCCTTCGCCGAAACACATGCACGATGATGGCAGCGGCGCCAAGGGTAGCAATCACGGCGCCTACAATCAGCAGAGCAATCGCACTTTGCACTACGTGGCTCCTATAGCGCTTTCATTGGGGTTGAAAGGGAAACGGTCGGTCACATCTCGACGCCGCACATCTGCGCGTAAGGGGTGTTCTAAACGGCAACGGCAATTCGCGATGGGCGGCAACCATTCGATTACTTGCCTGATCTTTGGATCTGGATGAGGGACGACGTTTGTTCGCCGCCCCCTATTCCATATCGTTCATCAGCCGTTATCGCTTTTCAGTGGGACGGGGGGAAGTGCTTGAACATGCCGCCAAGATCCTTAGCGAGCTTCTTCGCATTCTTCTGAGGGTTGCCACTGAGGGCATCACTTTGCTTTCCGCGCCAAATGAGCTTTTGTGTCTGAGCGTCGAAGACGTCTACCACCAGAGTTCCAATTTTTGTCACCTCTGTAGTGGTAGTCGACTCGCTGTCGCCAAAACCCCGCCACCTCCAGCCGCCTCCGAAGCCGTCATAGAAAGTGTCCAGCGTCTGCTGGTCACGGGTGGATTGAAAGGCGGCAATAGTTGCACTCCCGTTGGAATCCACTCTTGTCCACCCTTTTGCAGCAAGTTGGGCGTCGATGTCCTTCTGGATGCGATCTTCCCAAAGCGAATCGCCGGCCTGCACCTTCAGCCACGAGTAGGTTTTGTATTGAGAGAAGTTGGTTGAATGGTCGTAGTCGATAGTGAATTGTGCGCCAAATGCGCGGAGGTTGCAAAACAGCAGCATTGCAACCACGGAGAGCCAGTAAAGTTTCTTCACGGTGAAATCCTCCTTTATCCACTCGTGTAGCAAGTGTCGGGCCATAAGCTAAACCCTCCTGGTTCACGCATAACCACCAATTTCCAGGATCCATAACATCAGAGTATGTCGAGTTTTCGACACTTACTGTCCTTGAGGGAACCGTTCTGGCGCCACGCGAGTCCGCCAAGGCAACCTGACACAGAATCGGGTTTACGTGAGGACTGCTAAGGCCGCAACCCAGAGCAAAGTGCAAGCGTTTGGCGTGAGGGTGCAAAAACTCCTGGACCGATGAGTTCTTCCGCATGAAATCAACTGAGAGTGTTACTTCGTTTGACCTGGATGCGCGACTGGCTCACTCCGTTACTTGAAAAGTATCTTCGCCATCATGCCTTTATCCTCGTGGCTTAACAAGTGACAATGAAACAGCGAGGTACCTCGAATGATGGGGTCTGTAAAGTCCATCATCAGATCGACGCTTCCGTTAACTGGCACGTTGACAGTATCCAGCCACTCAGGCTGCGTAAGGCGGTGGTCATTCTGCGAATAAGCCAGAAAGTGCACCTGATGAATATGGAAGGGGTGCACTTCCTGGGTGCTGTTTACTATCCTCCAGTGGTGATACGCCCCAATGGCTACCGTCGTCATTGGCGGATCGGCCATGCCGAACTTCTTGCCATTGATGTAAAAGCCGCCTTTGTCCTCCGTAAAAGTGACAATGAAGTCGGGAGCACTATTCTCGACGCTAGCAACTTGGGTCCTGGATAAGGGCTTATATATGGTGGGTACGCGGCTGCGCGGAGCGGTGGTCTTTGCGAGAGTAGGATGCGCGTCGTCGGTGATGTCCGCGAGCACCATTGCCGGATTCGGGTCCCCATCGGGACCGGTATCAAAACAAAGTGTGCGGAGTGAAGCATGCGCTCCGCGGTTTGGCCCGGTGACGATCGCTTCCACTCTGCCCGCGGGAGGAACGAGAATGTGATCCACCAACTCGGTGTGCCTGGATGGGTCGTGAAATGCGAGTGGCATGCCGTCCAACGCAACGATCTCGAGTTGTTCAGTGTCGATCTTCAAGTCTGCATACAGGTCCGGCGAAGCATTAACGATCCGCCAGAATTGGCGTTCACCGGGAGCGATGGCAATCTTAGGCCGCAAAGCTCCATTGACCGTAAACACGCGCTCAGTTACTGCATTCGCCGTCCCGCAGCTTGTAGCCGGAATCTGCGCGATGTGCCTCACTTCAGAGGCGGCAGAGTCACTTCCTTCAACGACCATGTCGCGGAGAATCAGAATGCGTTCCCGCAACTGCCGAACTTCAGGGACATAGCGATCCATACCGTCGATCACAATCGCTCCGGACATGCCGTCGAGCGCCTGCTGATAGCTCTCGCCGTGCGGGTGAGTGTGATACCAGTACAAGCCAGGTGGCTGATCGAGGGGAATATTCACGATGTAGTGAAGCGATTGGCCCGGCATCGCCATCATCGTTAGGACATCATCCTGAGGAGCGTTTGGCGACACGTGCAGTCCATGAAAATGAAGATTCGTCATGTTCATACAGGGTCCATCGATACACTGCTCCCGCGAGTGCGCGGACATATCGTTCCTGTAGATCAAGCGAATATCCTCCCCGGGCCGCGCCCGAATTACCGGCGGAATCTCCCTGCCAGCAAAGGAAAACTCCGCTTTGCCGCTCTCGGGGTCGTTGACAGCGCGAAGCACAAAAGGCGAGTGAACCTGCGGCAGATCGGATACGGGTGTTCCCTGACTGAAATCTGCAGTGAGCTTGGGGTTCTGAGCAAACAGGTGACAGCTACAAAGTGAACAGAGCGCGGCGCTCCATCGCGCGAAGCGATTGAAGTGGGTCAATAAAAACGGCTTCCCGCTCACTTGTTCCAGGCTTAGCTTGGTATCGACCGGGTTCATTGGCATCCTCCGCCGATGGCTCTCCCGCGCAATTGGTCATGGTGTGTCTCTGCCCGTCCATCCGCCACCGAGAGCTTTGATAAGACCTACCGACGCTGCAAGGCGTTGGCCGCTTATTTGTGCCGCTATCTGTTCGTTTGTGAGGACAGCCTGTTGCGCATAAACGACATCGAGGTAGCCGACGAGCCCAACTTTGTAGCGTTGGAGGGCAATTTCCTCGGTTCTTCTCGCATCCAGCACTGCACTCGCCTCGGCTTGCGATTCGCTATCCAGGTAATGCAGTGCGGCGAGTTGATCCTCCACTTCCTGATATGCGACAAGGACAGTCTTTTCGTATTGCGCGAGGCACTCTCGATACGCGGCCTGTGCCTGCTCGACCCCCGCTCGCAATCTTCCTCCAGTGAAGATTGGCGCTACGGCTGAAGCTCCCAGCGTTGTAAGAGTGTTTTCCCAATTCAGCAGGCTTACGGCATTGGTGCTCTCGTATCCCGCAACACCGGTCAAGGAGAATTGTGGGAAATACGCGGCCTTCGCGATACCGATCTGGGCGGTTGCAGCGGCAACGTCCCGATCCGCTTCAGCGATATCTGGCCTCCGCTCCAGCAAGTCCGATGGCAATCCCGCGGGGATATCTGGCGGCAACGGGTTGGACGGTTGGCTTGGCAGCGAGAAGCCCTCAACGGTCCGGCCCAACAGCACAGCAATTGCATGTTCAAGTTGTGCGCGCTGAATCTTAAGCGCCTGTTCTTGCGCCTTCGTCTCATCCAGTATGGTCTTGGCCTGCTCAACGTCGAGATCGCTATTGAGGCCGTGATGGAATCGGCTATCGATCAAGGCGAGGCTCTTGGTGAAGTCGGCGATCATCGCATCGAGAATACCGAGTTCCTGGTCGCTCTCTCGGAGATCGAAGTAGTCGATGGCAACGGTCGCTTCGATTGACAATCGTACGAATCTCAGATCAGCCGCCGATGCCTGCTGGGTTGCGTCTGCGGATTCGACGGAGCGCCGTACACGTCCCCATGCATCGACCTCATAGCCGGCGACAAGAGGCAACTGTATATCGTTGTAGGTTGCGGCGCGTTGATCGGTTTCGCCATTGTTCGGGCGATCTTGCGCCTCGCGGTTACGAGAGACGCTTAGTTGGCCACTTACCGTGGGCAGCAGATAGGAACGGGCAATTTTGGTTGCAGCTGCAGCCTCATCCACATGCGCAATGGCTATCTTGATGTCGCGGTTTGCGGCATCGGCCTGGTTCTCAAGATCGTCGAGCTTTGGGTCGCGGTAGATCTTCCACCAGTTGTGATAAGCAATCGCGGCAGCGTAGGTCGGCGCAGTAACTGGTTTGGCTGGTTCGGTAAAGGCTGGAGCTGCAGGCGCCGCTGGCGGATGGTAATTAGGCCCCACCATGCATGCAGAAAGTGCCAGCGTTACGACCCCGATGGTCAATGCCGAACCTGCGTGCAAGGGGCGAGATTCACGCAACCTGATATTGGACATGAATACCTCCTAGGTCTTCGCTCCATCGGAGGGCTGCTGGACGGAGACCCTCATCCCATCGACCAGGTAATCGGGTGGCGAGGCAATGATGGACTCATGCTCGTCGATTCCACCCGTGATTTCGATCGTATTGCCAAAGTCTCGTCCCAGAGATACCTTGCGGAGTTCAACCTGATTGTTTTCGGTTACGACCGCAACCTGGGGCCCCTGTTTCTGGTAAAGTACCGCCTCAGATGGGATTAACAGGGCCGGCACTGCGACTGGAAGGTGGATATGCACCTGTGCATACGCGCCAGGCATCAGCGCGCCTGTGGGATTTGGGACGTCAATCTCCACTTCGAGCGTGTGTGAATCCGTAGCAATGGCATGAGTGCTACGTACCACCGTTCCGCTGAAGCTCTGATTCGGCAGTTCAGTGAGATCCAATGTCGCCTTCAGGCCGTCAACAATTTCTTCGCTATACGCTTCTGGAACAGTCACGTAAACGCGGACAACATCGATCTTCGACATACGAAACAGTTCACAGTCTGTTCCGCCGTTCCCGGCATTAATCAGGTGGCCGATGTCTGTGCGACGCTGGGTGATGATGCCGTCAAACGGAGCAACCACCTTTTCGAAGCCTTGCAACTGCTCCAGGCGACGGACGTTGGCGCTTGCGGCCTGAACGTTCGCCGTTTGCGCATCAGAGTTCTGATTAGTCTGGTCCACATCCTGCTGCGATACCGCGTTTGTCTTGATGAGCTCCCGGTATCGCTCAGCTGTGATCTTGGCTAGCGTCAGATTGGCCTGTGCTTGAGCCAGCATGGCTCGAGCCTGATTCAATTCCTGATCCACTGTGGGGGAGTCGATTAACGCCAGTAACTGCCCTTGCTGCACATGAGTGCCGATGTCCACATACCAGTGACTGACGTAGCCATCCGTGCGCGCAAAGATCGGAGAATCGGAATAGGCTTCGAGGGTTGCTGGCAGTGAGAGATCGCTATCTGGAGCGCTCTGCTGCGGGTGAATCACCGTGACCGGCTCGATGTCCAGCGTTTTCGTAGCATGGACAAGAGTCTTTTCCCGCTGCGCGCGTAAGTAGAGTACGACTGAGCCGCCTATGCAAAGCACCACCGGAATCAGCAGAAACCATTTGATCCTGCCGGGTGCGGGTGGGGGAGGGGACTGCTGGGAGACTTTTATCTGATCCGTCATAGGCGCCTCATGCGTGAGCGGCTAACTCTGTGTTGTGGTTGGGAAGCGTACTGTCTCGACGAATTACTGCGAAGACGATGGGAACAAAGAACAGTGTGGCGACTGTGGCAAAGAGCAGTCCGCCAATTACGGCGCGCCCCAACGGGGCATTTTGTTCTCCGCCATCGCCAAGTCCCAGGGCCATCGGAATCATTCCAATGATCATCGCCAGGGCGGTCATCATGACTGGCCGCAAGCGCGTGGCGCCGGCTTCCATGGCAGCTTTGAACGAATCTCTGCTTTGAGCAAAGTGCTCGTTTGCAAACGTGATGACCAGCACGCTGTTCGAGGTGGCGACTCCTATGCACATAATGGTTCCCATGAGTGCCGGGACGTTGAGGGTGGTTCCCGTCAGAAAGAGCATCCAGCAGATTCCCGCCAAGGCTCCGGGCAATGCAGTAATAATGATGAATGCCTCAGTCCATGACTGGAAATTGACGACCAGCAGCATATATACAAGAGCGATCGCAAACGCCAGGCCGGCGAACAGCCCACGAAATGAAGCATGCATGGTCGCGACTTGGCCGCGGGTGACAAGAGTGCTGCCGCGGGGCAGGCGCTTTGTGGCATCGGCCGTAATTCGCTGGATGTCGTTAGAGACTCCTCCCAGATCTCGACCTTGTACGCTTCCGTAGATGTCGATGACCGGCCGAATGTCATAGTGACTGACGACGGACGGTTCGGCTTCCGGTGTCATGCTGGCGAGGTTCTCGAAGAGTTGAGGAGATGGCGCTGAAGGAGAATTGACCGGTATATTATTCACCGCGTCGAGCGAGTCAATTTTGTATTGTGGTGTCTGCGCTGCAATGCTGTACGACACGCCATTCTTATAATCGAGCCAGAAATTCGGAGTTGTTTGAAAGCTTGAGCTCAGAGCGATAAGCACATTGGCGGCAACGTCACGCTCGGTCAGCCCGACTTGCTGAATTCGCACCCGGTCGATGTTGTACTGGAGGCGCGGATGATCCATCTGCTGCTGGATATGCACATCGACGGCGCCGGGAACAGTGCGCATCCTCTCAGCAATCTGCGAGGCAATTGCGAAGTCATCAGGCACGTCCGCTCCCACAATTTGAATATCGATGGGAGCAGGAATTCCGAAGTTGAGCGTTTGCGCGACGATATCGGCGGGTTCGAAGTTGAACTGGGTGCCGGGGAAAAGCTTTGGCAATTCTTCACGCAGATGCGCAACGTAGTCCGCAGTGGGATGATGCTTCGTCTGAAGCGATACCATAATGTTCGCATCGGCGTTGCCGATCGTTCCACTGTTGTCATACGAAAGATTGATTCCGCTGGTCGGTAACCCTATATTGTCCAGAATTCCGCCGAGTTCCTCTGCGGGTATCTGGGTCTTGATATAGCGGTCGACCTCATCGATCAGACGGGCTGTCTCTTCGATCCGCGTTCCGGTCTTGGCTCGAACGTGAAGGAGGAACTGCCCCGCATCCACCGCTGGAAAGAAATCCTGCCCAAGCCACGGGATCAACAGAAGACTCGACAGGCAGAAGATCAGGAAGACGCTCATGAACGCTCTGCGCTTATCAAGACATTGACTGAGCAAAGCGGTGTATTTCGTCCGCAACGACTCAAAACCAACTTCAAACCGGCGGTGAATCCGGGCAAACCATCCCTCTGGATGACCTGGTTTCGGATACCGGCTATCTTCGACTTCCTTGGGCAGAAGGAACATTACGAAAGTTGGAATGATGGTGCGCGAAAAGAAGTAAGAGGCAAAGAGTGCAAAGACAACAGCCTCCGCAAGCGGTACAAACAGGTATCGCGGAACACCGGTAAGAAAGAACATTGGGACGAACACTATGCTTATGCAGACTGTGGAAACGAACGCCGGCACCGCGATTTCCTGGGCGCCGTCGAGAATAGCTTGTCGCAATTCTTTGCCCATGGCCACATTGCGCTGCATATTCTCGATTTCAACCGTCGCATCGTCTACCAGAACCCCAACGGCGAGTGCCAAACCGCCGAGCGTCATGATGTTGATGCTCTCTCCCAACACGCTGAGGAGGAGAAGGGAAGTGAGAATGGAGAGTGGAATGGATATGCAAATGATCACTGTGCTGCGCCAACTCCCGATGAACACGAGGATCATGATCGATGTGAGTGACGCTGCGATCACTCCTTCGCGGACGACTCCAGACAAAGCAGCGCGCACAAAGACAGACTGGTCGGCAAGCGGGCGAATAATCAATTGCGGAGGCAAAGTGGCCGCGACCGCCGGCAACGCGTGACGAATACCTGCGACAATGGCCAGCGTCGAAGCATCGCCCGATTTCTCGACGGTGAGCAAGGCTCCTCGCTGTCCATCCTGGCGCACAATGTTTGTTTGAACAGCGAAGCCATCCCGTACATGGGCGACATCGCGGATAAAGATGGTGCCGCCATTGACCGCCTTGATTGGAAGGCTATTCAATTCCTGCACCGTGACCGGCTGCCCATTCAATCCAATGTTGTATTCAATTTTGCCGATCTTGGCTGTGCCTGCAGGAAGAATGACGTTTTGAGCGTTGATCGCATCCACCACGTCCAGCGGCGACAGTCTTTCCTGCTTCAACTGGGACGAGTCGATATCCACCATGATCTGCCGCACTTTGCCGCCAAAAGGCAGAGGAATTGCGGCACCTGGAATCGTTGCGAGTTGTGGACGGATGAAAAATGTCCCGTAGTCGTTTAACTGCTGCTCAGAAAGCCCGGGGCCACTCAATCCGAGTTGCAGGATCGGAACCGTAGATGCGCTGTAACGAATGACAAGAGGCGGCGTAACTCCATGCGGAAGCTTGACCATCGTCGCTTCTGCCTCGGCGTTCACTTCCGCGATAGTCCCGTCGACATTTGCCTGCGGTTGTAGGTAGACCTTGATGACCGACACGCCGTAGTAAGATTGCGATTCGATATGCTCGATGTTGCCGACTGTTGTCGTGAGAGCACGTTCGTAGATGGAAGTTATGCGGCTTTCCATCTCTTCCGGTACAAATCCCGAGTAGGTCCAAATGATGCTGACCACCGGTATGTTGATCGAGGGGAAAATGTCGACCGGCGTGCGCAGCAACATGACCGGCGCGATCAGGAACAAAAAGAGCGCCAGCACGACAAAGGTGTAGGGTCGATTAAGAGCGAGTCTGACAATCCACATAACGATCCTTGGCAGCCCTTGGTTCTGCGAAATGGGAAAGCCCAAGACAGGGCCCAAGTGATGCGATTCCTGGGTTGCCTGGTTGGCCGGGCCTTGCGGCCTGCCTACCCACGCGCATAATCAAGCACATTTCGTGCCAAAGGGGTTGCATTTGGAATCAGATACATAGGCCGCTGGAATCTGGCTGCTTATCTCAATTACTGTCGGCGATCCGACACCACATGCGACGAACACTCGCCACTTCCCTCTGAGACTGTATTGGAGCAACGGGAGAACAACGGGTATTTTCCTTCATCCAGAAGGGTGATTCCAGAACGCGGCAGCAGCCTAGCGGCTCTTCCCTAAAACTCCACCTTTGTTCTGAATCCGAAGACGACTGCACGCTGTGCGCCGCCTCCCACGTTCGCGTAATACTGGACCACAGGCTGAAGAAGGAGCATCGGCAAAACGTCAAGCAGAGTGTTGAACTCAACGCCCTGTTCGGTCTTAAACGCAGGCATGCCGGGGGGGAGAAGCTGCGCGCTCAGATTGTTTCGCACATAGCCGAGCGACATGGTGTTGTGAAAGTCCGCCGGCAACGGCTCATTGAATCGCAGCCCTGCCGTGAGCATGGTGTTGTTGCGGTTGATGTTCGGCGGGATCCAGTCGTAGGCAAACGTAGCATCCAGGCCTTTGCCTTCTTTCGGGTCGACCCGCCAAAGGGCGTGGCTCGCCATCCAGTACAAGAGGTAGTTGCCCTGCTGCGGCGTCGCGCTTGTGGGCGAGGTGAACTTCCCGGGATTGTAGGAGGCGCCAAACTGATACAGGCCGGAGTAACTATTCTTTCATCCTGCCATCGCTTCTCGAACCACCAAGAATCGAGACGGAAGGTGTTCGCGCTCGACATCCCGCTGGGGCTGATGAGCAGACCCAGATATGCTCCGAGATTCCCGCCACCCTGCACTTCTTCCTCAAAGGATCGCGAATAAACAGAAGAGATTCTGACAGGAGATCTAACAACATCAATGTTCCGTTTGTGGCTGCCCTGGCGGCTGCGCGGCTGCGGCCAAGTTTTCCGCGCAGCTCATCCGCAACGAGTCGACGCAATTTGGCATCAGAGTGATATGGAAACTAACAGTGAAATCCCGCTCAGACGTTTCGGCAAGACCGATGTTCAGATCTCGGCTCTCGGTTCAGGCGGACATCATATCGGTGTGGCCAAGGATGAAAAGACCGCGGTCGAACTTGTTCATACGGCTTTGGACGGCGGCATTACCTTCTATGACTGTTGCTGGGAGTATTGCCGCGGCAAAGCCGAGGACTGGCTCGGTAAAGGCCTCAAGGGGCGGCGCGACAAAGCTTTCCTGATGACCAAAGTCTGCACCCACGGCCGCGACGGCACGCTGGCCATCCAAATGCTCGAACAAAGCTTGCGGCGACTCCAAACCGACCATCTCGACCTCTGGCAGGTTCACGGCATGTGTTTCGCGAATGATCCCGACCTTTTCATTCGTCTTGGCGGAGCGGCAGAAGCCATGGCGAAAGCCAAAAAGGAAGGAAAGGTTCGCTTCGTCGGATTCACCGGCCACAAAGACCCGGAAGTTCACCTCGCCATGCTCAATACCGGCTTTCCCTTCGATGCCGTCCAGATGCCATTAAACCCGTTCGATGGAACCTTCCAACAATTCAGCTTCGAGCAAAAGGTCCTTCCCGTGCTCAAAGAGCGTGGCATCGCGGCGCTCGGCATGAAACCCATCTGTGGCCGCGCCGAACCCGTCCGGACGGGTGTTTTCACCGCTCAGGAGATGCTGCGCTACGCAATGTCGCTTCCTGTCACGACTACCATTACCGGCTTCTCTGACATGGATATCCTCAAGCAGAACCTGGAAGTCGCGCAGGGCTTCACGCCGCTCTCCGAGAGCGAGATGCAGGCTCTCCGCGACCGCGCCAGGCCGTATGCTGCTGACGGTCGCTTCGAGCCCTATAAGGTGTCACTGCAGTTCGACAACCCCGAGGCGCGCATGGCCCACGACTTCCCCATTGACATGCAGCAGATCGAAACCAGGGAAATGGTTGCCGAAACCCAGAACACTGGCTGGCCATTCCCGTCCTGAGCGCACCAGGCACTCCTGATCTGATTCTCAATTCGGCAACAGCTCTAAGGGGAAAATACCCATGAAAAGGAATTTCACTTACTCCGAAATGAGTACGGCGTCTGACCGGTCCTCGCAGCCTGTGCTCTCTCGCCGCTCTTTCCTGCAAACCGCCGCCGTCACCGGTGTCTCTGCCGTGATACCGACCACTGCTGCTGCACTGGAGACTCCTGCGGCTCACGCTCAAGCGAACCGCCCAACGGCCAGCAGTGGCGATCCGGGAGAAGCGCTGCCCAACCCAATCATCCCCAACTTCCAGGGCGAGTATGGCAGATCTTCCATGCCCAGCTTCCAGGTCCCGAAACGTCCGATGGGAAGCACCGGCCTTCAAGTCTCCATCCTGGGCATGGGTGGTTTTCATCTCGGCGCCGCCCTCAGTCTAGGCATGGTCAACGACATGGTCGCCAAGGCACTCGATCACGGAATCAACCTCTTCGATAATGCCTGGGAGTACCAGCAAGGCGCTGGCGAAGAGCGGCTGGGCATGGCGCTCAAGGGCAAACGCAATCAAGCCATTCTTGTGACCGGCGTCTGCACGTACGGCCGCAAGAAAGACATCGCCATGCGCATGCTCGAAGACTCGCTTACCCGACTGCAGACCGATTACCTCGACGTTTGGCAAGTACACGATGTCATCTACTACAACGATCCAGAACTCGCCTACCAGGTTGATGGCGTTCTCGAAGCGCTCGCCGCGGCCAAGCAGCAAGGCAAGGTCCGGTTCGTCGGATTCACCGGCCACAAGAACCCCTCCATCCACCTCGATATGCTCGACCGCGGCTTCCGCTTCGACACCGTGCAGATGCCAATCAATCCCTTCGACCCCAGCTTCCGGTCGTTCGAAAGGGATGTGCTCCCGGTGGCCATCCAGAAAGGCATGGCGGTCTTTTCTATAAAGAGCATGAGCGGCTCTGGCGAGTCGATCGTTCGGGGAGCGCTCACGCCCACCGAAGCGCTCTGCTATGCGATGAGCGTCCCCGGCGTCTCGGCAACCGTTTCGGGTATGGAGAGCATGGAGGTGCTCGACCAGAATCTGAAGGTCCTTCGTAGCTTCAAACCGCTCGCCGAAGAGCAGATGGCTGCGCTGCGCGAGCATGGTCGCCAGTTCAATGACGGTCGCTATGAGCTTTATAAGTCGACGGTAAAGTACGACAGCGACTTGGGCCGCGCGCAGCACGGCTTCTCTAGTTCCACGGAACTTCCCGCCTGATCGCGCAGATTTGTTTTCAAACAAGGAGAGATACACGCTCAGCAAACTGATCGTAATTCTCTTCTGTACTGGCTCGAGACCAAGCCAGATATCTGACCATTAGAGCAAGAAAGATGGCGAATGCCCACAGCACGCGCGTCTCTCCTAAGAGTAGCTTCATTATGGTTCCAAGACGCAAATACCGGATCCGTCATTGCAAAGATCTGATCCCCGTGGTCATTCAGCAGTAGGTGACAGTCGCGAAAGTGGATTCCCGTCATGTGCCAGTGGCGAAGCGACGCGGAAGCGTGACGTTGGCGCACTGGATGCGCAGGCCTTCGGCAGAATCTGATTGGAAAAGGTGGGAGTCTTGTGTGTGGTATCAACTTCTTCGGCCCGCAGACCCGGTTGGTTCCTGGAGAAGGTAGAGCCAGCCGCCGCGGAATGGGCAGGATTGGCACTCGGACGGCCGATTGCCAAACAGCCCTGGTTCACCGTTCAGATCTGGAGCTTCAGAGCCGGTTAGATCCATCGCGGGCCGCCGATTTGGGACCAGGGGCCTTGCAGAATGGTCTCTGTGGCGTTAGCATGAGCAAATCTCGAGCAACGGCCTGATGGTTGGGTCGATGAACGTCGATTTGCACGTTTCCCCCGCAAGTATTTCCTTTTCAATAATTTGCGCGCTCATTCCCCCGTTGCATGGCTGACGGGCGGGCCATGTTAGAGGTTTCTTTTTACGGAGCCGGGCTCGGGTTGAGAATTGGCGCTCGGCTCTCACAAATCGAAATCGTGAGAAGTGCGATTGTGAAAGCAAATCGAAAACATATCCTTCTTGCTACGTTGGTTCCGGTGGCGGCGTTGTTTTGCCCGCTGGCCTGCGCTCAGGAGGAAACTGCGGCATTGAATGGCCAGATCATGGATCGTGACGGCCGTGCAGTGACTGGAGTAAAGGTGCGCGCTCTCAATGCCGGAACCGACGTTTCGTATCTGGCGGATACAAACGAGACAGGACTCTACAGTTTTCCTGCTCTCCCCGCAGGAACGTATAACGTGACTGCGATGAAAGATGGGTTCCAGCGGGCGGTAAGGCCGGGAGTCGAACTTCACGTTTCCGATGTCATTCGTTTGAATTTTTCGTTACAGGTTGGCTCCGTGACGCAAAGTGTGATTGTAAAAGGCGGAGCGCCTCTAGTAGAGACGACGAGTGGCGAGATGGGCAGATTGATAAATAGTAAAGAGATCGAAGAGCTGCCATTGAACGGCCGCAACTACATTGACCTCAGCCTGCTACAAGCGGGCATAACCAATAGCCTGAACAGCACCGGCACAAACGGATTTGGAGGATTGACGGGCACGGTTTACAGCTCCAATGGGGCACCTGTTATCTCCAACAACTTTCTGTTAGACGGAACGCAGATTTCGAATCAGTCTGATTGGGGCACCACCAGTTTCGCTGGAACAACTCTGGGTTTGGATGGCATTCAGGAATACAAGGTGCTGACCAGCGCATATGACGCCTCGTATGGAATGTCCATGGGCAGCGAAATGGTGATGGTCAGCAAGAGCGGCACTAACCACTACCACGGGGATGTCTTCGAATATCTCCGCAATAGCGCCTTCAATGCGCGGAATTTCTTTGATGGCGCGGAGATTCCGCACCTGGAGAAGAATAATTTTGGGGCTTCTTTTGGCGGACCCATCAGAAAGAACAAAACATTCTTCTATGCGGTATATGAGGGATTACAGGAGAACCTGGGGTTTACGGCAAATGACTTGGTGCCTGCGGCAGGCTGCCACGGAGCGGCCGGAACGGTGATCACCGAAGCTGCTTGCCCCACACTCGGTCTCACGCCGGGCGGCTCTGTGACGATCGTCAATGCGGACATTGCAGCACTTCTATCGCTATTTCCGAGTCCAAACAGCGGCACGAACAGCTACTTATTTGGCCCATCTACGAAAGTTGGAGTGAACTATGGGCAGATTCGATTGGACCAGATTTTTTCGTTATCGGATAGCTTTTTTGCCCGGTATACGACCGATTCAGCGAACGTAAACTCTGCAAGCAATCAAGGTACTCCCATCACTTCAGGCACAGCCTTTCCTGAATTCCGAGGCGGTGGGAAAGATCTCGACCAGTTTGTAACTCTCTCGGAGACCCACGTTCTCTCTCAGAGTATGTCGAACACAGCGCGGCTTGCGTTTAGCCGGACTAACTTCGGCACTTTCCCGATCGATGTGGGCTCGCTGCCCGCGGGGATCGAACCGTTTATAGCTGGACGCCCCTTTGGTTTTTTCATGATTACGAACCTAACGCCAGTCGGCAACGGCAGGCTGGTGGGCCCGCCAGATTCCCTTCACCTGCAGAACATCTATTCCTTCGTTGATGACCTCTACTATCAGCGGGGAAAGCACAGCCTGCGATTCGGGACACTCTTGAACAGGTTCAATGAAGCACTGACAGTGCCAGTAGGCTACGATGGCAGCGCGTCCTACACCGGTTTCGCCAACTTTCTCCAAGGGATACCGTTGACGTACGGAGGTCCCCTTACTGGATCAGACATTAACCGCTATTTTCTCTACAACACACTGGGGTTCTACGCGCAGGACGATTACCACGTAACCTCGCGTCTTACCTTGAACATGGGGCTGCGGTATGAGTTCATGACCACTCCTCGGGAAGCGGATGGAAGGCAATACGCGATTCGAAATTTGACAACCGATTCCACTGTTCTACCCGGTGGTGAGTTAGCCGCATGGATTCCAGGGCCAGTCATGCAGAACAGAACATATTGGAATTTCAGCCCCCGGTTCGGGTTTGCCTTGGACGTCTTCCGAGATGGCAAAACAGCGGTCCGCGGCGGCGGCGGCATCTATTACGACGTTGGCAATCTGGGCGGTGCCTTCATTAACGAAGCCGACGGTTCTTACCCAGCAATTCTTTATACCTTGACGAATCCGACGAACGCCGTGATTACATTCCCAATAACCCTTCCAACTGCGGCCTCAGTCCTGAGCAGCAATCTCGCGAACACTGTAGTTACAGCCGATTATCATGCCGGCCAGCCATACAATATTCAATACAATCTAACTGTTCAGCACCAATTAGCCAGGAGCACGGCAATCAGTGTTGCTTATGTCGGGTCGCGCGGTGTGCACCTTTGGGAGCAAATCGAAGGCAATCCGACGATTCCGACCGCCGTTGTGAACGGCGTGCAATATTGGTCTGATTCTGTTCCTGGCTGCCAGCTTGGCGCCATCCCGACGTGCCGTATCAATCCGAATTTTGGTTCTGTCAATACCAACAACACGGTCGGTGTTTCGCGCTACAATTCGTTGCAGGTGGTGGTCAACAAACGTTTGAGCAGCGGTTTGGAAGCGCAGGGGGCCTACACCTATGGTCATTCCGTGGATACGCCGATAGGGCAACTCGTCGCCGCCGATTGCGAGGGTGCTCCGGGGATGGATACCGGCGTAAGTTCAGATGCCAGGGCTTACGATTACGGACCATCCTGCTTTGACCTTCGTCATAATTTTCGCATGAGCCTCCTTTACCACTTTCCGAATCATAATTCGAAGGGCGTGCTGTCGAAGCTCGTCGACGGCTGGTGGTTGGGCAACATCGTCTCCCTTCAAACCGGGCTACCGTTCACGCCGGTCCTGGCCAGCAATCGGTCTAATTCCGGCAACCTCAGCACCGGTGCAGACCGCGTTGACAGCAACACTCAAGCCATAGCGCAAGGGACGGTATTGACGAATGCTGAAGGTGGCACCTACACTGCCGCCGCGAATTTTATTCCGTACAATTCGCACACAGTGATCACGGGAAATCCGAACCAGTGGTTCAATCCCAACATGTTTGACATGCAGCCGATGGCACCATGCCCAAATAATGCGGCGCTTACATGCGGGACTCTGGGGAATGCTGTGCGCGGGATCTTGCGTGGGCCAAGTTTGGCGGATTGGGATTTTTCGCTTGTCAAGGACACGGCAGCTCGACGGTTCGGCAAACAAGGATCGGTTGAATTTCGCGCGGAATTCTTCAACATTCTCAACCATAGCAACTTTGGTATGCCGGCCTCTGCAACGGTATTCGGTGGGGCCACGTCCGTTCTGGGAGCGTA
>Ga0181517_10000887_pt1 | contig 36632 bp, 34 predicted proteins | sample PEATcosm2014_Bin_31_FD_119748 | JGI IMG/M metagenome (GOLD analysis project Ga0181517, IMG submission 119748) | Peatland microbial communities from MTU Mesocosm Facility, Houghton, MI, USA - PEATcosm2014_Bin01_30_metaG | ecosystem: Environmental > Terrestrial > Soil > Wetlands > Peat | place... | reverse complement strand
TTCCACCACCAGGTGGAAGTGATTGCGCATCAGGCAGTAGGCATGCACCTCAAAACCGGTCTTTTGGCACGCTTCGGCCAGCGTCTTGAGAAAGTCCTGCCGGTCCACGTCATCCAGATAGATGGCGCGCTTGCGGTCCCCCCGGCTCATCACGTGGTAGATGGCCCCAGGAAACTCAACTCGCAATTGCCGTGGCATCAATTCCACCCTGCCAAAACCTGCCCCTTTTGTTAAGTGAATGTGTAATATTATGGTTTGACCCCATGTAGACCGCTCGCTTTTGACGCGGTTTTGACGCGCTTTTGGGTCCTTTTTATTTGGCCCGGCCAACGGGCTGTGGTCTGGTAAGATCAAGAATTTTTATATATGCAACTTATGCAACAGACCTCGCTATTGGAACGGATGAGAATGCCGGCGGCGGCGATTGCCTGCCCCGACCCAAGCTATGTCCTCAAAGTCGCGCTCGTCTTCCAGGATGAGGGAACCCGGCTGCGGGCCAGGCAAGTGTGCCACCGCCTGGCAAAAGTGGTCGGAGAACGCGCCATCCAGTGCACGGAGTGGAGGATCAACGATTTGCAGGACCGGCGCGTCTTCTGCGAAGGGGTCACCGCGCTGGCAGAAGCCGATGCCATCGCGATTGCCGTTCGGGATACGGAGCGGTTGCCTGGCGTATTCTACCTATGGGTCAACCTCTGGCTCCAGCGCCGCTACGGGACACCCGGCGCTTTGATTGCCCTGGTTGGACCGCTGGCCAAATCGAACCCCGCGGCCAACGAACTCCGCAGCTACCTCCACGCCATCGCCGACCAGGGCCATCTGGATTTCCTCCTCAAGGAATGCCCCCGGCCCGACGAGCCAACGCGTGGTGTCCCGGAAGACCTGCTGGAATGGGCGGAGGCGGCCTGAGCACTTTGCAAAGGGAGTTATCACGGCTACCATCTGGCAAGGCTCCGGCTTGCGGGGCTGCGCTGGGCGGCGGCCTGATCGGCCTTTCTTGGGGCTGGTCCGCTTTTGCGCTTTTAGCGCGGTAGGCGGTGCCTCTTTAGAGCCCATCCCAGTAGGCGGGCTTTTCACGGGAGGACCGAGCTCTGCGAGGCCCAGATATTGGGGACTCGCCCTCGGCAGTACCTGTGCGCTTCATACCCGGCACGCCATGCAGACTGGAAGTCCGCGCTACGCTGAAGGGTGCCGACTGTCTCTCGAACCTAATGGCAGTGCGCCGCATGGCCGCGTGATAAAACCGCCGGGGTCCGGTCCAATGGGTTATGCGGCGATTCTCAAATATCCGGGATTCACGGCGGCCTTTTCGATCCGGCACGGGCTTCTCGCTGATCGAGCTGATCTGCGTCATGGTGATCATCATGATCCTGTTGTCCATGCTGATGCCCGCGTTAATGCGCGCCTACCGCCGGGCCAAGGACATGGCCGACGAATGGAACGCCAGCGACGTGGCCGAGATGCTCTGCAAGGAATCCCGGGCCTATTGCGTCGCCCACTCGCAATTCCTGTTCACCAACCGGTCCGACTTCGCCAATCAATGCCGGCTGGCTCCTTATTGCCGCGACTGGGTCTTTGCCCCCTCCACCGACTTTGTTCCCTTCGGCCATCTCGACCCGACCAATAAAACCGTCATTTCGGTCCATCTCGGCCGGAACAACGCCACACTCTATTCCTTCACCGTAGGCGACCTTTCCATCTACCCGCAACGGTGAGCCGGCGAAGCCCTTGCTTTGTTTTCCGCCTGAGCCGTCAAATCATGAAATCCATCGGGTCAAGCGGTTCCTGCTGGAGCTTGCGCGACCTCTCGCACAATTCGGCGATGGTGACCCGCTCCGCAATGTCCACCACCGCATCGCGGATCTCTTTCATCACGCTGCGGATGGCGCACCGCGACTCGTCCGGACAGGAACATTTCTGGTAAAACTTCTGGCTCGCGCAGCTTACCGGCGCCAGCGCCCCTTCAATGTGCCGCACGACCGCCGCCAGCGTGATCTCCTCCGGACGCTTCGCCAAACGGTAGCCCCCCGCCACCCCGCGCCGGCTCTGCACAATGCCCGCCGACTTCAGGTCGTTCAAGATCTGCTCCAAAAAGCGCTTGGGGATGTTCTGCTGGTCCGAGATCGCTTGAATACGCACCACAGGGGTCCCGTAGTTGAGCCCCAATACCAATAGAGCCCGCAACGCGTATTCACCCCGAAGAGAAAGTTTCATGACCCGATAAATGTATAATGTACAGGAGAAAGGTCAAGAATGGAGGTGGAAACCGACTGAAAAAAGGAAGAGATTCATTGTATTATTGATATTCTCTATTGACATTATGCAGATTAAGAGTAGTCTTTGCCTCAATCTGGAATCGACGTTGAACTAATAATGTCTGCATGACTACTCAAAGCCATCTTGCGCACCTGCATCACACCCGTTACTCTCGTGCGTTCCGAGGCTGTTTGCATCATGCACACTTACGATTCTGGATTTTATCGACAAACCCAGGCGCTGACCGGGCATCGTGAGGCGCCGCATCAATCAGCAGAAAAAAACCGACCGTAAAAAAACGGAGGCTCAATGAAAACACCACACATGAAAGTCCGCCCCGCCCTTCTGGCCAGCGCTGTTCTCGGTGTCTTGTTGATAGCGCCCTCGCTGCGGGCCGAAGACACGAACACTCTCGAGATTATCCGCCAGCTCCAGCAACGGATAGAACAGTTGGAGCAAAAGGTGAAAACGCTCGAAGCCACCAAGCCGCCGGCCGAGCCGTCCCCCGATGCGGCGACCCGGCAGCGGGTTGCGGATCTGGACCAGCAGGTCAAGGATCTCAAACACGATCGCGAGCTCGATGCCGAAGCCGCCGAGGCAAGGGCGAAGGATGCGCCCAAGATCAGCCTGGGCGAGCAGGGGTTTGCCTTTATGTCCCCGAACACCAACTACATCGTCCAGCTCAAGGGTGTGCTGCAAGCCGACTCGCGGACCTTCTTCCACGACGCCGGCATCGTGGGCAATGACAGCCTGTTGATACGCCGAGCCCGGCCGATTCTGCAAGGCACCGTGTTTCGGGATTTCGATTTTGCGTTTGTGCCCGACTTTGCCGGCAGCAGCCCGCAGATTTTCGATGCCTTTGTCAACTACCGCTATAGCCCCGAGCTGCAGTTTCAGGCCGGGAAATACAAAGCACCGATCGGCCTGGAGTATCTGGAGCCCGATCAGTTTACGTTCTTCAACGAGCGCGCCCTGCCCACGGATTTGGTGCCCGGCCGCGACATCGGCTTCGAAGTGCACGGCGATCTCTGGGGCGGGGTGGCTAGCTATGCGGTTGGCATTTTCAACGGCGTTGGCGACGCGCGCAATTCGGGCAACTCGGCTTTTCAGGATGACAAGGAAATCGGCGGGCGCGTCTTCTTCCAGCCGTTCCTGACCACCTCGGTGACACCGCTGAAGGGTTTCGGCTTCGGTGTTGCCGGGACTTACCAGGGCATGCAGGGGACGAACACCGCGGGCCTGCCGGCAACCACGGGCGGCACCCTGGGCGGCTTCACGACCGACGGCCAGCAGCAGTTCTTCGCTTACACCAACACGGTTGCCGCCAGCGGCGACCAATGGCGGATCTCGCCCCAGGGCTATTGGTACTACGGCCCATTTGCGCTGCTTGGCGAATATGTCAGTTCCGACCAGCGAGTCAGCCGGGTCACCCCGGCTCCGATAACCAGCCGGACGCTGGACAACACCGCCTGGCAAATCGCCGCGGGCTGGGTGCTCACGGGTGAAGACGCGCTTTACAACGGCCCAGTCGCGCCGCGCCATCCGTTCAACCCGGCCAACGGCGGCTGGGGCGCTTTCCAGGTAGTTGGCCGCTACGAGGAGCTGCACGTCGACTCAGGTGCCTTCCCGTTGTTCTCCGATCCCCGCGCCTCGGCCCGTTCCGCCGATGCCTGGGCAGTCGGCCTGAACTGGTGGTTGAACCGCGACGTCCGGGTCAATTTCGACTATTCGCATACCTGGTTCGAAGGCGGCGGCATCAGCTCCAGCTCGAGCTCCCCCGCCGCGGTCACCCGCAAGGATGAGAACGTGCTGTTTACCCGGGTGCAATTGGCGTTTTGAAATGATGAAAAAGATTGTGACCGGGCTTGGGGTGCTGGCTGCGGCTTTGGGGTTGGCAGCGGGCAAAGAGATAAAGCTCTTGAATGTCTCTTACGATCCAACGCGCGAATTCTACCAGGACTACAACACGGCCTTCATCAAGTACTGGCAGCAAAAGACCGGGGACAAGATCGTCATCCAGCAGTCTCATGGCGGCTCGGGCAAGCAAGCCCGCGCGGTCATCGACGGCCTGCAGGCCGATGTCGTGACGCTGGCGCTGGCGTATGACATCGATGCCATTGCCGAGAAGGCCGGCCTGCTCCCGGCCGATTGGCAAAAGCGCCTGCCCAACAACAGCTCGCCTTACACCTCGGCCATCGTGTTCCTGGTGCGCAAGGGAAATCCCAAGGCCATCAAGGACTGGGACGACCTGGTTAAGCCGGGCATCGGGGTAATCACCCCCGACCCCAAGAGTTCCGGCGGCGCCCGGTGGAATTATCTGGCTGCCTGGGGATATGCGCTCCGGAAACTGGGCAACGACGAAACCAAGGCCCGCGCGTTTGTGGCCGCACTCTACAAGAACGTGCCCGTGCTCGAGTCGGGCGCCCGCGGCGCCACGACCGATTTCGTCCAGAACGGCATCGGCGACGTACTGATCGCCTGGGAAAACGACGCGCTGCTTTCGCTTAAAGAGTCGGGCAAGAGCGAGTTCGAGCTGGTCGCCCCGTCCATGACCATTCTGGCGGAGCCGCCGGTGGCCGTGGTGGACAAGGTGGCCCGCCGGCACGGGGTCGAGTCCGTCGCCCAGGCCTACCTCGAATATCTTTACTCGCCGGAGGGCCAGGAGATCGCCGCCCGGAACTTTTTCCGGCCCCGTCTTGAAAGCGTTGCCGGCAAACACGCCGGAATGTTCCCTTTGGTGAGCCTCTTCACGATCGATGAGGTTTTCGGCGGCTGGCAGAAGGCCCAGAAAACCCATTTCAGCAACGGCGGGATCTACGACCAGATCCAGCAGGCAAACCGGTGAGAGGCTCGGATGATGCCATGAAGATTGCCACCGATGCGGTTGTAAAGTATTGTCTCGGCTACCTTGCGTCTTTGGCGTTCTGACCGGCGCGAGGCCAGACCGTACATGGCACAAAAGCGATTCAACGCCCTGCCGGGCTTCGGCTTGACCCTGGGCTTCACGCTCTTCTATCTGAGCGCGATCGTCTTGATCCCGCTGGGGGGCCTGATATTGCGCACCTTCGGATTGTCCTGGAACGAGTTCTGGCACCTGGCCACCACGGAGCGCGCCTTGGCCGCCTACCGCCTGACGTTTGGAGCCTCCTTTGCCGCCTCGGTGGTCAACGCCCTGTTTGGCACTCTGCTGGCCTGGGTGCTGGTGCGCTACCAGTTCCCGGGACGCCGCTTCATCGACGCGATGGTCGATTTTCCCTTCGCCCTGCCGACGGCGGTGGCGGGGCTGACGCTGGCCAACCTGTTCGCGCCCAAAGGCTGGCTCGGGCGTTTCCTGGTCCCCTGGGGGATTGAAGGCGCTTTCTCCCGGCTCGGCGTGGTTATCGCCCTGACGTTTGTCGGCATGCCCTTCGTGGTCCGCACGCTGCAACCGGTCCTGCAAAACCTGGAGCGTGATGTCGAGGAGGCCGCCGCCACGCTGGGAGCCGGCCGCATCCGCACGTTTTTTTTCATCGTTGCCCCAAGCCTGCTGCCAGCCGTGCTCACCGGCTTCGCCCTGGCATTCGCCCGGGCCATCGGGGAGTACGGCTCGATTGTATTCATCTCCGGCAACAAGCCGTTCAAGACCGAAATCGCCCCTTACCTGATCGTCATGCGCCTGGATGAGTATGATTACGCTGGGGCTATCGCGCTGGCCGTGGTGCTCCTGGCCTTCTCCTTCCTGATGCTAGGGGCCATTAACCTGATGGAACAATGGGCGGGCCGATTCCAAAACGCGCCGAATTAGGCCCGAAACCAAATCCTTCATGTCAGCCCCCCTCAAAGCCAGCCGCAACGCCGCCCGAAGTCCTTCTCCGAGGGGGACGGAAGAACCGCCGGTGGTGAAATGGACCCTGATCCTTATCGCGCTGGCCTTCAGCGCCGTGTTTCTCCTGCTGCCGCTGCTCAACGTCTTCGCTCAAGCGCTAGCCAAGGGATGGGCTTATTATTGGGGATCGCTGACCCATCCCGATTCGACGGCCGCGATTCGGCTCACGCTGCTGGTCGCCGCCATCAGCGTGCCGATCAACGTCCTGTTCGGCCTGGCGGCCGCCTGGGCCATCGCCAAATTCGAATTCCGCGGCAAGCCCCTGCTGATCACCCTCATCGACCTGCCGTTCTCGGTTTCGCCGGTGGTGGCCGGTTTGATGTTTGTCGTGCTGTTTGGATTGCAAGGTTACTTCGGCAAATGGCTCGACGCGCGCGATATCCACATCATCTTCGGCGTCCCGGGCATCGTGCTGGCAACCGTGTTTGTCACCTTCCCTTTTGTGGCCCGCGAGCTGATACCGGTGATGCAGGCCACCGGCACGGAGCAGGAACAGGCGGCCCTGACCCTCGGCGCCACGGGCTGGCAGACCTTCTGGCATGTCACCCTTCCGTCGGTCAAATGGGGTCTGCTCTACGGCGTCATTCTCTGCAACGCCCGGGCCATGGGCGAATTCGGCGCCGTGTCGGTAGTCTCGGGCCACATCACCGGCCTGACCGACACCATGCCGCTGCGGGTCGAGAAGCTCTACAACGAATACAACGCGCCGGCCGCCTTCGCCGTCGCCAGCTTGCTCGCCCTGCTGGCGTTGGTTACTCTCGGTATCAAGTCGCTCCTCGAATGGAAACAGGGGCGGGAGTATGCGAAAGCCGAAAAGCTGACGAACCACGTGCCGCAGTGAGCATCGAACTCAAAAACATCTCCAAGCAATTCGGCGAAGTCGCCGCCGTCAACAATGTCTCCTTTTCCGTGAAGGAGGGGGAGCTGATGGCGTTGCTGGGCCCGAGCGGCGGCGGCAAAACCACCGTCCTGCGGATGATCGCCGGCCTTGAGATCCCCACCTCCGGCGACGTTCTCATCCGCGGGGTTCGCGTCAACCATGTCCCGGTGCAGCAGCGCAACATCGGTTTTGTGTTTCAGAACTACGCCCTGTTCAAGAACATGAATGTGTTCAACAACATCGCGTTCGGGCTGAAGATTAAGAAATGGAAGCAGGCCGCGACACGGGACCGCATCGCCGAATTGCTGGCCCTCTTCGGGCTGGAGGACCTGGAAAAGCGCTATCCGCACCAGCTCTCGGGCGGCCAGCGCCAGCGCGTGGCCATTGCCCGCGCCCTGGCGCCCCAACCCAGCGTCCTGCTCCTGGACGAGCCCTTCGGGGCCGTCGATGCCAAAATCCGCCAGGAACTGCGCGACTGGCTTGTCACCCTCCACCACGACCTCAACGTCACCACCGTCTTTGTCACCCACGACCAGGAAGAGGCCCTGGAGGTGGCCAACCGAATCGTCATCTTCGCGCGCGGCACACTGGAACAGGTCGGCTCGCCGCGCGAAGTCTATGAGCAGCCGGCCAGCGAATTCGTCGCCCGCTTCATCGGGGTGATGAACGTGCTGGAACTGGAGGTGCGCGGCGGCGCGGCACGCATCGGCGAACTCGAGTTCCCGCCCGAGGGTCTGGCCGAGGGACAGAAACTTCGCATCGGCTTCCGTCCCTACGCCGTGCAGATTTCCTCCGACCTGGCCCAGTTCCAGTATCGGGCCGTGTTGCGGCACACCTTTTTCCTGGGCGTACTGCTCCGGGTGGAGCTGGAGCTGCCCAGCGGCCTGACCATCCGCGCGCGCATGAGCAAAGAGGAATACGCCCATCAAGGATTGGAGGACGGCCGCGGAGTTTCCTTCCAGATCCGTCAATACCGCGTGCTGGCCCGGGAAGAAGCACCCCTGCCGCCCGAGCGGGATCTCTCCTACCCCCAGTTGCCGACGATTGGCGAGAATATTTAGAGTTTTTTTCTCAAATCTCTCTTTACAAACCGGCCGTTCAGGCGATAGGCTCAAGTCCAGAAACGACAAACTGCGTCTTTGTAACGAATGTTTATGCGAAAGTCCTTCTCCCTGCTGGCCGTTCTAGTCGTGGCCGGCGCCCTTGCCACCGGTTGTGCCGGTCCCGAACGCAAACTCGGGCGCGGCATTGGCAACACGAGTGAAATTGTCCGAGGCGGCGAGTTCCGCCGCAGCGTCGAGCAGACCTCGCTCTTCGATGGGCCGGATGCCGGCTATACCACCGGCGCCGTTCGCGGCCTCAATCGCACCCTTGCCCGCACGGGCATTGGCCTCTACGAGATTATTACCTGCCCGTTCCCCAATCCCGGCCGCGGTTACGACCCGGTCTGCACCTCCTATCTGGCCCCTGGCCCGGTCTATCCCGACAACTACGCGCCCGACTTGCTCTCGGACTCGATGTTTGCCACCGATACGGACCTGGGTTTCAGCGGCGGCAATGTTGCCCCGATCGTACCCGGCAACCGTTTCCATATCTTTGATACGCATTGATCCGGTCGTAAAGTCCTTTTGCTGAAGCGCCAACCCGGGGTTGGCGCTTTTGCTTTGCCTCCCCTGGCCCGCTGGCATAGTTTTCTTCCCGCTCATGACTCTGGAAAAAGCATCTCCCTGCAAGGTCAACCTATTGCTGAACATCCTCGGCAAGCGCGCCGACGGCTTTCATGAGCTTGAAACGGTCATGCACCCGGTCCAGGTGTTCGATCGGATCGATTTTGCACGGGCGGCCCAGGGCATTGAGCTGACCTGCAGCGAATCGAGCCTGCCGGTGGACGCCAGCAACCTGGTTTATCGCGCCGCCGAGCGTTTCCTGGAAGCGGCCCACATCCGGGACGGGGTTCGCCTGCACCTGGAGAAACGCATTCCGCTGGCGGCGGGTTTGGGCGGCGGCAGCGGCAACGCCGCCACGACGCTGACCGGCCTGAACGAGCTATTTGGCGGACCGCTGCCCCCGGGCCAGTTGGAGTCCATGGCCGCCTCGCTCGGATCGGATGTTCCATTCTTCCTCCAGAGCCAGCCAGCGCTGGCAACGGGCCGGGGCGAGAAAATCCAGCCGCTCGACTCGTTTCCAGCGTTGCGCGGCTCGGCGTTCCTGCTGGTTCACCCCGGCTTCGGCATCGCCACCGCCTGGGCCTATCAGCAGCTTCAGCGATTCCCCGCCGCGCTCCATGGGCGGCCGGGGCGCGCCCAAGGCCTGATCTCCCGGCTCCAGGCCGGCGATCTCAAAGCGGCCGGCGCCGAGTTCTTCAACTCTCTGGAGGCGCCGGCGCTTGAAAAGTATCCCCTGCTCGCCCTCTTTCAGGAATTCCTCCGCGCCCACGGGGCCGCAGCCACGCTGATGTCCGGCAGCGGTTCAACCACCTTTGCGGTGGTTCCCTCGCTCGCCGCCGCCGAGGCGCTGGCCGAAGAGTTCAAAGCCAGGTTTGGCCCGACAAACTGGATAGCGGTAGTGCCGGTGGCGCAGGCTTGAGGTTCCATCCTCGATTCACCCTCACAGCATCTCCAGCGCGCGGGGGGCGGAGGGCGGCGGGAAAAGACGGTCGAGTTCCGAGAGCTGTTGCGGTGTCAGCGGATGGTCAAGCGCGCCGAGATTCTCTTTCAACCGCTCCCGGCGGCCGGTCTTGGGAATCGCAATGACATCTTCTTTGCTGAGCAGCCAGGAAAGCGCCGCCTGTGCCGGGGTCATTCCGTGCCGTTGCGCAAAGCCAGTCAGTTTAGAATCTTCCACTAGTCTCGCCTGCTCAATCGGCGAGTACGCCATTACCGGAATCCGCCGCTCGCGCAGCCAGGGCAGCAAGTCCCATTCAATATTGCGGCGCGAGAGGTTGTAGAGCACTTGATTGGTCTGGACGGCGGATCCTCCCGACACCGACCACACCTCCTCCATCTCGCTCAGATCCAGATTGCTCACGCCGTAGCAACGGATCTTGCCTGCGCGCTGAAGGTCCCGAAATGCCGCAACCGTTTCGGACAACGGCGCGCTTCCTTTCCAATGGAGGAGATAAAGGTCGATACGATCGGTCTTGAGCCGGCGCAGACTCCGGTCACAAGCCGCGGCAGTGCCCCGGCGCGAGGCATTCGAGGGCAGGACCTTGTCCACGAGAAAGACTGCGTCTCGCCGGCCCGCAATGGCTTCGCCCACGAGTTTCTCCGCCCGCCCATCGCCGTACATCTCCGCGGTGTCGATCAGGGTGGCTCCCAGGTCGAGACCCGACCGCAAGGTGGCTAGCTCCTCGTCGTGCGCGGCTTGGTCATCGCCGATATGCCAGGTGCCCAGGCCGAAGGCGGGCACTTGTTCGCCTGAGGGCAATTTGACGGTTCTCATTGCTCCTGGTCAATCGCTCGCCCGGGTCAGTGTCTCGATAGAGTCCCGATCCAGTTGGAGGGTTGCGGCGGCAATCAGATCCTCGAGTTGCTCCAAGGTGGTGGCGCTCGCGATAGGGGCGGTGACCGCCGGGCGTGCTATCAGCCAGGCCAGGGCCACTTGCGCCGGCGTGGCCGAGTGCTTGCGTGCGACATCATCCAGGACGCGGACGATCCGGAATCCACGCTCGTTGAGGTATTTGGCCACAAACTGCCCCCGAGGCCTGCCGGCGGCATCGGCCTGGCTGCGGTATTTCCCGGCGAGAAAACCGCTGGCCAGCGAGAAATAGGGAATCACCCCCAAATCTCTTTCCAGGCAGACCCGCTCGAGATCGCCCTCGAACGCGGCGCGATCGCAGAGATTGTAGAGCGGCTGGAGGCTTTCGTAGCGCGGATAGCCATGGCGCCGGCTCGCCTCCAGAGCCTGCTCCAGCCGCTTCGAGGTGTAGTTTGAGGCCCCGATGGCCCGGACCTTGCCTTGCTTCACGAGCTGGTCATGGGCGGCCAGGGTTTCGTCCAACGCCGTGTCTGGATCGTCAAAATGCGATTGGTAGAGGTCGATATAATCCGTCTGGAGCCGCCTTAGGGACTCCTCCACCTCGCGCAGGATGTACGCCTTCGAAAGTCCTTTGCGGCCCGGACCCATCTCGCTGCCGACTTTGGTGGCAATGATGACGTGGGAACGCTTGCCGCCGCGCTTGAGCCACTTGCCGAGAATCGTCTCGGACTCGCCGCCGCTGTGGCCCGGCACCCACTTGGAATACGAGTCCGCCGTATCGATCATGTTGAAATCCGCGTCGACGAAGGCATCGAGTATCTGAAAGGAGGCGGCTTCGTCCGCCGTCCACCCAAACACATTCCCTCCCAGCACGATCGGTGCGGTTTCCAATCCCGAGTTTCCCAGTTTTCGTTTTTTCATATCTCCCCTCGCATTCTAGCACGGCTTTGACTTTCGGTCAGAAACATTCAATAACTTGCCGGCAATGAATTCAAGAACGACAGTCCGGCGAACGAACGAAGCCATCTGAATCATGCTTCCCTCTTTTGACCAGGTCATCGATCGGCGCGGCACCCATAGCCTCAAATGGACGCGCTATGGCAACGACATCCTTCCTCTCTGGGTGGCCGACATGGACTTTCCCGCGCCCGAGCCGGTGCGCCAAGTCCTCCGCGCCGCGATCGATCACGGCATTTTCGGCTACGAACTGCCCAGCCTGAAGCTGGCCCAGACGGTTGCCAGCCGCATGGAGCGGCTCTATGGCTGGAACGTGGCGCCGGACATGGTGATTGCCACGCCGGGCATTGTCGCCGGGTTCAAGGCGGCCGCCCGCGCCGTATGCCAGCCGGGAGAGGGCGTGCTCATCCAGCCGCCGGTCTATCATCCATTCCTGGAGGTGCCCGAGCATACCGGCACCGTTGGCCAGCTTGCCCCGCTACGCCAAGTCAACGAACGGCACACCGTGCGGTACGAAATCGATTGGGCCGCCTTCGAAGCCGGCTTTAACTCCAACGGCGCGCGCACCGCCATGTTCCTGCTTTGCCATCCCCACAATCCGACCGGCCAGATCTATTCCCGGACCGAACTGGAGCGCATGGCCCAAATCTGCCTGCGCCACGGCGTCGTCATCTGCTCGGACGAAATCCACAGCGAACTGCTGCTGGGCGGCGCGCGCCATCTTCCGCTGGCTGCGATCGATCCGGAGATCTCCCGGCGCACGATTACGCTGGTTTCCCCCAGCAAGACGTTCAACCAGGTCGGATTGTTCTGCGGCTTTGCCATCATCCCCGACCCGGATTTGCGGTCGCGTTACAAAAGGGTGATCCAGCACCTGGCGCTCTACGTCAACAGTCTCGGGTTAATGGCCGCGGACGTGGCCTTATCGGGCGTTTGCGATCCGTGGCTCGACGCGCTCCGGCAGCACCTGACCGCCAACCGCGATTGCGTGGTGGACTTCGTTTCCCGGGAGCTGCAAGGCGTCCGCGCGACCGTCCCGGATGCCACCTATTTGGCCTGGCTCGATTTCGGGCACCTCGTGCGCGCCGGCCGGATCGCCCCCGGCCCGCATCAGTTCCTTCTGACCAAAGCCAAGGTCGGCCTGAACCCGGGCGCTGAATTTGGCCCCGGCGGCGAGCCTTTCGCGCGCCTGAACTTCGGCTGCCCGCGCTCCACTTTGACCGAGGCGCTCCGGCGCATCGCGCGCGCGCTCGCAACGTAGCGCCGCAAGCCGGGACGGGCGCCGAGCGCCGGAATCATACCTTAAAGGCATGCTCAGCCCAGCAACTTGATCTTTCTCACGGGGGCCCGGCCTGGGGTAGTATGTTGCATGATGACGATAAGAAAAGCAGATGAGCGGGGCCGGGGCGATTACGGCTGGCTCGATACGCATTACACGTTCAGCTTTGCCGATTACCGCGACCCGAAACACATGGGCTTCCGCGCCTTGCGCGTGATCAACGACGACATCGTGGCGCCCGGAGAGGGTTTTGGCACGCATCCGCATCGCGACATGGAGATTCTCACCTACGTCCTGAGCGGCGCGCTGCAACACAAGGATTCGATGGGCAACGGACGGGTCATCCACCCGGGCGAATTCCAATACATGGCCGCCGGCACCGGCGTGCTTCACAGCGAGTTCAATCCCTCGCCGAGCGATCCGGTGCACCTGCTGCAGATCTGGATTCTGCCCGAGAAGAAAGGGGTGAAGCCCCATTACGCGGAGCGGACCGGGACCGACCTGCCGAAAGGCCGGCTGAACCTAGTGGCCTCAAAAGGCGGGCGGAACGGCTCCATCCCGATCAACCAGGATGCGGACTTGTTCCTGGCGAAACTCAGCCCAGGCGAGACCGTCAGCCACAAGCTGCGTCCGCAACGCCACGCCTGGGTCCACGTCGCCGAGGGCGAAGTGACGCTGAACAACCAGACACTGCGAGCGGGAGACGGCGCCGCGGTGTCCGATGAGACCAACCTGGCACTGGGGTCTAATACCCCCTCCCAAGTGTTGTTATTCGATCTAAACTGAGCGACGCAATCTTGATGTAAACCAAACAACGGAATACAAACTATGAAATACACAGTCCTGATTGGCAGAATACTCTTCGCCGTGATCTTCCTGATGGCCGCTCCGGGTCATTTCAAGACGGGCACGATTCATTACGCGGCTGCCCAAGGGGTGCCGATCGCTTCGGTTCTGGTGCCGATCTCGGGCATACTGGCGTTCCTGGGCGGGTTGAGTTTGCTCCTGGGTTTCAAGGCGAGATGGGGAGCGGTGTTGCTATTGCTTTTCCTTGTGCCAGTCACCTTGGCGATGCACGCCTTTTGGGCGGTCAAAGACCCGGGCATGGCCCAGATGCAGCAGATCATGTTCATGAAAAACGTGGCCATGGTGGGAGCGGCATTGATTGTGGTCCATTTCGGCTCTGGTCCCCTGAGCGTGGATTCGTGGCTTGAGTCCCGCCGCCACGCCCCAACCCCAGCCGAAGAACCCGCGCCGGCTTAAGGGCTTTTGCAAAAACCAATTCCGGTCCTTAGCTCACGGACTCTTCCGCTGCTGTCTCAAGCTGGCCCATTTCCACCACGACTTCATTGGTTTTTTTCATGCGCCACTCGGGGAGCAAGTTGCCCTCGAGCGGCTGGTGGTTGAGGGTGATGCGTTTGACCCCTTTTTGGACGCCGGCAGGGTTGAGGATTTTGATGCGGAGCAGCTTGTTGCGGAACCGTCGCGTGGCGGTGAATTCTTTCCACGAAGACGGGATGCACGGATCGATGCGCAGGCCGTCGTAATCGGGCCGGATGCCGAGCAGATACTGGCTGGCCGCATAGTAAGACCAGGAAGCGGCTCCCGTCAGCCACCCCACTCGCGACGCGCCGTAGCGGGGACTGTAGCGGCTGTGGGTGTATTGGCAATAAACATAAGGCTCGCTGCCGCGGATCTCGGCTTTGTCGTTCTGCGCCGCGGGCATGTAGTTGCGAAAATACTGGTACGCCCGGTCGCCGTGGCCCAGCATGGTCTCCGCCATCACCGCCCAGCCCTGGGTATGGTTGAAGATGCTGGCGTTCTCCTTGACCCCCGCGTTGAAGAGAATCGAGCGGATCTCGGCGCAGCGAATGTCCTGGTAAGGCGGCGCGCAGAGCATCAGGCCGTAATCGGTCGCCAACTGTTTATTGACCTCCGCCATCGCCTGCTCGGCGCGCCGCGCGTCCGCGTGTCCGCTGAGCACGCCCCAGGATTGGGTATTGAGATAGATCGAGCCCTGGCGGTTTTCCTTGGAGCCGATTCTCTCTCCGTTGCCTTTATAGGCTCGTAGGTACCATTGGCCGTCCCAGCCGAACTTGTCGATGCGCCGGTCGAGGGCCGCCAGTTCCTTTTGCGCCCACTGGATCTCAGCCTTCCGGCCCAGCAGCCGGCAAATCTCGATATATGTCACCAGGCCGAAGCGGACTTGAAGCGAGACAAAGACGGATTCGCCTTTCGCGCCCAGGCGCAGGCAGTCGTTCCAGTCGGCATAGAGGCCCGAGGGCAAACCATGGCGGCCGGTGCGCTCAAGATTGAATTCGAGAGCTCTACGGAGATGGCCTAGAACGGTCGCCTTGCCTTTGTCGGCGTAGGGGAGGGTCTTGCCGAAGAAGGCGACATCGCCGGTTTCTTTGACGTAGGCAGTGACGGCGTTGAAGAGCCAGAGGCAATCATCCGATCGGTATTCGTCTTCTTTGGGGAGCTTTTCCTTGCCGGGTCGATGCGAAAAGGCCATGACGATTGGCAGGGCGCCGCCGCTGGAGCATTGGCCGGTGATCATCAGCTCGAGCCGTTTCACCGCCTCCTCCGGGATCAGGTGCATCACCCCCAGGAAATCCTGCACCGTGTCGCGATAGCCCAGGCCGTCGCGCTCGCCGCTGTAGATGAGGCTGGCCATTCTTGACCACGAATAAGTGATCAGGCAGTTGAATGCGCTCCACATGTTCAACATGCTGTCGAACTGCGGGTCGGGCGTGTGGATGGAGAGTCCTTCCAGGCGCTTGTGCCAGTAGCGGCGCAGCTTCTCGAACTCGGCTTTCACCCGGCCAATGTCTCCAAACTGCCGCGCCACTTTCTTGCCCTGGACGGCGGCCTTCCCGATGCCCATCAGCACGACGAATTCCCTCGTCTGGCCCGGCTCCAGCTCGACATCGATCTGGAGCGTGCCGCAGCCGTCGTCGCCGGTGGCGAGCGACCCGGTGCAGCGGCCTTGTTCAACCACCAGCGGATTGCCGTAGCCGCGGTAGGAGCCGATGAAGGCGTCGCGGTCCGTGTCAAATCCGGCGATGTCGCCGCCGAGAAACGCCAGGAACGTATGCCGGCCCTGGTCGCTGTTGATGATGCTGCCGGGGATGGGCGCCGCCAGGACGCTGCCGCCGTGATCGATCTTGCCATCAACAAACTCCATTTTCACGATGCCGTGGGAGTACTGGAGGTTCAGCAGGTCATTGAAGCAATGCCACGTGCCGGGATATTCGACAAAGGTAAATAGGCTCAGGTGCCGCTTCACGGGGTCGCGGTTGGTCACCTTGAGCAGCCAGCATTCGAAGTGCTTGCCGAGCGGCACGAAATAGGTTGTCTCGGTCTCGATCCCGGAATAGCGGGAGTTGATAATCGTGTAGGCGGTGCCATGGCGGCAGGTGCTTTGGTACCGGTCGAGCGGTTTGCCCACCGGCTGCCAGGCGTTGGACCAATAATCGCCGGATTCCCTGTCTCGCAGATAGACATAACGGCCCGGCTGGTCCATCGGCACGTCGTCGAACCGCAGGCGCGTGAACCGGCCCTGGGCGGCGGACATGAAAAAGCTGTAGCCGCCGGCGTTGTTGGTGATGATCGCGCCGTATTCGGTCGAACCGAGATAATTGGCCCACGAGCGCGGCGTGTCAGGCCGCTCGATCACGTACTCTTTATTGGCGTCGTCGAAGAATCCAAAGCGCATAATCTGTTTCCTGTCGATCGGATTCGCGTCCGAATACGCAGCCGCGCCGGCATCCGGCCGGCTCGTCTCGCATTGCGTGGCGATGGTTTGAGGGTAGCCAAGCGGCTGGCGGATTTCTACTCCAAACGGAGCGCTTCAGGCGGCGGCGCGCTGCCGGATCAGGGACTCGACCGCGTCGGGCAAGCCGCCGCAGGTTTCATCGAACAGATCGCGGCACTCCCGTTCCGAGAGGCGCAGCAGGCGCGCGCCCGAATAGATGAAGCTGCGCGTGGTTTGATGGCCGTAGCCGAGCAGTCCCTGGCGCAAGGGTAAAGAGTAAATCGCCAAAGTCACGCCGTAGACCAGCGTGTGCCACCCATGCGCGCAGCCGCTTTCGACCGCTTGCAAATAGCGCCGGACCAATCGCAGGTCGCGCAAGGGCCGCAGCTTTTGCAGTTGATATTGTCCAACCCGCCGGCTCGGCTCGGCAAAATGCCTCACCCTCGGTTCCCGCAAGAGCTGCTGGTCTTGTTCGATCAGCTCAATCAGCTCCTGCCGGAGCGCATGGCCATAGGCCTCTTCGATGGCGGGCAGCTCGAGGGGCACCAGGATATGGCGCTGGTAGTTCCGCAAAAAACGCCGCAGCGAGGAGAGATCCCGCACCGGTGGCAGACGCAGCAAGGCGGAAGCCGACCCGAGCGTCACCAGCCCTTCCGCCGACCCGAGTTGCTCGGTCAGCGGGTGCCAGTCCCCCAGCCATTCCGCCGGGTCGTCTAACGCCAATTGTCGTTGCTTTGCCATGTCACGTCGCTTCCCCGCCCAGTTCCGCCATCCAAAGCGGACCGGAGCGGTCGCACTTGGCAAACCCATCCCGCCGTTGCGGGCGGCTCGCCATGTCGAGCTTACAGTGAACCGAACCTCATGCTGATGCGAGTGGGAAAAGCTCCGGAAAACAAAATTTAAAACTTGCACTTTTCAACCTTGCCTGAATGCGGCGCGGCTCCCAGCCAACCCTCTGCGCGGGTCCCGGCGCGCCCCCCCTCAAGCGCCTCCGGCAGGGCCTGGGCCCCAGGAACGCGGCCACCTCGTCCGCGCTCCCATCCGGTCGGAACCGCTACGCGGCCGCCTCCTTCAAGCGCCGCTGAATCCTCTCCCAATGAGTGCCGTGCCAGAAGAGTTTGCCACAGCGGCGGCAGAGAAAGTATTCATCCAGCCAGCGATAGGTCCTGGGCGGAATCCGCTCGCGCAGGCTTTCCTTGTCGGCGCCGGCCAGTTCGCCGCCGCAGCTCATGCAGCGGGCTTCGCGCGGGGCCAGGCTGAATTCGCGAAAGACCAGCACCAGTTGCTCGGGAACCGTCAAGGTCGGCGGCAGCCACATGGCCGGCTGGAGGCGGTCGCGCAGGACCCGCCGTTCCATCATCAAGCTGTCGGTGGTCAGTACGGTGGTGGCGGTCTGACGCGCCTGTGCCAGCAGCACGGCATCATCAATGCCCGGCTCCCAAAAGGCTTCATAGCCCGCCCCGCGCAGCCAGCGGGCCAGCCCGCCCAAACCCGCGTCGCAAAAGAACCGGCGCGGCTCGCCGGGAGGGGATCCGTTCCGTGGGCCCAGTTTTGCCGCCAGCTCGTCGTGGACGCGCATCAGCGCATCGGTCTTCGAAATGGACTCGGCCGCGCTGAGCCGCGCGGCCCTCGCGGCGAGCCAGCTCAGGCCCGCATCGAGCCGCCGCGCCCTGGCCCCTTGCAGCAGCGCCCGGAGCTTGGTCTCGTATGCCTTGCCTATCCGGCCCATGTGTCAGACCAGAACCTACACCAACTCGGCAATCGCGGACAGACCGAGACCGCATATCGGAGGCCCCTAAAAAAGCAGGGACGGCCATTGGCCGTCCCTATCGAATACAGCTTGGGGGAGCGAATCGTCTATTGCTGGGGGGCGCCCTGAGCCGGAGGAGTGGCAGGGGCCTTCTTTCCAAAGCCCTGATGCATGCTGTGGAACTTCTCAAATTGCTCCGGGGTAAGGATTTCCTTGAACTTCTTGTTCTGCTCCTCACGCAGCGCCGTCATTTTTTCGCGGCGTTGATCCTGGGGCACATTGGCAAGCTCCTGGCGATCCTTCATGCCCTGCTCAAGCAAGGCTTTGACCTTGGGAACCTGGTCGTCGGTCAGCTTGAGCTGTTCCTTCATTTCGGCCACCTGGCGATCCACCGAGAAGGCGCGTCTTTCTTTCTTGGGAGCGGCGTTGGTCGGGGCCGCGTTGGTTTGCTGGGCGGAAGCCAGCGTGCCACCAGCCAACAAACCGCCCATCACCAACGCTGCAATCAAACTAATTTTCGTTAATTTCATTTGTTCTCTGTAGTTGATAATATGTTGTTCCAGGAAGCCGGCCGATCCTGTTCAGGCCAGCCTCACTTACCATAGCACAAGACGGAATTGGTGAAAATAGGTTACAAAATACCGCCCGGCAGGCGCATACCCGCCAGCAAGGGCCGTGCCATGAAACCCCGCTCCCTTCCCTATTCTTCGGCGAACAGGTATTCCAAATCGGTTTTGGAGAGGCTGCGGGCGAAGCCTTCCTCGCCCAGCACATCGGCGATGGTTTGGGCTTTGCTTTGCTGCAGCTCCCAGATTTTTTCCTCCACGGTGCCGGGGGAGATGAGCCGGTAGGCGTTCACGGTCTGGGTCTGGCCGATGCGGTGGGAACGATCGATGGCCTGGGCCTCGACGGCGGGGTTCCACCACGGATCATAGAGGATGACGTAGCTGGCAGTGGTCAGGTTCAGCCCGGTGCCAGCCGCCCGCAGGCTTAGCAGGAACACAGAGGCATTGGGGTCGTTCTGGAAGTCGGTGACCACTTGCTGGCGGTCCTTGGTGTGGCCGGTAAGGATGTGGGTGGGAATCTGGCGCACGCGGCATTCCTCTTGCAGCAGCTCCAGCATTTGGACGAACTGGCTGAACAGCAGCACCTTCTGCCCTTCGGCCACCAGCGAGTCCAGAATCTCGAACAAGGTCTCGGTCTTGCCCGAAACGGTGTCGCTGCCCACCAGCTTGGGATGGCAGCATATCTGGCGCAGGCGCGTGAGCGCCGCCAGGACGTGGATCTTGCTCTTGTTCAGCCCCTTCTCCGCGACGGTTTTCATCACCTGGTCGCGGCTCCGGCGCAATTCGGCCAGGTAGAGCTTGCGCTGCTCCTCGCCAAGCTGGCAATCGCGCCGCACCTCGATGCGGTCGGGCAAGTCCTTAGCAACGTGCTTCTTCATGCGCCGCATGAGCAGCGGCCGCAGCTTGGCCGAGAGCCGCCGGCGGGCGATGCGCTGGGCCGACTCGGCGTCCGGACCGCGCGGTTCATAGATCTCGCTGAACTGATCCTGGTTGCCCAGATAGTTGGGCTGGATGAAGTCCACGATGCTCCACAGGTCCAGCAGCCGGTTCTCCAGCGGAGTGCCGGTCAGCGCCAGCCGCGCTTCCGACTTCAACTGCTTGACCGACTGGGTAACTTGCGCGCCGGGGTTCTTGATGAACTGCGCCTCATCCAAAATGACGGCGCGGAAGGCGAACTTCTGCAGCTCTTCGAGGTCGCGCCGCAGCAGCGCGTAGTTGGTGACGATCAGGTCGTGTTGCGGGATCTGCTTGCGCAAATTATGCCGGGCCGCGCCGCTCTCCAGCACCAGGACCTTCATCTCCGGCGTGAAACGGTTGGACTCGCGCCGCCAGTTGTGCAGCACCGACGCCGGGCAGATAACCAGGGAGGGTTTGGGATCTTTGCCGTTGCGCTCCTTCATCCAGGCCAGCCAGGCCAGCGTCTGGAGGGTCTTGCCCAGACCCATGTCGTCGGCCAGAATGCCCCCCAGCCGCAGGTGCGAGAGGTGGCAGAGGAAGTCGAACCCGTCCTTCTGGTAAGGGCGCAACTGTGCCTGGAGTTGGCCCGGCAGGGTGGTGCCTGGAACTCCCTTGAAAGACTTGAGCCGGTCGCGCAAGGCCTTGGCCTGGGCCGAATCGCCAAACCGTTTGAGGCCCTCCTCATCAAGATGCGCCGCCTGTTCGAGCCCGATGCGGGCCACCGGCACCAGCCCGTCCACGCCCAGGTCGGCCATGGCTTCGTGGGCTGTTTGTACCGCGCCGGCGTCCAGCTCGACCCAGCCGGAATCGGGCAGCTTTACGAAACGCCCGGTCGCCGTCTGCAAGCGCTGCAAATCGGCTTCGGTGAGCTTGAGCCCCTCCTGCTCCCATTCAGCCGAGACGGAAAGCCAGTCGATGCCGCTGCCTTTGACGATGAGCCGGGGCCGGAGCTGGCGCGGGGTCAGAAAGAGACGATGAAAGCCCGGGTTGCCGAGGTACTCGGCCTCCTTGGGCCGAACGCCCCAGGCCTGAGCGAGCGCGCCCAGAAACGCCTCCGTCGCGTCCCCAACCCACAGGCCCGGCTCGGGAGTGAACCAGTCCAATTGCCGCAGCCAGAGCGTCACCGGTTCAAGCCGGGCATCATCCAGAATCTCGGGCTTGTCGCCAGGGCGCTTTCGCGGCTCGTTAGGCTGCCACTCATGACCGTTCCAGATCCAGACGCTCTGGTCGCGCTGGCTCTTGGCCAGCAGGCGCAGCCGCACGGTGTCCTCGAGCAGCTCGAAGATAAACTGCGGGGCCGCCGGGTGTACAACGCAAAGCTGCTCCCAATTGACACCATGGTTGGACTGGCTCTGGCGCAGGTGGGTCAGCAGGCGGTGGCTGAGTTTGCGGACCGGGACCGAGGTCTGGCGGTTCCAGCGCTCGATCAGGGGGAGCGGAGGCGCGTTGCGCAGCAGGTAAAACGTCCGGCCCGCCAGCGCCAGCGGAGGACGGCGGTTGAAGAACCGGACCTCCTCCAGCGGATAGCTCCTGCCACCTGGAACCGTCAGCCGATGGGTGAACGTCAGTTCCCGGCTCTCCTCGTCCAAGTGCGGCGTCAATTCCGCTATCTCCCCCTGGAATTGAATCCCCGCACTATTTTCCGAAGCCGGCTCCGGCCCGTGACCGTTGTTGTCCACGGCCGGCGCGCAGGGCGTGCCAGTCGCGGCCAACTCCAGCCGCGAGGTGTGGCCCCAGCGAGCCAGCCAGTGCAACAGCTCCATCTCGGACAGGACCAGCGTCTCCGGATCGGCCGTGCGGGCCGAGTACATCTCCGCGAGCCACTGGATGAATTCCCAGTCAGCGGGCGGGAACAGCTCTTGTTCATGGGCCGCGCGGGTGGTCAGCTCCAGAATCTCGCCCAGCGTTTTGACCTTGTCGCCCGTGCGCGGCCGCAGCAACCGCAACTGCACCGCCAGGCGGCACTGAGCCGGCTGGCTCGGGTCGGGTTCCGGCCGGCAGAGCACGCGCAGGGACGCGCGCGGCGCATCCAGGTGCGCCAGCTTGGGCGGGAAAAGCCAGGCCTCGAGCTGCTGCACCAATTGCTGCTCATGGGCCGCCTGCTCCACCTGGGCGAACCGGTCCAGGTTGGCGTGCACCGTCAGCTCGGTCGGCAACGGCCGCTTGGCGCGCAGAAACAGAAATGCCAGCTCCTCCAGCCGCGCCTTGCCCTGCGCGCCCAGCAGACGCGGCCACCAGTCGGTGCTGGGGAAATCCTTGCGCGAGAGCGAAAGTTTCTCGAAATAATCCTCGAGCAGCAGCCAGGACCGCTGCGAATCCGGGCATCCGGCAAAGGTGCGCAGCAATTCCTCCCGCTCAGCGACGTCCGCCTTGGAGTCGGCCAACTCGCGCCGCAGGTCGGCCAAGGCACCGTAGGTCTTGGACAAAACGGTATTGTGGGCGTCGTACTTCGACGCCTGTCCGGAACGCGAACCGTTCCCATTCCTGATCAAGGCTTTTGCCATCTGACTATGCCCGTTTATGGGTTTTACCATTTCGTCACAGATCGCCCGTCGGGTCAATGAGAAAGTAAAGATTTTTAAGAGGCCAAATAGGAGCACGTTAAAGGCGTGGGGCCACGGACGGGGGGAATGGCTGGGAGCAAGCGTGCCGGAGCGGACATGGGAGCAGCCAAGGTCGACGGCCGGCCAGCAAAGCGGGGCGGGCACCGAGTCCGCCTCCCCGTTTTGGCGCTCTAACGTTCTAATTTCAACGTTTCAACGACCCGTCTCCCCTGCCCCGTCACTTGCCGCTGCCTTCGGGGCTGCCCGGGTTGGCGGGACCGGCCCCGAGCTTCTTCTCCAGGTCGCTCACGCGGCGGAGCAGTTCGGGGAGTTGCTGCATGGCGATCATCTGCCGTTTGGCCTGGCGGTTGGGTTGGGCGGGAGTCCAAAGCCAGATCTCGCCATCGGGGATGTTGTGCATGACGCCGGATTGAGCGCCGACGGAGACCCGGTTGCCGATCTTGAGATGGCCCGCAATGCCGGCCTGGCCGGCCAGAATGACGTAGTTGCCCAGCTTGGTGCTGCCGGCGATTCCCACTTGGGAGACGATCAGACAATGCTCCCCCAAGGTGACGTTGTGAGCGATTTGGACCAGGTTATCGATTTTGCTGCCCTTGCCGATAACCGTCGGTCCGAGCGCGCCGCGGTCGATGGTGACATTGGCCCCAATCTCGACGTCATCGCGGATAATCACGTTGCCGATCTGGGGCACCTTCCGGTGGCTGCCGCCGTCGAGCACATAGCCGAAGCCGTCCGACCCGACCACCGTTCCGGCGTGGATGCGGACGCGGTCGCCGATTTCGGTACCGGGGTAAAGGGTGACGTTGGGGAAGAGGTTGACCTCTTGGCCGAGCTGGCAATTGGCCCCAACGTGATCGCTCCCTTGGAGCACCGTTCGCGCTCCCACGCGCGCCTTTTCCCCCAAAATACAGTAAGGGCCGATATGCGCGCCAGGATCCACCACCGCGCCCGCCCCGATAATCGCCGTCGGATGAATCCCCGGCGCAAAAACCGGCTCCGGAAAGAACAGCGGCAGCACCTTGGCAAAGGCAATGCGCGAATCCGGCACCCGGATCAACACCTTCTGGTCCGATTTAAACGGCCCGTCGACAATCACAGCGGAGGCCGCGCTCTGCTCGGCACGCTCGAAATAATTCTCGTTTTCCGCGAAGGTCAGGTCTCCAGGCTGGGCCCGGTCCGCCGGGGCAAACCCATGCACCACCAGGGCGGGGTCCCCCAGGACCTCGCCGCCCAGGTGTTTGGCGATTTCAGAAACGGTAAAAGGCATAGATCAGGTTTGACATTCAGCCGTTGACTTAGTCATTGGAGGTCACTATAAAGACCGGAGAATCTAATTCAACCCCAACTTTGCTATGGCCAAAACGCTTCGGATTGGTCTCATCGGCTACGGGTTCATGGGAAAGGCGCACTCGAATGCCTGGAGGCAAGCGCCGCACTTCTTCCCACTCAAAGCCAAAATCGAGATGCACACCCTCTGCGGGCGCACTCCTGCCGCCGTCCAGGCCGCCCGGGCCCAGCTCGGCTGGCAGTTCTCCGCCACCGACTGGCGCGAAGTGGTCGAGTCGCCTCTCATCGATCTCATCGACATTGCCACACCGAACGATTCTCATGCCGAGATTGCCATCGCCGCGGCCCGGGCCGGCAAGCATCTGCTTTGTGAAAAGCCGCTGGCCCTGAGCGTCAAGGAAGCCGAAGCCATGTGCGACGCGGCCCAAAAGGCCAAGGTCATGCACATGGTTTGCCACAATTACCGCCGGGTGCCGGCCATCGCCCAGGCCAGGAAAATGATCGCCGAAGGGGCGCTCGGCCAGCTCTTCCATTTTCACGCCCGCTATGCTCAGGATTGGCTGGTCGATCCCGAAGCGCCGATGCGCTGGAAGCTCCAGAAGGAGATCTCCGGCAGCGGCGCGCATGGCGATATCAATGTGCATCTCATCGATTTGGCCCGCTACCTGGTCGGCGAGTTCAAAGAAGTCTGCGGCATGATGGACACCTTCGTCAAAGAGCGGCCGGTCGCCTCCGCGCGGGCCAACGGCGACCTTCCGTCCGCCAGGACGCCCCCCAAACGCGCCAAGGTAAATGTGGATGACGCGACACTGGTCATGGGCCGCTTTGAAAACGGGGCGATCGCCAACCTGGAAGCCACCCGCTACGCCGCCGGGCGAAAAAACCACCTCTCTTTCGAGATTAACGGCTCGAAGGGATCGCTGGCCTTTGACCTTGAGGACTTGAATCGGCTCCGGTTTTTCGAAACCGCCAGCCCGCCGGATCGGCAGGGATTTCGGGACATCCTCGTGCTGCAGCCCGGCGGGGTTCATCCCTACGTCAACCAGTGGTGGCGGCCCGGCCACGCCCTCGGCTACGAGCATACGTTCATCCACACCATCGCCGATTTTGTCAACGCCTGCGCCGAACAGAAGCCGGCCGCGCCAACCTTCGAAGACGGGCTCCAAAACCAGCGCGTGCTGGCTGCCGCCGAGGATGCGGTTAAGACCCAGCGGTGGGTAAAGCTCTGAATCAAACCTGTCAACGTTCAGACGGCCGACTGCTGTTGGATTTAGCCGGTTGACGCCACCCGGCAGGCGCACTATAACAGCGCCACAAATTAACACACCAAATCACTATAGGATTATCTACCATGTCCCAAAAACCTCTTAATGTCGGCCTGGTCGGTGGTGGCAAAGGCGCTTTCATCGTCAATCCTCACCAAAAAGGGATTCATTTTGACGGCACCCGCCGGGTAGTGGCGGGAGCGCTCTTTCCGGACCGGAAAGTCGCGCTCGAAGAGGCCGCCAAGTGGCCCTACCCGATCCGGGGCTACGGCTCTTATGACGAGATGATTTCGGCCAATGCCAGCCTGCCCGAAGATCAGAAGCTGGACTACATCCTGATCGTGACCCCCAACTTCGTCCACTACGACCCGGCGATGAAGGCGATGAAAGCCGGGATTGCCGTCTTCTGCGAAAAGCCGCTCTGCCTCAATCTCAAAGAGGCGACCGACCTGGTGAAAGCCGTTCGCAAGTATAAAATCCCCTTCGGTCTGGCCCACACTTATCTGGGACACTGGACCACGCGGCTGGCGCGCTACATCGTCCGGGCCGGGCTGCTGGGCGAGGTGCGCTGGGTCGATGCGTATTACCTCCAAGGCTGGCTGGCGACGCGGCTCGAGGCCACCGGCCAAACGCAGGCCCTGTGGCGCACCAACCCCAAACTGGCGGGTGGTTCCGGCTGCGGCGGGGATATCGGCACCCACGCACTGATGCATTTGCGCTACATCACGGGGCTTGAAGTCAGCCAGCTTTCGGCCCAACTGGAGACGTTTGTCGAAGGCCGTCCCCTGGACGACCATTTCACCGCCTATTGCAAGCTCAGCAACGGCGGCAAAGCGCTGGTCCGCGCCTCCCAGGTTTCCATCGGCCACAAAAACGATCTCGGCATCGAGGTGGTCGGCGCCAAAGGCACGCTCCGCTGGCGCCAGGAAGAGCCCGAATCCCTTACCATCCTCCTGCCGAACCAGCCGGATCGCGTCTATTGGCGCAGCGCTGTCACCCCCGGCGACGGTTTCCTCCCGAAAGACGTCCCCGCCGACCTGATGGCCGAACCGACGATTCCCTCCGGCCACCCGGAGGCATTCCACGATGCCTTCGCGCGGCTGCACCGCTGCTTCGAGGTGGATGTGCGGAAGTGGAAAGCCGGACAACCCTTCAATATCGACGGCTCCAAGTACGCGACTGTCGAAGATGGTTGGACGGGCATTGCCTTCCTCGAGGCGGCGCTTAAGAGCAGCCAAAAGAAGGGCGCCTGGACCGCGATGCCAAAGAAGGTTTAGGAACAGTTTTACTTTCTCCGCAGAATGCGGCAGGCTGGCAGGCGTATATCGAGATGCAAACTGAAATGGCAACGGCCGATCCCGGCCAGAGTTGGTCGCCGGCTTCGTGGCAGAAGCGGCCCGCGGCCCAGCAGCCGGTCTATCCGGACCCCAAAGCCTTGCAGCGGGCGCTGGGGCATTTGAGCCGCCTGCCGCCGCTGGTAACCAGTTGGGAGATCGAGAGCCTCAAGCATCAGCTTGCGGAGGCTTCGCGAGGCGAACGCTTCCTGCTCCAAGGCGGCGACTGCTCGGAGAGTTTCGACGACTGCGAATCCTCAGCTATCACCAGCAAGCTCAAGATCCTGTTGCAGATGAGCCTGGTGCTGGTGCAGGGAGGACAAAAGCGCGTCATCCGCATCGGCCGCTTTGCCGGCCAATACGCCAAACCCCGCTCCGCCGACACCGAGACCCGCCAGGGCGCGACTCTGCCCTGCTACCGGGGCGACATGATCAACCGGGCCGGCTTTACAACCGAGGAGCGGGTTCCAGACCCGGAGCTGTTGCTGCGGGCCTATGAACGGGCGGGGCTGACTATCAATTTCATCCGCGCGCTGATTGAGGGCGGCTTCGCCGACCTCCATCACCCGGAGTATTGGGACCTTGGATTCGTGGCGAACTCGCCCCACGCCGTCGAGTACACCCGGCTGGTGCATACTATCGGGGAATCGCTGCGGTTCATGGAAACGCTGACCGGTTATGTGCCGGCGGACCTGAGCCGGGTGGATTTCTTCACCAGCCACGAGGGGCTGCACCTGCATTACGAACAGGCCCAGACGCGCCAGGTGCCCCGCCGCACCGGCTGGTATAATCTCTCGACCCATTTCCCATGGATCGGCGAGCGGACCCGGGCTCTCGATGGGGCGCATGTGGAATACTTCCGCGGCATCACCAATCCGATCGGCGTAAAAATCGGGCCGGGCATCACTCCCGCCGAGGGCCTCGCGCTGGCGGGAGTCCTCAATCCGCAAAACGAGCCCGGACGCCTGACCTTCATCCATCGGTTCGGGGCCGAGAAAGTCGAGAAATGCCTGCCGTCGCTGGCCGAGGCGATGCGGCGGGAGGATCGGCACATTCTTTGGTGCTGCGACCCGATGCATGGGAACACCGAGACGACCAAAGACGGCATCAAGACGCGTCACTTCGACAAGATCATTGCCGAGATCGAGAAGTCCTATCGCATTCTGAAGGACTGCGGTTCGCATCTGGGCGGGGTGCACTTCGAATTGACCGGCGACAACGTCACCGAATGCGTCGGTGGAGCCAGCGGCATCACCGAGGCGGATCTGCGCCGCGATTATCGCACCACGCTGGACCCGCGGCTCAACTATGAACAAGCCATGGAAATGGCGCTGCGGCTGGCCCGGCTGATGGGGAAAGATGCGCCTGTCAGGAACGTGGAGCGTTAGGACGTTGAAACGGCCAGGTTGGAACGCAGATCGGAAGTGGCTGAAGATGCGCTGTTGCTTGGTTACGGGCTATTGCCCGCTTTCCCTCCGGTCCAGGCGACAGCACGCCGCCCAAACCCGTTGGCGAGAACGCCCCCGTTATACCTTGTCAGCCGCTCCGCAAGCCCTCGAAACACAGCGATTATTTTGATTTCAATTGACAAAGTCAGCCAACCTTCAGAGCCTCGCCAATTGTAAAGGACCGAAGTGGCGAAAAAGAAGAAACTGGAGCCCGGTGTGTCGGAGTTCGCGCGGCTAGAGCGTATCAAACGGCTGACAATCATCGCGATGTTTTCCGACGACGATTTGATGCAGCGGTTTGTGCTTAAAGGCGGCAACGCACTAGACTTGGTGCTGCATATTGGAACCAGGGCTTCGATGGACGTTGATCTGTCCATGGAAGACGAATTCGCGGCATCAGAACTCGAGAATGTCAGGCAAAGGATCGAGAACAGCCTCGAGGCGACGTTCGAGGGAGATCATTACCGCGTTTTCGATGTGAAGTTGGAGCCGAAGCCCGAGGTGCTCAGCCCGGAAATGGCCGGATTCTGGGGTGGCTACGATCTCACGTTTAAGCTGATCGAGTCTGGCCGTTATGCTGAGATGGCTGGAGACCTCGATAGGATGCGGAAAAACGCGGTGCCGATCGGGGCGAAGGGGAAGTTCGAAATCGACATTAGCCGATTTGAGTACTGCCAGGGGAAGAAGGCCGAGGACTTCGATGGTTATCGTATTTACGTCTATACCCCGGAGATGCTTGTGTGCGAGAAGTTGCGAGCGATTTGTCAACAGATGCCTGAGTACGGCCCCGTAGTGAAGCGGACACGCCGTGCCGCCGCTCGCGCCAGAGACTTCGTTGACATCCAGGGAATCATTGAGCAGCTCGCGTTGGATCCCCTAGCCGCCAGTAACCTCGACCTGTTACGGCGTGTCTTTGGGGCGAAACGGGTACCGCTTAAGCTGCTTGGCAAGGTGGTCGAGTATCGCGAATTCCACCGACCGGATTTTGAGGCGGTGAAGGCCACGGTTAAGCCTGCGGTAACGCTCCGGGAATTTGACTTTTACTTCGACTTTGTGGTGAGTGTGTGCGGAGGCCTCCTAAAAGTCCTTGGGAACATATAATCTCCACTCTTTAACATAATCCGTGCGGCCCATATCGTGCGCCAGATAAAAGTCAAAGTCCATCGGGAAGCGGCGAAGGAGGTTGAGGAGTTCGGTCTTGTAACCAGCACGTTCAAGGTAGAACCCGATCGATTGATGATAGGGATAGGTGTAGTTGAGCTTTTGGAGCATCGCGGTGAGGCGATTGACGGAGACTCTCTCTTTCGCCAGTTCGTAAGCTTTTCTTACTTCAAACACGCCGCCTGCATAGACAGGCCGAACCGTAGCGTCAATTAGCGCCCGCTCAAGGTTAGTAAATCGCAACAGGCCGTACTCGGGCATTATTGTCTCTTGTACCACTCCAAGTTGGCCGGTGTTTTTAGCGCTCAGCATGCATACCCGGAAATCGGCGGTCTCAGCCACATTTTTCGTGACTCGCTGCCGCCGATGAAAAGCGGTATCGATGGCCTTCTGGGAAAGCGCTCCTGCCGCACCGCTTATCTGCGGCAATTCGATGCTAAGGTACGTGGTCTTTGGTAACTGTTCGGTTAGACCGTGAAATCTAAGGGCGGTGTAGTGTGAGAAGTAAGCTGTAGGGTTAAGGGAAAGCATCACTTGGTAGAGGGAAACCTTCCCCCAAACGTAACGCACCTCCCGCTTATAGGGAGGTGGAAACGGGAAGTCGATCTTGGACAGACGGCCAGAGTCGATGAGGAAAGCAATAAAGTGTTCAGCCGTGGTGTTTTCGGCCAAACGCCAGAAGCTACGCTGTTCATTGAGATGCCGCCGAATATCTGAGAGGCGATGTACCTGAGTTGGCAACTTCTCAAAGAAACGCAGGATGTCCGGTTTCGCGATTTGGAGACGGGATCGATTCATAGGATTTCATCAGGTCGCAGGTATTATATATAATACCTGCGATACCATAGCAATACGAAAAATCGATAAAAGCCGGGGATCGTAAGGATATTGTGCACCCATGCGTGGTCCGTCTAACGGGTATTATATATAACACCCGTTAGACGGACCACGCATGGGTGCACGTATTATATATAATACGTGATGCATATAGCTGGGGAGGATGATGCCATTAAAGGGAGAGGGGATTATATATAATCCCCTCTCCCTTTAATGGCATCATCCTATGCAGAGGTGTAAGTGCCTCCAGCACAACGTAGTACAGCCTCTAAGGAGGCTCCTAACTTTTTACACTTCTCCTGTTCCTTCGGCTTCCGCACCAGACAGTTGAGACGTGCGTCCGAGCCCCGTCCTGAGCCATTGCGGGATCCGCGAGAGAAGCCTCCGCCGCGCCAGCGCCAAGCCAAGTCCTCCGGGTTCACGACTTGCGGACTGGAAAGCAGTTCGGTGGCGTGCGTGTCCCCATTGGTCACAGAGGAAATGGCGTAGGCCATGTTCCAGTTCATCCACCAGGTGATCTGAGGGAAGCTCCGCTCAATTCCCCGCAGGAGCTTGCAGTTATCTCCCGGCGGCTGGTCGGTTCCCACTTGGTCCAAGCCTCGTCTGGGCCCCCATTGGCTCAAGGCCATGGGCTTTCCCAATGCTCTCAGCGCAGCGTAGGCGGGGATCTTGTCCGCAGTCAGTTCCTCGTTCCAGGAGACAAAGCAAGAGATGCCCACCATAGGCGATCTATTTGCCACCTGGCGGGGGCGGTTGGTTCCTCACCAGTCGAGTGAACTCTTGCAGATCGGCCGCATTCATGTCTGACACTGCCCAGAAGTCCATTCCGCCTTCAGCCCAGTGAACAAGGTTGTAGCCGCGCTGCGTCAGGGTTTTTTCCCGGGCGCCGCCGCTGCCGTTCGAAGGCCAAATGAAGAGGTTGATGAAGTGCTTCCGGTGCTGATAAACCAACGCGGCCACCGGTTGCTCCTCCAAGAGATCCAGCCGCCCGCCGATTAGAGGGAACCCTTGAGCGGAGGGATCAACCACAGGCGGCGAGAAAGTCACCTTCCCGTTGAACCACGGCTTGACCGTATGCTGGTCGGTAGAGGTCACATCGGTCAAATGATCGGTCATCAAGGCGCGCACGTGGGCCGAGACGACTTCCCCGGCCAGGCGGGTTTGGGCCGAAGGCTGGGTGATCCACGGCGAGGCAGCCAGCAGCACCAGCGCCACCACCGCTGCCGGCATCAGCACTCTGCGCCGAAGCCAGCTCAGATCCCATCCCCGGCGGCGCGGCTCCCCTGCCCCTCCGGCCTCTCGCACCGCGTTGCGCACGCTCCGGTATAAGGCCGGCGGAGCTTCGAAGCGCAACGACTGGCCGGCAACCACCTTGCGCAAGGCCTGTTGTTCCTCGTAGCGGCGCTGGCATGCCGGGCAGTCCTTCAAGTGGCGTTCAACCTCCAGGCTCCGGACCGGATCCAACTCCTGGTCGAAGTAAGCGTGAAGCATTTGGCTTATTTCCTGGCAGTTCATCTCAAGCTTGATGCAGGCGTTCGATTAAGCCTTGGCGCAATTGTTCCCGCGCCCGGGCCAGGCGCGACATCACGGTGCCGATGGGCAGTTCGGCGACGTCGGCAATTTCCTTGTAAGCCAGGCCCTCGATTTCGCGCATGACGAGCACTTCGCGGTATTCCACGGCCAAGGCCGCGATGGCCTGGCTCACCATTTCCTTGTCCGCCTTCTCCAGCAAGACGGTGTCCGGCGCCGGAGAATCGGCCGCGGGATCGTGGATCTGTTCATCGAAAGGCGTGGTCAGTTCGGGCCGGCCCTGGCGCCGGAGCCAATCATAAAAGCTGTTGCGCACGATGCGCAGGAGCCACGAGCGGCTATCGCCGCCCCGGAAGCCGGCAAAGAACTTGAACGCGCGCAGGTAGGCGTCCTGGACGACGTCCTGAGCGTCGGTGTCATTGCCCGCCAGCCAGCGGGCCAGATTGAAAGCGGCATCCATATGCGGCAGGATCTGCTGCTCGAATCGCGTAAGTTTTTCCTGTTCTTCCACGGTGGCGTTCTCCGTCTTTCCCGGCCACTTCCAATCCAGACTGATGTATCGACGATTTTATTCCCGCCAGCGAATCTACCTCGTTTTGGGGAATAATCACGCGCCATTTCGGTCTAGGTCATTGGAATCCGTGAAGAATAACCGAAACAGATAGACACGAGCGATTATATGACAGACAAAATCATTCATGACCACCACCACGACGGCATCGATCGGCGTGGTTTCCTCAAATGCATGGCCTGGGTTGGCACCGGGGTCCTTTACAGCGTCACCGGCGGCATCCTGCGGTCACAAACCCTTAGCCGCCAGGGCGCGCTGGAGTCCGCCAAAGGCAGCTTCAGCTTCGCCCAAATCAGCGACAGCCACATCGGCTTCAAGCACGAGCCGAACCAGGACGTGACTGCCACCTTGCAAGAGGCCGTGGACCGGCTCAATGCGTTGCCCGAACCGCCCGACTTCATCATCCACACCGGCGATCTGACGCACCTTTCAAAACCGTCCGAATTCGACACGCTGGACCAGGTGCTCAAGCGGGCGCGGACCGGCCAGATCTTCTATGTGCCCGGAGAGCACGACGTCCTGACCGATAACGGCGAGAGCTACAGGGAACGCTACGGCAAAGGGGCCAAGGGAGACGGCTGGTACAGCTTCGATCACAAAGGCGTTCATTTCATCGGGCTGGTCAACGTGTTGAACCTCAAGGCCGGCGGCCTGGGCTTGCTCGGCCACGAACAACTGGAGTGGCTCGAAGACGACCTTCGGGGCCTCTCCGACAGCACGCCGATCGTCGTCTTCGCCCACATCCCCCTCTGGACGGTATATCCGGATTGGGGCTGGGGGACCGACGATTCCGCTCAGGCGCTGGCCTACCTGAAGCGGTTCGGATCGGTGACGGTCCTCAACGGGCATATTCACCAGGTGCTTCAAAAGGTGGAAGGCAATGTCAGCTTCCACACGGCGATGTCCACCGCTTTCCCGCAGCCACAGCCTGGAACGGCGCCCTCGCCGGGCCCGATGAAGGACGTGCCGGCCGGCAAGCTCCGCAGCCTGCTGGGGATCACGCACGTCAATTATGTCCAGGGCAACAAGGCGCTGGCGGTCGTCGATTCCACCCTGGCCGCAACATAAATAACCTGGACAATGTCTAGCTTTCTTCGAAAAGCGGCATGCACAAATGTGGTTGCGCACTCAAATTCCCCTCACCCCGGCCCTCTCCCAAGGGGCGAGGGAGAATTGTCCTCTGTCGGCCGGCGAATCCAAAGTCGTTGGAACATTCGAGAGTCGATCTTTGCTGCCCCCTCTCCTTTGGGAGAGGGCCGGGGTGAGGGGGATTTTGGATGACTTCAACCTTATCGAAACAAACACAACAAAAACTGCAATCCACAAACGAAAGGCAGAAACATGAAACAAAAAATCGCAATCATCGCGGCTGCGGCAGCAGCCTTGCTCCTCGCCGTCAACTTGCCGGCGGACACCCCAACCGTCGCCAACCTGGTGAAGATCGACAACTTCAGCTTCACGCCGCAGACGCTGACGGTCCCCGCCGGCACAACGGTGACCTGGGTCAACAAGGACGACGTGCCGCACACCGTGATCAGCACCGACAAGAAGTTCAAATCTCGCGCGCTCGATACCGACGACCGGTTCTCCTACACCTTCTCGGCTCCCGGCACGTATGACTACTTCTGCTCCGTGCATCCGCACATGACCGGCAAGATCGTGGTCCAATAAGCCTGAGGGCGACGGCTCGCCGTTTTGACATGCCAAATCGAACCACGCGAGAATGGCACATTGGCCGAGAAGCCGTTGAAACGGCTATCCTCTCGGAGCACGCTGATCACCGCGCTGAAGCGCGGTGTTAATGAGACTTGGTATGGTCGGCAGTGTGCCAATGTTGTGTAGCTCGATTTAGACGCACAAACCGGGGGGACGCCGAGGCGCCTGCTCCAAGTCCCACAAATCACAGTTAAACCGAATATGGACCCTTCTGTCTGGAACAAGCTGCACGGCGCGACCACCCATTTCCCGATCGCGCTGGTGATGGCATCACTTCTCTTCGATCTGATCGGCTGCCTGGTTCCGGACGATCCGCATAAGACGCGTCGCGCCGGCTTTCACGCAGCCGGCTTTTACACGCTCACGCTGGCTGCGCTCGGAGCGGTTGGGGCGGTGATTTCCGGATTGCTCATCACTGCCGGCAAACTTTGGGGGCACGGCGCCGTCGCTCGCCACCACGCTTTCGTCTGGCCGGCCTTCGGCCTGCTCCTGGCGTTAGCTGTCTGGCGGCTGGCCGCAGGCAATCGTACGTCCGGCCGCGTTTTCAAAGCATATCTGATCATCTCAATGATCACTTGCGCCTTGATGAGTACAGCCGGCTATTGGGGCGGTGAGATCCTGCTCCGTCATTAAGGCGTCACAGTTTTCGAGAGTGCATGGACCCCAGAGTCATACGATGCAAAAGACGGTCACGAATGATTAGCGTGTGGAACAGCACGGCACCGAGGTGCGCGAGAAACGTCGCGAACAGGAGGAACGCCAGCAGCGTGTGCGTTTTGCGCAGGACAGCGTAGAGGATCGGGTTGGCCGGCAGAATCGGCGGCAGATGCACAGGACCGAACAGGATGATGGGATAATGGCCTGCGGACAACATGCCCCAACCCACCAATGGCAGCGCCAGCATCAAGGTGTATAACAACCTCTCGGATGCGGTAGCCATCCACCGTTCCTGGGGGGACATGGTTGGGGGAAATGGCGGCAGCGTGGTGAACATCCGGTTAACCAGCCGGAGGACTGCCAGGACCAGGATCAAGATGCCTATCGGCCGATGGATCGAGACGAGCGTGTGGTAGTTGCCCAGCGAGGCGACCATCGCCACCCCGATGAACAGCATGGCCAGAAGCATTGCCGCCATCAGCCAGTGAAGGAGGCGCGACAATAGAGCGAATTGCGTAGGCTGATTCGTCGTGGCCATATTCATTTTTCGGTTTCGGCGGGCGAAATCGCACTCGGGTATTTGTGCTCGCCTTCGCGCCGGGTGAACGACTGCGAATAGACCGCCGAGCGGGCGCTCAACAGCGGATCGTCCGACGTTGCCATTCCGTCCGGCAGTATCAGAGGATCGAAATTGATATCGCGCGCGGGACTGGTGTCATCGCTCTCGACGTGGTCGATAGTCAACGTTCCCGCGTCAACCTGATCGCGGTTCTGGGGCCAAGGGAGGGTCGCGTCATCCGTCGGATCCCCCGGCTGGGCAACGGTGAGGATCAAATGCCACTCCAGGGGATGACGATGAACGCTCGCAATCAACGCATCAAACAGTTGATTTTTGTCGGCCTGTCCAGAGTCGCTCGTGCTGATCGAATCGAACGGTTGGACGGGCACCATCGACCACCGAACCCACGTCACGACGCCGGCGGCATTGATGAAACGGAAAGCATTAAGGCTATTGAAGGTGCTGTTTTCGAATCCAGACGACATCGGATGAGCGCGGATCAACTGCAGCGCCTTGGCAGATTCCGGGTATTTGGCCAGGAATGCCTGCATCCTGGCCGGATCGGGTTTTCCGGTCGCCGGGTCCGGGGCCGACGCCAGCAATTGGTCATTAAACGCCTGCGGTATTCTCACGGGGAATACCGGGAGGTTGACCATGGCTGTGCGCCACTCGTCGCCATCCGGGGTCTTGAAGCGGATCCCCAAACCGCGGACCGTGTGGGGCGCATCGGCGGCGAACGGTTGTCCTCCGCCCAGGGAAAACCGTCCGATGATGGGCAAGCGGCCGGGGCGCAACAGGGAGGCCTTGGAAAGCGCGCCGCCCTGGCCGTTGCTGTCGAAGTAACCGCTGACGCACAGACCCTTGGCGTGATTGCGTCGAAAGCCGGGATGTAGTCCGTTCACCCGTTGAAATGTATCCACTAATCGCGCCGGGGTGAGGGCGTGCGGCGTCAGCCAGCCGCCCGCATACGCGAATAAACCCGCAATCCCTCCGAGCACCGCGCCGATGGCGATGAATCGCAGCATCAGACTTACCGTCGGCAGGGCAACGCTGGGGCTCTGAGGCGTTTGGGGTGGTTCACCCGTTTCATCCATTCTCCCGGATTCGCCTTTCGCGCCAGCCCCGGCGAGACCAGCGCCGACTCCTTTTGTATCCGTCGCCGGCGAAGCGGGTCGATTGGGGGCGCCTTCAGGCAACATCTCTTTGGTTGCCCTGGCCGCCATTTCGCTGAGCGCCAGACTCATTGCGGCAAGGGTGCGCTCGCCTGCTGCCTCCACGCCGTGCCGCTTTGCCAGCCAGACCGGTTCGATATAAGAAAGCCAGGTCTTCCCCGATTCGTCCTGCCAAACGAGCGCCTTTAGCGGCAGGTCGATACCCATCGTCTGATTCGCCTGCATGAGCGGGGTGCCGCCGCGCGGATTGCCGAAGATGACGACTTCGGTAGGTCGCAGCTTCAGTCCCCCCTCCGCCGCCAGCGCTGCGTGGTTGATCCGGGCAAAGACGCTCATTCCGTGCGCCTTGATTTGGGCTTCCAGCCGGCTCATCGTTTCCGGCGGCCCGAAATCACTCTGCACTGTCGTTAACCCATCCACAGGCATAATCCTCCTCGCCATGGTTGACCCGAAACCCGGTCGCCTATCCCGCCATACCCAAAGCCCCGTACCGTCTCCTTCGAGTAAAAATAGCACTTCTCTCCACCCTGGCAAATTACGGGTCCCAGCCGGGCAGATCGGCGATGTCAAATAGACACGTTCGACCTGCGACCTAGGTACTGCGTAAACGAAGCCTGTTGAGGGCGTCCTCTCTTTTTTTCCATCCGGTTTGGCGCGCCCCGCTTCTGCGCGCCAAACCGGATGGAAAAAAAGAGAGGGAATTGTTCTTGGGCGCCGTACCTGGGGCGGCGGCCTCCGGCCTTGCCCCAGGCTAAAATATTTCGTCCCTTCAGGACTCTGGTTTCAGGCT
>Ga0181517_10000886_pt1 | contig 36635 bp, 71 predicted proteins | sample PEATcosm2014_Bin_31_FD_119748 | JGI IMG/M metagenome (GOLD analysis project Ga0181517, IMG submission 119748) | Peatland microbial communities from MTU Mesocosm Facility, Houghton, MI, USA - PEATcosm2014_Bin01_30_metaG | ecosystem: Environmental > Terrestrial > Soil > Wetlands > Peat | place... | reverse complement strand
TGCCGTTGAGCAGCATCTACTACGATGCTGACTTCAACTGCCGGGGACAATTCATGCTGGAATCGGTCTCCGAACTTGCCGACAGCATTCGCCAGAAGGGGGACGGTGCCGAGCTAAAGGGCCTTGACTTCCCCGTCGTGGTCCAGCCCGTCGCCGAGGTTGAGGGCGGCCTGCCCGAGGGCTACGAATACCGCCTGCTCGCCGGCCACCGCCGCTTCCGGGCCGTCGAATTCTATCTGAAGTGGACCCGCGTGCCGGCGATGGTCCGCCGTGGCCTGAGCGATTATCAGGCCCGCCTCTTGAACTTCACCGAGAACCTTGAGCGCGAAGACCTCAACATGCTGCAAGAGGCCATCGCCCTTCAGCGATTGTACCCCGAGGGCGTCACGCTCCGGCAGGGCCACAAGGACTTGAACCGGTCTACCAAGTGGGTCGCCGCCCGTCTTCGCCTGCTGACCCTCTCACCCGAGATTCAGGCCCAGGCCGCCGCCGGCCTCTTGTCGGCCGTGACCATCGAACGCCTCCACCGCGAGGCCCCGGACGATCAGGTCTTCATCGCCAACAAGACGGCCGAGGCCCGCCGATTGGGTGGCAAGAGCGGACGCCTGCCGGGACTGCCCGATGCGTGTAAACGCACTTTCAAATCAAGGCGGACCAAAGAACAGATCAACGCCATGATCCTCAAGATGTTCGGTTTTGGGGTCAACGGCCTCCCGACGCGAGCCCTGGCGTGGTCGATGGGCGAAGTCAGCGACGAGGAGTTGCTAAAAGACATCGAACTTGAAAACCAGAGAGCGGCCGATTGCAACTCTCTTAGTGGAGGAAACGATGCAGACGCTACCAACGCCCGAAGAAGCCCTGGCGGCCCTGAAATCCCAGCCGGGGATCGACCTGACAAAGCAGAAAAAGGGCACACGCATCATCGTCGAGACAGACAGCCTGCTCTTCGAGATCGTCGTGCTTGATCCTGCGCGGTGTCTGATCGAGGTCGCGAGTACGACTCCGCTGCTGCGGGAGCCGACGATTGGCCAGTACCTCCGGGGCGTCTACGTTCTGGACGCCAGCGTGGGGATCGACCATTGGATCGGCCGCACGATGCAGATGTTCCTTCACTTTCGTAATGGCGATTTCCTGACAGGCCCGGTCGTCACGGCCAGCATTGCTGGCCCCGGCTGGACCTACGACGTGTTCTAACCCTTTGAAATGTTGTGTGGGAGGGCTTCCGGTCTGCGTAAACATACGCTGATCCCATAACCGCGATGGCTGGCGACTGGGGTGGACCGTAGCCCGGCCGTAAGGATAGTCCCGCCGTGGCTGGCGGAAAGTCACGCGATGTGCCGGAAGCCCTCACGCAACCCCGAGAGAAACCATGACCATCAAACAGCAATGTGAAGCCTGGAAGACTTTGGCCCTCTGCTACGAAGTATTCGTGGAGTGCGCCGCCGACATGGATGCCAACGGCATGGCCGCTGCGCTGAGGCAGATCGGTCGCGCCAAGGCGAACCTCGTTGCCGAGGGGCTCATGGACGAGGAAGAGGAAGAAAAGGCCGCCTGACCGTCGCCTGCTCCCGCTCTCCACGACCTTTCACCACGATTACGTTATGGCCCTAAAGAAACTTTATCTCGACTCGGAAACGTGCGGCCTCTTCGGCACGCCCGTTCTCTTCCAGTACGCCGTGGAAGAAGGGCCGATTACGCTCTATGAAGTCTGGCGGCATCCCATCGGCGAGACGCTCGACTTGATCGAGTGGTTTTGCGAGCACGCCGTCGTCGGCTTCAATCTCTCCTTCGACTGGTTCATGGTCGTCAAGACCTACACGACCTTCCGGCTCTGCCCGCGCGACTGGATTCCGTGCGAGCATATCAACGAGATCGCCATGCTTGAACCGCAGGCCCAGGACGGCCCCTGCGTCAAGCCTGCCGCCGCCCTCGACCTGATGCTGCACAGCCGCAAAGGCCCCTATCAGGCTCTCATGGCCCGTGAGGATATTCGCATCAAGCGAGTACCCACCGCTCTGGCCCACGCCCTACGAAGCGAGTTGGAGAATCGTATCCAACTCGACTCCATCTATTTTGCCCGGTCTGCTGACCCGGACGCCCCGCGCTGGCAAGTCTTTGATCGCAAGGACCGCTTCGGCGACCTTGACCCCGATTTCAAAGACGTGGTGCTGCGCTTCAATCCCGCTGGCGGTTTGAAGTTCTTGGCCGAACACGCGCTCGGCTACAAGCCTAAGTTCCATTACAAAGACGTAGAACCGTCCACATCTTGGCGGCCCTACGAGTTGGGCTATGCGCCCACAGCATTGGCCGTTTCGTCGCCGGAGAAGAATTGGGAAGTCTGGGGCAAGCGGAAGGGCAAGATCAAGGTCGCCGTGGAGGAAGACCCCGTGCCGGTCAACACCCTCGGCATGGACGACGAGCACGACGACGATGAAGTGGTCAAGCCCAAGGCCAAACCCAAGGCCGGCGAAGACAAGCTGCTGGGCTATGCTTGGCCCGGCGTCGTCAGCAAATTCATCGAGCACTGGGCGACACGGGCGGACGCCCGCGAGTACGCCAACGACGATATTGTCTACACCCGCGCCCTCGACCATCACTTCGGCGATCCTACGCCCGGTGACGACGACTCGACTCTGGCCTGCATGGTCCCCATCGTGCGCTGGCACGGGTTCGAGATCGACAAGCCCGGCATGAGAGACCTGTTGGCGAAGGCCCAGTACATCGTGGACAACTCCCCGGTGAACGTCAACAAACCGGGCGAGGTTCGCGCCTACATCACGTCCGCGATGGACGAGACCGAGGGCGTGATTCTGGAAGCCTCCACGAAGAAGTCGAATATCGAGGCCATCAAGAATTGGGAAGTCACGGAAGACGAGCCCTGCACGCGCTGCGGCGACGAGCCTGACCCCGCGTGCGCCCGCTGCCACGGCACGGGCGTCTTGCGTGCCGGCAAGCACCCCGCCGCAGTCCGCGCCGGCGACATCCTCGACGTGAAGATCGCCGCCAAGGAAGTGGAACTTTACAACAAGCTGCTCCTGGCCGGCAAGTTCCATGCGAGTTTCGTGGTGATTGGTACTCTCTCTTCCCGCATGGCCGGGGCAGACGGTCTCAATCCGCAAGGCATCAAGCACACCAAAGACGTGCGGCGAATGTTCCCGCTCACCTGGGGCGGCTACATCCTCTGCGGCGGCGACTTCGATTCATTTGAGGTAACGCTGGCCGACGCCGTGTACAACGACCCCAGTTTGCGGGCGGCTCTGTGCAGTGGCAAGAAGATTCACGCCTTGTTCGGCATGGAAATGTACCCCGGCAAGACCTACGAAGACATCTTGGCCTCGGCGGACACCGAGTTCGATATGTACACCAAGGGCAAACAGGGTGTGTTCGGGATGATTTACGGAGGGGACTGGAATACCCTCGTGGGCAAATTCGGCCTTCCGCCCGAAGTGGCTCAACGTGCTGAAGACGGATTCTTCAAAAAATTCCCCGGTATCCCCAAGGCCCGCGAAAAGACCTTCAACGCCTTCTGCTCCATGAGACAGCCCGGCGGGCTGGGCAGTGCGGTGGTCTGGGCGGACCCGGCCGAGTACATCGAATCCTTCCTGGGCTTCCGCCGCTACTTCAGCCTGGAAAACAAAATCTGCAAGGCCCTCTTCGATCTGGCCCGCAAGCCGCCCAAGAACTGGTCCGGCGTGAAGGTCAAAGTCGTGCGGCGCGATCGCGTGCAGACGGCCGGCGGTGCCGTGTCATCGGCGCTTTACGGGGCCTCGTTCGGTATGCAGGCCGCCAACATGCGGGCCGCTGCCAACCACGAGATTCAGAGCCCCGGTGCCCAGATTACCAAGGCCGTGCAACGCAAGCTGTGGGACTTGCAGCCGCCGGGCATCGGTGAACTACGGCTGTCCATTATGAACGTCCACGACGAACTTCTCACCGTGACCAAGCCCGAGTTGGGCGACACCATCGTGGAAGTCGTCCGCGAGAGCGTGGAGAGTTTCCGCCCCAAGGTGCCGTTGATCGGTATTACCTGGCACAAGGAAATGGAGTCCTGGGCCGAGAAGAAGGGCACCGCACAAACAGTCAAGATTCGCGCCAAGGAAATGATGTAATGAGATACGTCAACCACTACGAAATTGAAGTCAAGATCGACCGTCGCTGGACCTTCATCGGCAACCTCTTCCCCAAGTACGAGTGGAAGATCGTCCGACCCTGGTATTTCCTGGGACTGGTCCCACGACCCAGGCTGGTTGACCCCATCAACCCGGCGCTGATCGCCCGGCTCGACGCCATCGCTGCGGCCGGCGAGTTTGCTTATGCCGTGAAGCCGCACACGCCCGCCCGCATCTGGCGGGTCGAGCGGCGCGGGCGGCGGCTGGTGAAGAGCCTGACCTGGGAGACGCCAACGTGAGGAAGATTCGCCAACCCGCCCACGGCCCGGAATGGTACATCCAGCAAGCGCTCATCAAATTCCTCAAGGCCCGTGGCTGGATGGTGGAACATACCCACGGGAACTTGTATCAAACCGGCTTTCCCGACTTGTTCATTGCCCACGAGAAATGGGGCACACGCTGGATCGACTGCAAGCAACCGAAGAAATACTGCTTCACCAAGGCCCAGAAACAGAAGTGGCCCTTGTGGGACGCCAAGGGTGTCGGCATCTGGATACTGACCGCCGCCACCGATGAAGAGTACGGAAAACTCTTTAAGAAGGCCAACTGGAAAGATTACTGGAAAGAGTCGTGGGGTCGGATTCCCGACATCGACGCACTGCTCGACGAGCTAGACCGCGAAGAGCTTGAACGCTCACAACTCGACTAGCCCGCCGCTCTCTTAACCCTCGCTGATGAACCTCTAACTGGCTGATTCTATGCGCTTACAAAAGAAACCCGAACGATGGCAGTGTGCCATCACGTCCTTTGCGATGGTGCTCGATGTGCCTGTCGCGGACCTGATCGCCGAGATCGGCCACGACGGCGGCGTGTTCCCGCTTGGTCTTGAGCAACGTCGCGGCTTCCACATGCAGGAGTTGATCGACTGCTGCCTGAAGCGGGGCTTTGCCGCCACGCCGGTGGAAATCTTCCCGGTGTCGTTGGACGTGATTGGTCGCCCCTATGCCGGCCATCATCTGGGCCAGCGCGATCTCAACCTCCGCTTCTACGACACGCTCTACACGACGCAAGGCGTGATTGAGGGCATGGGCATCCGCTGCGGCCACATGGTCGCCTACGACCGTGGCTGCATCTACGACCCGGACGGCTACGAGTACAGCAGCGCCGACTTCAACATCTACAACTTCGAGCCGATCTGCGCCTGGCGCATCGACGCAATCCTCCATCCGAAAGCGTGACCATGAGCAAGTACAACAGTGAACTCGTTTCGCAGATGTCGCCACCCTTGAACGTGGAAGACAACCTGGAACTCGCGCCCAAGGTCGCCCTGGGCGATGTCGAGGCCCGCAAGTCGATGATCGAAGGCAACATGCCGCTGGTCGTGTCCAAGGTGGACGACTATATCTTTTCCTTCCCGCAGTATACCTATCTCCGCGACGACCTGACCAGTGCCGGCTTTGTCGGCTTGGTGAACGCCGTAAACAGCATCGCCAAGGACGGCAGCGGCGTGGCTGCTCCGGTCGAGTATATCGGCGTCTCCATCATGTGCCAGTTGATTCAATTCACGGACGACGAATCCATGATTCGGATTCCGCACAAGACGCAGTACAACGCCACGGCCAACGGCAAGCGGATCAGGACCATGACGCCCTCCGGCGCGGTCCCTGACACCTGCGCGTGCGACGGTGCCGAGACGCTCGCGGAAATGCGCGACCTGATTGAATCCTGCTGCGAGACCGAGCAAGAGCGAACCTACGTCGATATGCGTGAGGCCAGCTACAACCTGCAAGAGATCGCCGCCGTTATCGGCACGTCGCTGGCCACCACCTACCGCTTGAAAGAGAACCTGTATCGTCGCGTGCTGGCCAAGGCCGGCTTGCGTGATACGAGAAAGGCCAAGCAATGAAGATACGTCGCATCTATCTTGACCTGGATGACGTATGCAATACGCTTTCCATGCACTTCCTGAGTCTTGTGGGTTGCAAGATCAGCCCCACGGACTACAGCGAATACCCCATAACCGGGAACGTGGACCTGACGCTGGTTGCCAACAAACTGCTGGGCGGGGAGTATTTCACCCGGCCGTCCTTTTGGTCGTGGTTCAACCGGCAGGACTGGGCCGGCGTCCCGGAGTCGCCGCAATACCCCTGGGTCTTGGAGCAGTGCGAGCGGCTGGTGGGCCGGGAGAACATCATCATCGCCACCAGCCCCACCAAAGACCCTGCCTGTGCGGCCGGCAAGGTGGACTGGATTCATGCGCACTTCCCCGAGTGGATGCACCGCAGCTATGCGATTACGCCCCGCAAATGGTTCTTCGCCCAATCCGGTTCGCTGCTGGTGGACGACAACGAGAAGAACTGCCGCCTCTTCCGCAGATATGGCGGTCAAGCCCTGCTGGTGCCCCGCCCCTGGAACCGTCTCCATCGTTGCTCCACGTCGATGTATCTGGTCGAAGGATTCGGCCGCCTGCTGGCCCGGCAAGGGGAGTTTCGAGTGGCCGGACAAAAATCCGCGCAGCCTTGAAAACCAGTGTGCAAGTTTTTGCAACTCTCTAGGTGGATAGCACACCACTTTCGAGAGAAACGCCAATACACACTGTCGAATTCATCAGCGCCCGCTTCCTTGAGCACGCCGCTTGGCGTCCCGGCCTGCTGGTCTTCAGCCGGCCCATCCAGATCGAACGACGTGTAAACATCCGCCGTGCCGCCGACCGCGATTCGGTGGAACCACTCCTCCAAGCCGCTTTCCCCTCATAACCCAACTCCCAAGGGCATCTACCGAGCAATGGCAAAAGCAACCTCCAATCGCCGCGAATTCCTCCAACTGGCCGAGCCTTTCAAACCCGAGAAGAAGGACCGCAAGGGCCAATGCTCGTTCCGGGTCGCCGGCCGGTACATTTCCGAGAAGCTCGACGGCACCCGTTGCTTTTGGGATGGCGGTGTGAGCCGGGGCGTCCCCACGATTGAAGTCCCCTGGGCCTCGGTCACGGACCCCAAGACCGGCAAGCTGAAGGGCAAGATCAAGCCTATCGCCACGGGCCTGTGGAGCCGCTACGGCAACCCCATCATGGCTCCCGATTGGTTTCTGAATTCGCTTCCTTGCTGCCCGGCGGACGGGGAGTTGTGGGCCGGGCGTGGCAACTTCCAGCTTTGCCGCTCGATCTGCGGCGGCGACGAGCCCGATCCCCGCTTCAAGAAGATCGCCTACGCCGTCTACTCCTGCCCGCCGCTGGACGCAGTTTTCGGCGACGGCGAGATCAAGAACACGAACATGGTCGTGACGACGAGTTTCGTCAAAATCATGGCATGGATGAAACAGCGGATGGAGGAGTTTGAGGGCGACTTCCGCTTCCTCAACCCCGGCGCGACCTTTGCCGACGAGTTGAAGTTTCTCTCGGAGGCCATCGAGACGCAGAACGACCATTGCTTCCTGCACCAGCAAACCCTCCTGCCCAACGACGAGACCGCTGCCCGCGAACTGGTCGAGTTGCACCTGGACCGGACGCTGGCCAAGGGCGGCGAGGGCGTGGTCATGCGAGACCCCACGGCGACTTGGATTCCCAAGCGCCACGACGGCATCTTGAAGTTCAAGCCCTTTGAGGATGCCGAGGGCCGGGTGATTGGCTTCACATCGGGCCGCGAGACCCTCAAGGGCAGCCGCCTGCAAGGCATGATCGGGGCCTTGATCGTGGACTACAAGGGCAAGCGGCTGGAACTCTCCGGCCTCACCGATGCCGAGCGGGCCTTCCAGACCAGCGAAATGTCGGTCTACGCCTCGCAGCATCCGGGCGTCGATATGCCCGAGCAATTCCAGGGTCAGGTCTTCCGCAAGGGCCAGACCGTGACCTTCATCTATCGGGAGTTGACCGACGACGGCATTCCCAAAGAGGCCCGCTACTTCCGAAAGCGGGACGTGGAGTAATGGTCAAGATCGTGTTACGCGAGCGGGAAACCGCTCAATCGGCTTACCGCCGCCTGCAAAAGATTCTCGACCGCTCCGGCGTTCGCCAAGAACTGCGCGAACGGGAGCGATACGAGAAGCCGTCTGCGAAAAGACGGCAAGCCAAGATTCGAGCCATGCGGAGAAAGTAAACTCCGCGTCCTAACCCCAGTGAAAGAACGACCAATGAAGTACCTGCTACCCATCCTGTTCCTGTTTGCTTTGGCGATTACGGCCTCGGCCAGCGAACTCAGCCTCGCGAATACCGAGACCATTACGCCCACTGGCATCAACCTCAGCTACATCGACGGCAGCCCCGAGAACCGCGATGGCCCGTATGCGGGCCTGATAACGTCCACCACGTCCGGCAACACGATTACCAGTATCGTCACGGGCACGGGTACGGACGGCCAGCGCCTCTACGGCATGGAGCAGTTGACTTCGCAGAGTTTCCGGGTCGGTGACACGCTCTCCGTCACCCTCAAGGCGTCTCCCTGTCTGGTGCTTAGCGGCGAGCCGGCCCTGGCCCGCTTCACTATCGCAAGCGATTGGAACGACAACTACTACCTCAGCAATCCGTCGTCGAGCATCGACATTAGCAACGGCACGAACGGCTGGGAGACGTTCTCAATCACCCTGAACCCGGCGAACTTTACCGTGTGGCCCGTGGGTAATACCGGCATCGGTTTTGCGAACACGATTGCCAACGCCGGAGTAGTCGGTATCGACTTCCTCGCCGCCGGGGCCACGGGCACGAGCAGCGACTACAACAGCAACGGGCAACTGCCGTCCTACGGCATCGTGGGCAATGTCTCTATCGAGCAGTGTGTCGTCACGCCCGAGCCTTCGACCTTCATCCTGCTTGCCGTCGCCGGCGCGATCGCCGCGATAGTGTGGGTGATTCGTCGCCGCAAAGTGGCAGTCTGACTTCAACCCTAGCCAAGTGAGAAAACCAATGAAGCGGTTCCCCGCTTTCATCTTGATTGTCCTGGCCGCTGGGTTGTGGTCGGCATTGTCCTGATGTGGGCCGCCCTCGTCATTAAGGCCCGATACCAACCCATCACTGGAAGGCAATCATGTCCCCTCGTACAGCATCTTTCTTCAAAGTCTTTTACTGGCGGCAAGCGCTCATCCCCTTGAGCACCGTCGTCTGCTTTTACGGTGACTACCGCTACATCGACGTGTACCTCTTTGGTTTCCGCATCTGCCGCTTTCACAAGACCACAACATGAGCATCACCCCTACCTTCATTAAGCCAGGCGAGTTGCGTTACAAGGGCCGCCGTGTCAACCCAGAAACCTTCAAGACGAAGGGCAAAGACCTTCGGCGTCTTGTGGGTCGCTGCCAGTCCTGTGGCTGCATCCTACGTGGGGCCGCTGCCATCCCGACACACGACTCCTACGAGGGCGAGATTAACGACAACTATACACCGGTTGTGCAGTGTACGGACTGCAACGATAGCAGTGCGGAGGATATATGACCCTGCTGAGGCTGTTCAAGCGCTGGCGGCGATGGTTCCGGCCCGCGCTGTTCCGTCCCGAGCCGATCTGCACGCTCACGCTGCGAGAGCCGAACGGGATGTTGGCCAACTACATCCTCGACACCCTGCGCCGCTGGCACAAACAGAGCGGGTATGGCGACATGCTGATCCTCAAGTCGGAAGACATTGAGGCCCTCGCCAAGTGGGCCGCCGAGATTCAAAAGGCCCATGAAGAGACCGTGTGGTGGGCACCCACCAACCGATTCGGCGTCAAGCAACTGCCGCAACCCATTCGCACCTACTGACCGTTCAACCATGAAGTTCTCCACCATCTACGCCGACCCGCCCTGGCCCTACGACAACGTAGATGGCCCGCGTGCCGCACCGGACCACCGACCCAATAGCTGGGCCGGCGTCACCGGCAGCGCGGGGTCGGCCGGACGGTACGGGAGCATGGCGATCGCCACGATCAAAGCCATCCCCATACCCAGCGTGGTGGAGAAGCCGGCCCATTTGTACCTGTGGACGACCAACTCGTTCCTTGTCGAAGCCCACGAGATTGCACGGGCCTGGGGCTTTGTCCCCAAAACGCTGCTGACGTGGGTGAAGGTCAAGGCGGACGGGTCGCCGTCGATGAAGACGGGATATTACTTCCGCTCCGCGACCGAGCATCTTCTGTTCGCGGTGCGTGGCAGCCTGCGTCTGGCGGGTCCGTGCCGGCCCACGGCATACCTCCTGCCCCGGCAGCCGCACAGCGTCAAGCCTGACTTCTTCTATGACCTGATTGAAGAGCAGAGTCCGGGGCCTTGCCTGGAATTGTTCGCCCGGCGACCCAGGGCCGGATGGAGCCAATGGGGAAACCAGATCGAATCCACCTTCACCTTTGAGACCGCCAATGACCAAGGACAACTTACGCCGGCTGATTAAGCACTGGATGCTCGCCACCGACATCCTGAAAAGGATTGAGGCCCGCAATACGTGCGGCGGCAGCGGCAGCGAATTCGAGCCCGCCCTGGACAGCAAACTGGAAGCCATCCTGCGGTACATGGACCCCGAGTTGACGCCCGTGGAGGATTCGGAATTCGAGCCCGTGACCACCGACCTGGGCCGGGCCGTACTCGAAGCCCTGGGCGAGTTGGAAGCAGCCAAGCGGGGCAAGCATCAACACGCCATCGTCTACTGGGCCGGCTGCCTTGTCCGTAGGACAGGCATCATGGTCGCCGAACACCTGATCGGAGAGTCCAGCCAACTAACCGCAGAAAGTGCAACATGAGCGAACCAACCGTCAAGCGGAATCCGAAGATGGAAGGCATGGGCCTCTGGGACTGTGTGCCCCAAGAGGGCAAGTGCCCCATCGGCTGCAACCAGTGCTTCTTCAATCGGCCGGGTGCCTACTACACCCAAGTGCCGACCGTGCCGACGCCGGAGGAAGTCGGCGACGACATCGTGCGGATGAATTGCGGCAACGACAGCAACATCAACCGCAAGCTGGTGGTCGAGACCGCCAAGCGGTACAAGAACTTTTTCTTCAATACCTCCGTGCGCGGCAAGTTGGACTTCTCCGGTCCCGTGGTTCTCACGGCCAACCCCAGGGAAGAGGAGCAAGCATGGTTGCCGAGCTTCGCGGATGAAGTGCCTCGCAACCTCATGTTCATTCGCCTCCGCGTGTCCAGCACCAACCTCTCCTACATCGACGAGGCCGTGCGGTGGTGGACCAGCGACGGCATCCCCGCCGTGCTGACCTTCATGTCCTACTACGACCACGAACCGGTCGTGCCCGAGCAGTGGAAGATCGCCGTGGGCCAGTGCTACGAGTGGCGTGTCCGACACATCAATTCCTACTGGTGTCCGACCAAGGACTTCATGCGTTACGTGCTCAAGCGCTACCAAGACAACCGGCTCGTGAGCATGTGCGGCAGCATCGACCTGGGCTACTGCCGGGCCTGCCGCAACTGCGAGACCTACTATCATCAGGCCAAGAAGCGAATGGCCGGTGAGTAACCGCACAGGTCGTTGATCGGTGAGGGTGAGTGGCCCAGTTTCGGTGTTGGCCGCTCCGGGTGGGAACGTGAATTGGGCGTGTAGCAGCGGAGACTATAGCACCGACATAGCTGCCACGCAAGTAGCCGATCGACGAACTGGTTTTGGAGTTTTGGAATGAGTCTGCGAGTGAATTTCTTTGGTGGTCCGTGTGTCGGGAAAAGCACCCTGGCGGCGCAGTTGTTCGGCTATTTGAAGGCCGAGGGCTTCGACGCCGAGTTGGTCCAAGAGTTCGTCAAGACCTGGGCCTACCAGCAGCGGCAATTGAAGTCGTTCGATCATGTCTACACCTTCGCCAGCCAATTGCATACGGAAGACCTCTATCTGCAATCGGGCGTGAACATCATCGTCACGGATTCGCCAATGCTCTTGCAGGTCATGTATGCCTGCATGAAACAACTGCCGGCGGCGAGCGAGTTGAAGCACGTTGCCGACGCCTTTGAGTTGGCCCACCAGTCGATCAATTTCCTCGTGGACCGCAAGGTCGAGTACAAGCCGCAAGGCCGCTACCAGACGGCCGAGGCTGCCGCCTCGATCCACGGCACCATCGTCAATTACCTGGACGCCTGGCACGTCCCCTACACCCTGGTCCAGCCGGGCGACCTGCAAGGCGTCATTGACGAATTGGATGTCGAGTACGGCATTCGCCGCACGAAGCTGGGAGCGGCGGAACACGAGGCCGAGACGGTTCACGAGAAGACCGTCATGCGAACCCTCATGGACTTGCACTATGAGCACGGCTTTAGCAGCTTTTTCTCAACCCATCAAATCTGGCTCATGTCCGATCTGTCCGGCAGTGCGGTCTACAAGGCGTGCCTGCGGCTGGTCGAGAAGAACAAGCTGTTGAAAGGCACGCCGACGAGCGAGGGCGAGACCTTTGCCGTGGACGCCAGGGAGCAGCAACGCGGGCAGCCGTCGGAAGGCTACACCAACGACTGGGGGCAGGGCACGCGATGAACGACTTGTTCACCAAGAACCGCGAGCGCGAGGCACCGAGTTTCGCCAACATTAACCTATTAGGCAAATGCAACATCCGTTGCTACTTCTGCCTGGGCAGGGACATTGAGGCGGAATTAGCCGGTCAGAACCAGTTGTGGACACCCTATCTGCAATGGCCCCGCTTCGAGGAGTTCCTTGACCGCTGCCAAGAGCACGGCATCCGCAAACTGTACATCACCGGCCAGAACACGGACAGCCTGCTCTACGGCTACTTGAGCGAGTTGATCGAGCACCTTCACGAGCGTGGCTTCGGAGTGGGGCTGCGGACGAACGGCCACCTCGCCATGAAGCGGATGCACGTCATTAACCAGTGCGACCTATCGGCAGGGTACTCGATACATACGCTGAAGCCGCACGTCAGCATGACCATGATGGACACGCGGGTCATTCCCGACTGGGAAGAGATCATCACCAAGACCGAGCGCCCGCGAGTCCAGATTGTGGTGACGCGATTCAACCACGCGGAAGTCTTCGACATCATCGACTTCTGTTCGCGGTTCAAGCATCTGCGCTACGTGCAGATGCGGCGGGTCAGCACAGATCGCCGCCAGGAAGAACTTGCGGACGACGCCAGCGTTTACGACTGCCTGTACGCCTATGTGAAGCAGCGCTACCCCGTGGAAGAAACCCTTTGGGGCAATGCCGACGTGTTCCGCATTTCCGGCGTCCCGGTGTGCTTCTGGCGAACCGTCAAGACGAACATCGGCAGCTTCAACTACTTCACGGACGGCACGATCAGCGACGAGTATTTCGTCGTCGAAGGCTACTTGAAGGCACGCGCCCTAACGCTGATTTCCTAAGAGACAACCAATGACCAAGTTCCAGATTCAACGCAACGTCGTAACCAGCTATGTCTACGAGTGGCCCGTCGAAAAGGCCGTGGCCGAGCAGTTTGCCGGGCCTGCCGTCGAAGGCAAGCTGCCCGGCGGCGGCACCTTCAAGCTGGACCTGTGGCCCGCCGGGATGAAGCCCGGAGCGCCGGTGAAGTTGCAACTGGTCGTGACGACCCAAGAGACCGAGGAGCGCGGCGATGCTCCTTCTGCCGAATAGGCCCGTTCGGGCCGCCTGAAATCCCTCTGTAGAGACCCAGTAACCACCAATTGTCTGAAGGTACGCGCATGTCCGAAATCATCATCAGTGTCGAGACCATCAAGGCCATCGAGCCGCACCCGCAAGCCGACCGTTTGGAGATCGCCAAGATTCTGGGCACGCAAGTGGTTGTGCCCAAGGGCGAGTATCAGGCCGGAGACGCCATCGTCTATTTCCCGCCCGACATGCTGATCCCCGCCGTCGTGAGCGAGGTTCTGGGCGTGCAGAAGTACCTCAAGACGGCGACCTTCGAGGGCCTGAAGATTCCCTGCCGGGTTGCCGCCTGCCGGCTGCGGACCATCGCCAGCTACGGCTTCATCGCCAGGCTGCCGCCCGAGTTGGCGCACCTCGCGGCCTGGGCCGGCACGGAGCAAGCCAACGTCACCGGCTTCTACGCCGGCCAGAAGTACGAGCCGCCGCGCGTCACCGCTCACAACAGCGGCGGCGGCCAAGGCCGGCTGGCCCCGGAATGCCCGATGTTCCACGAGTACACGGACATTCAGAACTACTACCGCCACCCCGACGCCATCCCGGTCGGCACCATCGTCCGCGTGACGGAGAAGATTCACGGCACCAACAGCCGGGTGGGATGCGTCTATCACGACGGCGAATTTCAATTCATGGCCGGCAGCCACCACACGAACCGCTCCAAGGAAACGGAGGGCCACCTGTCGATCTACTGGCGGCCGTTGGAGATCGAGGGTGTTTTGAACATGCTCAACACCCTCTGCGGCGAGCGCCGCAACATCGTGGTCTTCGGCGAGTTGTACGGACCCGGCATCCAGGACATGGATTACGGCATCCCGGCCGGCGACGTGGGCTTCCGCGTCTTCGACATTACGCACGATGGCGACTATCTCGACTGGGATATTGTCAAGGCCATGTGCCACAACAACGACGTGGAGTTGGCCCCGCTGCTCTACCAAGGCCCCTTCAGCCACAAGATGGTCGAGGCCCTCACCGATGGCCCCACCACGCTGATAAGCCCCGAGGGCATCAAGAGCAAGTTCAAGGGCCGCGAGGGTATCGTCATCACGCCCGTGGTGGAAGCCTACAGCGACGTGCTGCGGGGCCGAATGATCCTCAAGAGCAAGTCGGCCGACTACCTCGACCGCAAAAACGCCCAAGACAACGGGGAGGCCGAGTGATGAAGCGGTACTGCCGTTGGCTCTTGATCGTGATGGTCGCCCCGATGTTCATGCTCGCCGCTCCCTTTGTCGGCGGCCTGTACTACATGACGACGGGTGAACACACCTACGAGCAAATCTGGCTGGACAAGGCCATCGACCACTTGAAGGTCTTGAAGACCCGCACCGACGATCCTGACTTGCAGAATGTCTTGGACTACTGCATCGCCCGCTATCACAAGATCGGCCCGTGGGACGTGATGGTCATGCCGCTGGCCTCGTTCCCCGGCGACAAGACGCTGGGCATGAATAGCCCATTCTGCCCCGGCGTCACGCTGGACTACGAAACCCTTCAGCACCCCGTCGGCACGGGCTCTCTGATCCTCGTCCACGAGTCGCTCCACGACTGGTGGCCCTGTTTCGGACACTCCCAGGTCACGCCCCGGATAGAGAAGTTGGAGCGGCTATGATCTTCCATCAAGACCTCTACACCACGATCCTCAACGCCGATGCCGTCGCCGGTGCCAAGTGGCTGAGAAGCCACGGCCACACGGTAAGCTGCATCGTCACGTCGCCGCCGTTCTACGGGCAGCGTGACTACGGCGTGAAAGGCCAGCTTGGCTTGGAGGCCGACCCGCAGGAGTACATCGACAAGTTGGTCGGAGTCTTCCGTGCATTGATACCCGTGTTGTCCGATACGGGCTCGCTGTGGGTGAACCTGGGCGACACCTATTGGAGCGGCCGGGGGCAGGCCCGAGGAGGCGAGAACAAGCAGTCCGCCCGCCGCTTCGGCTGCCGGCCGCAAGATAAGCGGCGTCCCGGCCTGTGGACCCGTGGCAAGCAGCTATTGCTACTTCCCCACCGCTTTGCCATCGCCATGCAGGGCGAGGGCTGGATCGTCCGCAACGACAACGTGTGGGTCAAGGCCAACCCCACCCCGGACCAAGTGCGGGACCGCTGCGCCATGTCGCACGAGTATATGTTCCACTTTGTCCGCGAGCGGTTTTACTACTTCGACAAGAAGACCGTCGGCCGCCGCACGCAGAAGGGCGGCGTCATGCCGCCCTACGATACCTGGCAAGTCCCCTCCTCGCACGGCGGCAAGGGCCACCGGGCGACCTTTTCCGAGCAACTGGTGGAACTCCCCATCCTGGCAACCTGCCGCTACGGCGGGACCGTGCTGGACCCCTTCGCCGGCAGCGGCACGACCCTGAACTACGCCCGTGCCCACGGCCGGCTCTCCATCGGCATCGACATTTCCCCCGAATACTGCCAACTAATGAAAGACCAACTGTGTCCGACAAGCTGATCCTCCCCTCTGCCGATGTCATGTACGCCAATGCAATGGCCCGTTCCGCCGAGATCAAGCGGGAAGTTGCCCGCGAGATCAATGGACGGGCCTGCGGCGTGAAACGGATCGCCGCCGCCCTGGACTTGGCGGTGCTGAAACCCACGGCCACCCTGGAAGACGTGCGGGCGGCCTGCGAGTTGGTGGAACGCTACGCAATAAAATCCGTCTGCGTCACAACCAGTCTCGTTTCTTTTGCAACTCTCTATACGGAGAGGGTAGCTGCCGTGATTGGTTTCCCGCACGGCAACGCCTGCCCGGCCGCCAAAGTCATGGAAGCCATGTTGGCGATGGAGGCCGGCGCGACGGAACTTGACGTGGTAATCAACTACGGCCGGTTCCTGGACGGCGACTCGGCTCCGGTGGCGAACGAGTTGGTTCCCATCATCCATTCCGCCCACGAACGCTGTGTGACCGTCAAGGCCATCCTGGAGACGTGCTATTACACGCCCGACCAGATTGCCGACGCCTGCCGCCTGTGTGTCGATCTGGGCGTGGACTTTGTGAAGACTTCCACCGGCTTTGGCCCACAAGGGGCCATCCCCGGCATGGTGAAGATCATGCTCGATGCCCTCCAAGGCCGGTGCCAAGTCAAGGCCAGCGGCGGCATCAACACCTACGCCGATGCGTGCCAGTACCTCGACATGGGCTGCACCCGCATCGGTTCCTCCAAGTTCGCGGAACTACTGCCATGAAGAAAACCATGAACCGACTGGCCATGAACCGTGGCTACCTGTGCGGGGCAATGGACCGCGTGCTGGACGGCGGCGTGGGCTGGCGTCAAGACCTGATGAAGTCATTGAGCGACCTGAAAATCCTCTGGCTCGATCCCTGCCGCAAGCCTATCGACATCGGCGTGGAAGACTTGGAGAACCGTGCCCTCCGGCAGAAAGCCAAGAAGGCCGGCGACTACGAATTCATCCGCACCCAAATGCGGCAGATTCGCCCCGGCGATCTGCGGATGGTGGACGTGAGCGATTTCCTGGTCGTGAACCTCGACTTGGACATCCATGCCACGGGCACCTACGAGGAATTGTTCTGGGCCAACCGCTGCAAGAAGCCCATCCTGATTCGCATTGAGCAGGGCGTCGAGCACACCCCGGATTGGCTCTTCGGCACCTTGCCCTTTGAAATGATCTTCTCGACCTGGGATGAAGTGAAGACCTACCTTCAGCACATTGCCCACGACCCGGTAATCGACCGGCTCAACCGCTGGTACTTCTTCGACTGGATGGGCGAGCACTGCAAGTCTTCGCCCAACAAGCCCAGCAAGCCCAAGTCTGTCAAGAAGGCCCCGGCTGTCAAGCCCACCACGGTAAAGCGAGGGAAGAAATGAAGCCTGATTCCAGTACCTCGAAACGGACCCTCACCAAGGGTCTGTCGTTTGAAGTTCTCAGCAACCTGGTGGGCCTGTGGATGGCCTATCTGTGGTTTGGCAACTTTGGCTGTTGCCTTGCCTTCACCGGCGTCTGTTTCGCCATGAAGCTGGTCCTGTTTTATTACCACGAACGACTCTGGCATCAAGTGGGTTGGGGCAAGGCTCCACTCGGAAAGTGAGTTTCAGTCATGCAGAACATCGTCACCAACAGCAAGCCCATTAACACCCAACTCGTCCAGAACGGCATGGTCGATCCCGTGGACCGCAACCCGGAGACCAGGACCGTGCAGGGTGGGTCAGGGCAGGTTTACGGCCCCGGCGGCTGGCAGAACGTGGGCAACCCCGTCGAGGCCGCCACCCAAACCGACGACCCGAACATCGCCCCGGTCAGCAAGCCCATCGGGGCCAGCGACAACTTCACGGGAGGTTGCTCGTCTTGAACGAAACCGCCAAGAAAATCGGACAAGCCGTGCTTGGAGTGGCCATCGCCGTGGGTGGAGCCCTGGCCTGGCGCTTCTGGGACATCGACGGCTACATTGCCTTCGTTGTCGTCCTTTCCGGCCTGGGCATGGCGGCCCATGCGTTCGGCTACAACCTCAACTGAAAGAAATCGAGAGACCATGAGTTCACGCGCCAAGAAGAGACTGAAGGCCGCCCGCAAGCAGGCGGCGGCCAACCTGGGCCAATCGTACATCAGCCGCAATGACCCGTGCCCCTGCGGGTCCGGCAAGAAGGCCAAGCACTGTTGCTTGAACAAGATCAAGATGCTCAAGGCCCTGCCGCCGGCAGTCCGCGAGCAACTGATGGTCGCCCGGATTCTGGGCCAGGGCCAGCCGGGTCCGGTCCCGGCTGCCGTCGCCGAGCAGTTCGCCGCCATCCAGGCCCAGGCGCGTGTGCCCGAGGCCGCCGCCCCTGTGGACGCCACGGCCCTTCCCGTCGATGCCCCGATTGACGCGGCCCCGGAGGGAATTCTCGACGATCCCGGCCCGGCCGGCGAACCCGGCCCGGTAGGCATCCCCGACGCGGCCCCTGTGACGGACCCGGACGACACCGCCGCCGTGGTTGCCCAGCAAATGGCCGCCGATCCCGTCGCGGCCACGGCGGGTGACGGCCCGGCAGCGGAGTTCCCGGTGCCCGGCGTGACCCTCCCGATTGAGAGCGCCACGATCCAGATGGACGGCTGCGCCCCGGTGCAACTCACGGGCGGCACCATCACGATCAACCCGCCCGAAACGACTGAGGCCCAGACGCCGTGAGGCGAGTCGTGAAACTCTTCCCGTTTCAGCCTCCGGGCTGAAACGGGAGTTTTCGTAGACAGAAGGCAACCATGAGCAAGCGTAACCGAAGCCTACGACGCCGGCTGCAAGCGGCCTGCGGCTGGTTCAACGACCGCTGGTACTGGCTGAAGTGCCGACTGTGGCACAAGTACAACGTCGTGACCTGCGAGGCCCTGCCGCCGACGTGGTGCGACCGTGACCACCTGATGCTCTTCGCCGCCTTCCAAATCTTGGAAGACTTCGTGGAGCGCGAGCAAGGGCACTTTTATGAAGATGTTTACACGCTCTATGTCACCGACTGCGGCCATGAGCGTGCCCGCCAAGAAGAGGCCGATTGGGATGCCATCCGGTCGCTCTACGCTTGGTGGATGGTCCGCAAGAACGACGCGCGCGTTGACGACTACGATCTCGACAACGACATGCTGAAACGACTGATCGACCTCCGTAAGTACCTCTGGACTTGATTATGAGAACACCAAAATCCCTTTCCTATTCGTCGCTCTCGCTCTTCGAGAAAGACATTGAAGAGTTCTACATGCGGTACTTGGCGGACAAGGCCGCCCCACGCCTGCCCCAAGAACCACCGATGGCCGTGGGTAGCGCGTTCGACGCCTATGTCAAGAGCGAATTGAGTTGGGCGCTCTACGGCAGCGCCATGTCGTCCCAATTCGAGTTCGGCACGATCTTCGAGAGTCAGGTCGAGCCCCAGTGCCGCGACTTCGCGCTGAAGGCCGGCAAGCACTGCTTCAAGTCCTTCAAGTTCTGCGGCGGCTACAAGGACTTGCTCGACATGCTTCAGAAGAGTATCGAGCCGCCGCGCTTTGAATTCACCCTCACCGGCACGGTCGGTGGTGCGCCCTTCCTGGGCAAGCCCGACGTGCGGTTCGTGCTGGACCTGGGCGAGGGCCGCATCAGCGTGATCGACGACTTCAAGGTCCACGGCTATTGCAGCAAGTACGGGGCGAGCCCGACGAAGGGCTACCGGCTCTGCCGGGACGCCTACAAGACCGACAAGCCGAGCCGGTCGCACATGAAGGAGCACACCAACTATCTAGCCATGAATTTCCGGGGCCTGGAAATCAACAGCGGCTACATGGAAGGCTGCTCGAAAGAGTACGCCGACCAGCTTTGCCTCTACGGCTGGCTGTTGGGCGAGAAGGTCGGTGACGAGAACGTGGTGCTCATGCTGGACGAGTTGGTCGCCAAGTATATGGACGGCAACCCGCCATTGCTGCGTGTGGCGAACCATCGCGGCCGGGTCAGCACGGCCCATCAACTGGCCCTCGAAGCGCGGGTCGCCAAGTGCTGGAACACCATTACCAGCGGCCACGTCTTCCAGGAAATGAGCCTGGAAGACAGCAAGGCCCGCTGCGAAGTCCTGGATGGCATGTCGGACGTGCTCATGTCGGACGGCGGCAAGATGGACAACTTCTTCATGGAATGCGTTCGCAAACCCAAGTGGTGAGCCATGAGACAGTTTCGCTATATCGGTTCTGATCCGTCCCTCGTCGGGGAGACAGCCATCGGCCAAATGGTCGATGGCGTCTTCAAGGTCCAGGTGGATCGCTTCGATCATCCCTGGTCCCATTTCTGGCACGAGACGCCCAAGGGCGATTGGGAGGTAATTCCGTGATTTTCCTGTTTGCTCTTTTGTTCATCATTGTCTGGATCATCGGTGCCGCCTTGACCGCCAAGGCGGACGCCGCTCTGGCCAGCAAACCGACCAGCTATCGCGCCGACTTCATTGTGGCCTTGTTCTGTTGGCCGGTCGTCGCCGTGCTGATCCTCCGCAATCGCCACCATGTTCGCTGGCACCACGGCAAGGAAGACACTTACCGCTACTAGAAAGATACCATGAAACCTTCGAGAATCCTCCGACCGCTCAATCGTGACGCCCACTACGCGACCCATTGCGACAACATCGCGCTTATCATCGCCTGCGCCGAGAACATCGCCGAGGCTGATCTGCGGATCGGCTACTACCTGAAAGTCGTCGGCGTGAACTACTGTGAGCCGGAGTCGGTCGTAGAGGCCGACGTGCCACCGCTGATGGGCAGCATCGAGAACGTCGTCACGTTCCCCGTGGCCCTCGACCCCGTGGCCGTCAGCGCCCTCTTCTCCGGCGAGTTACCGCCGCCGCAGCCGACCGTGATTCCTCGCCAGTTGCCGCCGGGGTACGAGTTTTGAAAACAATCCTCCCCGCCGCCCTGGACCGCATCCGCACGTCACGACTGGCACCCGAGCACTTCATCAAAGGCTTTGCTGCCCTCCTGGCGGTCGTCAACTACACCGGCGAAACGGATGGAGCCATCAACATCAACTACACGGATGAAAACGAGGCCGTGGGGCCGGACGAACTGGTCCCCATCATCACCCTGTCATTCCGCACGACAGAGAGCAATGAAAAGATCAACCAAGCCAACGCGCAAGGCACCAAGCACGAAATCCAGAACCAAGGCGGCCGGCGTTTCGTCGTCGTCGAAGGCCCGCCGCAAGACGCCCAAGGGCAGGCCCCTGATGGAAGTCCTGCTTGAGGAAACGCAGGGCTACAACGGCACGCTGGGCGAGCCGGGTGGCAAGCCGGAGGTTCGCTTCGACATGCCCTGCACGAGCGCTCCCTACAACCCGTCCGAGTTCGAGGGTATCTCGCCCACCTTCAGCAACGTGCCGAACCCGCCCGTACCGATTGTGCGTGGCTTGGCACACGTCAAGGCCAGGCTTCCCTTGTTCGACGCCGACCTGAGCGTCTTCGATTGCTGGTACGCCCGGCTCGACACCAATCTCGGCAGCTACAACCTGGGTGCTCCCCGGCGAATCGAACGCGATCTGCGGCCGGGTGCCGAGCGCATCAAGCTGGACTTCATCCGGCTGCCGGTCATCAAGCACGCCTACGTGAAGAGGGTGACGATCTTCAACAGCGTGGGCGATGCAATGTCCGTGCAGGAGGCGGGGTACTGGATGCACCCCGGCGACTTTATGAATGCCAACTACACCCTCAACGTGTGAGAGCTATCGTGCTTGACGCATCGCTGACACATTTCCATCTGGACTTTCCCAGGAAGGCCGTGCGTTCGTTGGGATGGTGCGAGGATGTCCAAGTCGAATTGGGCAAGCTGGCCGCCGCCAAGGGTCGCCCGCTGGGGAAGCTGGTTATCTACAACGGTTCCGGCATGATCCTTGCGATGGGCGGCCTGGACTACTTGATGGAAGTCGTTCGCACACCTGACCGTTGTTACACCCTTTTGATTTAGTGCCATGAATCCGCTTTTCGACTACGGCCTGTTCTGCTGTCACAAGAGCCCCGGCTATCTGTGGTTTCGCATTCTGGGCTGGGGCATCCACATGAAACGCCTCCGTGACCATCCGCCGCTTTTCAGCGAGCGGGAGGGGCGGGTGCGATACGTTGATCTGCTTGGTTGGAGGTTCCGATGGCTGAGTTAGTCCTGATTACGACCGCCTTCATCTGCGGTTTCATCTACGACATGCTGTGGGCGGCCTGCGTGAATTCCGTCCGCAACCGGCAAGCCGTGCGGGCCGCAAACCAGGCCCTCTTGATCTACGTGCTGGCCCTGGTCTCGACGGTGCTCATTGTCGAAAAGAACATCTTCGCCGTCGTCGCCTTCGGGGCCGGCAATTGGCTGGGCACCTATATCACCGTGAGGTTCCACAAATGAATCAAGCCCGCATCCTGGCCCACGAGGGCAAGCACGGTGTCACGTACTGGCTGATCGACAACCGCGAGCAAGTCAATGCAGCAATGAAGCTGCTATTCGACAAGCTGGACAGCGAAGGTTGTTACCACGACTGGATCAACCCTGACCAGCAATGGGACTTGGAAGCTGCCCGCAGCGGCGAGCATTCCGCCATCTATCGGATTCTCAAGGCTCGGCAGGATTACGAGTACGAGAAATGGGAAGTGATCTATGCCATCGACCCCTGTGCCAAATGACAACACTCATTGACCTTGATCCGCGCTGGTATGCCTTTGAACCGGGCGGCCCGCGTGTCGGACTCACCTTCCTCTGCCCGCACTGCCAGCAAGAGCGTGTCGGCGTGGTCTTCCACCACAGGGGCCACGAGGCCATCGACGACGCCTATCTCAAGGCCCACCAGCCGACTGAGAACCACGTCTGGACCATCGACGGCGAAGACTTCCACAACCTGACCATCACCCCATCCATTGACGCCAGCAAGATCGGCCACTGGCACGGGTTCGTTACCAACGGAGAGATTAAATGAAACACGGGCTTATCAATATGGACTGCATGGAGTGGCTCCCCGACATGGAGGAGATCGACACCATTTTCGCCGACCCACCCGACAACATCGGCCTGGGATACGACACCTACAAGGACAAGCACAGCGAAGAGGAGTACGTGGGCCTGCTGCAAAGGTGGCTTTGTATGTTCGTCGCCAAGGCGAAGACCATCTGGCTCTCGTACAACGCCAAATGGACCTTCGAGATTGGCCGCATCGTCTGCGCCTTGCAAGAGTCCCACGGCAAGACGCTCACCGTCAAGCCCTGTGTCCAAACCTACACGTTCGGACAGCACAACCACCACGACCTGGGCAACAACCACCGGCCGCTGATCCGCTTCCAACGGGCCGGCGCACCGCTTTACCCCGACGCCATCCGCGTGCCCTCCTGGCGGCAAGAGAACGGCGACAAGCGGGCTGATCCCCGTGGGCGCGTGCCGGGTGACGTGTTCGACTTCACCCGTGTCACCGGCAACAGCAAGCAACGCCGGGCATGGCACCCGACCCAATTGAACGAGGGGCTGGTGGAGCGCTGCCTGAAATTGACCACGCCGCCCAAGGGCAACGTCGTCGATCCTTTCGCCGGCACAGGCACGACGCTCCGCGTCTGCAAGCAACTGGGCCTGAATTGCACCCTCTTTGAGATCGACAAGGGCTACTGCGAGAGGATCGCCGCCGAGCATGGGTTAGTCAAGATGGATTACGACCACCGAAGCGTCTGGACCCTGTTAATGCCATGAGCCCTTTTCATTGCACCCGCTGCGAGGGTACGGGCTTCCTCAATCTGCATCAAGTAGATGAAGCCACCCTCATGCGTTTTGACGACTTGCACGACCCGCAAGTCATTTTGGACTGGATGGCGGCCAACACGGAGCACGACGTTGCCGTCTGTGACTGTTGTGGCGATGGTGAGGTCTGGCTCGGTACTCCGGGCCAGCACGACCGCGACAATCCCCTCGATCCCTGTGGGTGCCGATAATGCTGCGAATAACGATTGAATTGGTGCCCGGCGGCAATGAAGACCGCAAGAAGGTCATTGCCACCGGCACAATCACGAATCTCGGCACAAGCGGGCCTTCCGTGGGCAACTACTTCGTGGACCTGCGGGACAAGGCCGGCAGGTTGTGGCGGCACGGCACGATCTTCGGCTTCCCGCGCCGAAAGCTGCTGGCCTGGGATTTACTCTGCCGGGCGCTCACCGCCCTAATCGGCGACCGCAACAAAATCGGCTAGGCCGAAAACCAGTTTTCGAGATTCCGCAACTCTCTTAGTGGACACGGGACGCGGACTAGGCGGCCCGACGACATCACCCCTAAGAGAAAGCGCAACCATGAGTCTCGATCTGAACGCCATCTGTATCAAGCATGAAATCACGCCAGCGTTTCGCGCGGAGTTCTTCGCCCTCGTCTTGCACGGCAAGCGGCCCGGCAAGGAAATGCGAATCCGCCTGAAGCAAGTCGCCAACTACAAGGCGGCCCTGGACGAGGCATTGGCGGCGCTGTCCGCCCCGTATGCCCACCTGTTCGCGGCTGCTACTCCGTCGTCTGTTTCTGTTCCCCGTTTCGAGTCCCTTACTGAGGAGTTCGCGTTATGAGCCGAGACTTCATTGGCCGCGCCATCGCGGCCGGCGACACGGTTGTCTATCCCGTGCGTCGTGGAAGTTCCATGTGGCTGAACAAGATGAATGTCACCCAGGTCGCTGACGACCATATCACCGGCTTCAATTCTGACGGCCGGAGGATCACCGTCAAGAACCTGAACAACACCGTCGTCGTTCAGCCGGTCGCCGAGACCGAGGCTGCGCCGGCGGCCGAGTAGGAGGTTCTCTCTTGCCGACCTACGACTATCGCTGCCCCGCCTGCGGCGCTGAGTGGGAAGAGTTCCACGCAGTCGCCGACCCCGGCCCCCAGAAGTGTCCCAAGAAGTGCGGGACGAGGAAGAAGCCCCGCAAGATGATTACCAAAGCGCCGGCCTTCCATTCTCACTATTCGCCGATGCACCCTCGCGTCAATCGCGGCCGAGGGTACTAGCCCAGCAAGCGCAACACCTGACGGGGCGAACCACCGTCGCCCCGTCAGGAAAGGTACACGTATGCAATTCACACGCAAAAAGAAACGTGGCCAGAGCGCCAAGACCCAGCGGTTGTGGCTCTCCGAAGAGGGCTACCGCATCTTCTGGCGGAAGGAAGTCTACGGTGTCGAATTGCCGCCCCGCTTCCTGGCCACGGTGCGCGTCATGGTGCCCAACTACAGCCAGGACTTGACTACCCTGTCTGAGGTTGACCGAGAGAAGGCCAAGACCTTCCTCTGTTGGGATTTCGTCGATCACAAGCACCACTTGTACAAGACGATGAAGACCGCCCAGGACGCTTGCGAGAAGCACAAGCGACTGTGGAGCAAAGCCTGCGAGGCCACGGGAATCCGGGGTCTCGTGGAAATCTTCGGCAAGGTTCCCGGTGCGATCCCCACCTGGACGCGCAAGAAACTCAGTCGCAAGGTCTATGAGGTTCTCACCCGCCCGGCCAACATCACCCACTATGACGACGACGAGGAAGAGGCTGAAGTATGTCCAACTCCCGAGCCTACACCGCCGGCTGGCGACGAACCAAGCCGACCCGACCCTATAAAAATCTCGCCGACTTTGTTCAAAAGCACAACTGGCTTGGACAACCGCGAGGCAAGTACCCCTGTCTCGCCTGCCGAGCCCGAGGCTGGAACTACGACGAAACGGACCCGCCGTGCCCGGTCGAAGGCAACCGAGGCCGTCGAATCATCGACTGCACCGCCTGCGGAGGAACCGGCGCAGGCCCCAAAGAAGCGTGCCGCAAAGCCTACAAAGAGGCGATCGCCAACTTCCACGCGGAAGCCCACGAGTACAAAGCGCTCGTCCAAGCCCGCAAAGAAGCCCTCAGCCTCCTCACGAAAAGGCAAATCCAAGCCCTCCAAGAGCTAGGTCTATGAAAACCACACTCACCGCCGAGCAGACCGCCCGGCTAAAAGACCTGCGGGCCTGCATCAAGCGTGAGGCCCCGTTCGTCGGCAAGAAGCCGTATTCCCACAACATCATTCGATTCAACTTGGCCATCATCGACAGCGAGTTCGGACGCGCGGAAGCCAATCGGGCCGTCCGCAACTTTCGATTGAAGGCCAAGGGATTCAACGAGGAGCCATCCAATGGCAAAGAATAGCGCACAACGCAAGGCCGAGATCGACGCCATCCAAGCGGAGGTCCGCGAGGCCGGCACGCACCCGGACAAGGCCGGCAGGGTCAGGGCGCTCCTGGCACAGTCCGCCGCCAAGCTGCGGCAACCGGGCGGCGATTCGTCCTATGTTCCCCACCCCAACCAAGCGGCGATTGACGAAGCGAGACTCAAGCAGCAACCCCACAAGTAAAGGACAGCAGCAATGGCGAAGAAAGCAACGCCCGCCCGAGCGCGGCAACTCGACACGCAGATGCCGATGCACACGGCGACCAGTAGCGGCGGCAAGGCCGAAGCCCAGCGGGTCAACCGCAAGGGCGAACTTGCCGCTCTGCGGCAAGAGATCAAAGACGCCGTGGCCAGCGAGGGCACCAGCGGCAAAGCAGCCAAGGTCAAGGCGGCCCTGGTACAGATTCATGCCAAGTTCGGCCACCCCGAGTACACCCGTGCCGTGCATGAGTTCAACATCACTTATGCCGGTGTGCAAGACGTGAATCTCATTAAGAACGTCTCACCCTCAATGGGGCCGATCCAGTGACGAGATACGTCATTCCACTTACACGCGGAAAAGAGGCCCTCGTCAGCCGTGTTGACTATGCCTTTCTCATGCAGTGGAAATGGACGTACTACGCCGCTGGCTATGCCGGCCGTGTCAAACGCAACAACAAGGTCGTTTATATGCACCATGTCATTGCGTCTCGCAAGGGCATTGTGTTTGAAGAGATCGACCACCGCAATCAAGTGAAGCTGGACAACCGCCGCTCGAATCTTCGATCGGCGACATCCGCGCAGAACAAGGCTAACCGACCAAAGTATCACACTAACACTTCCGGCTACAAGGGTGTGTTTTGGCATCAGAAGGCCGGTAAATGGATGGCTCAAATTGGCTATCGAGGCAGGGTGAAATATCTCGGCCTGTTTCGATACAGGACTCAAGCCGCCCGCGAGTACAACAAGTGGGCGTCAAAGCTGTTCGGTAAATTTGCACAACTAAATTGCGTCTAAGGAAGATTATGGCCAAGAAACCAACTCCCGCCCGAGCGCGGAAACTCGACGAGCAAGTGCCACTGCGGGCAACCCGCATGGGCGTGGGCCAGCAGGAAATGCGTGCCCAACTCAAGACCATCGGCAACCAGAAGGATCGGGGCAATGCCGAGTTGAAGGACTTGAAGGAACAGCTTCAGGCCAATCACGGCAGCGCCGGCGGCAAGGGCCGGGCGGCGCGGGCCGCCAAGGATCGCGTCGGCATCACCCTGGAAAAGATTCGCTCCAAGTTCGGTGAAGACGAATTCCAGCGGGCCGTGAAAGAGTTCCAGCTTTCCTTCGAGGGCATCACGAAGATCAACCTGCTCCGCAACAAGGGGCCTGGCATCGACAACTCCATCCAATGAATCCAACACCACGCTACGCCCTCTGCATGAATTGCAACCAAGAGATCGCCTACTTTCCCGGCGATCCGGTTGTCTGCCAATGCTGCGGGGCGAACTACGGCGTCTTGGAGGAGACCATGAGCGAATTCTGCCCGAAGTGCAGCGACCCCTTGGAAGTCTCGACCGAGCCCGACCGCCTCTGCCTGAAGTGCGGCTGGTTCGGCGACAAGGACGAGGTACTGCCCGAGCCGATCATCACCGGCGATGCCGCCACATCCGCCCGACAGGCCATTAGCCTGTACCGCGACGTGTGCCGCAACGAGTTGATCCTGGAACAAGCGATGGAACAAGGCAAGGTCAGTTGGAACGACATGGCCAAGGCCCGCTCTGCCGTCGCCCAGACCTTGGACAGCCTGCTGAAAATCTTCAACGCCAACCGGCCCCGCCCCGAGGAAGACGAATGAGCCTTGACCGCGAAGTAACTGACTTGCTGAAGGCCCTGGAAACCTACGTCGCCAGCACGAAACGGTGTGCGATCCATGCCGGTCGTGTCGTCGCCCTGGGCCAGCGTGTCCAAGTCCTGATGGACTTGCACCATGAGATGCACGCCGACTTGCTCGTCGAGCACGAGGCGACCAAAGAGATCATGGAAGCCACCGGCAATCCGACACCGCCCGCCCTCACGCAATTCCTGGCCCATTACGAGGAATTCAAGGTCGTCCACAAGCTGCTGCAAGAGGCCGTGAAAGCGGTTGGGCAAGAGAAGGATTTCCTCGACTGGCAACTGAACACCACCTTGCCGGCCGAGTATGCCGCAACCCAGAAACCTTTGAGCGGCGGCTAATGAACATCCTCTACAAGCAAAACGGCATGGTCCCCTGGCCCGATGGCTGGGACGGCCAGAACCACAACGGAATCAAAGAGCCCTGCGACATGCTTGTCGGGCCTTGCTCTTGTGGAGCATGGCACTATGAGACCGAGTATTGGGTTCGCCGAGCCCTGGAAGTCCACAACGCCATCATCCTGGAAGCACCACCGATGCCACTGTATTGTCCGAAATGCAAGTCCCCGCTCGACACCACCAGCATCATCAACGACCGGATTAGCTGCGGCATGTGCCTGTGGCTGGGCGAGACCAAGGAAGCCCTCAAGGAACTGCCCTCCGCGATCAAGATGCCTTACGTCTCCATCGACTTGGAGACCACCGGCCTCGACGCCGATACGTGCCAGATTCTCGAAATCGGCGCGATCTACGACGACGGCACGAAGTATGTCGATGATCTGCCGATCTACCACAAGTACGTCTACCACCCCTTGTACACCGGCGAGCCCTATGCCCTCGCCCTCAACGCGAAAATCTTGAAGCGGTTGTCGAGTATCTCGGCGGCAGACTTGCAGAACGGCTACTTCTTGCGGCCCGATCAAGTGGCTAGCGACTTCTGGCACTGGCTCACGGGTCTGGGCTGGGATGGCAAGACGTGCTTGACCCCTGCGGGCAAGAACTTCTCGTCGTTCGACAAGAACTTCCTCGACAAGCTGCCCGGCTGGAAAGAGACCATCAAGCTGAACCACCGCGCGATCGACCCGGCCGTGTTCTACTGGAAGCCGGCCGAAGACGAGCGGCTGCCCGGCAGCCAAGAGTGTATCGACCGCGCCGGCCTGAAAGGCACGGTCGCCCACACCGCCGTGGAAGACGCCGAAATGGTCGTGCGGCTGATCCGCAAGGGTGTCCGCATGAGGGCCGGCAAGTGAACGAGACTTATATCTCTCACTCGCAACCCGCCACGGCCCAGGATGTCTGGGTCATGGAGAGGCTCGGCAAGCTCCGTCTCGGCTACTTTGTCGAGATCGGCGGCTACGACGGCCTGCATCACAGCAACACCCTGGCCCTGGAAAGCTACTATGGCTGGAAGGGCCTGCTGGTGGAGGCCAATCCGCGCCTCTACAAACTGATGCAGGAAAACCGCCCTCGCTGTTTCCATGACGGCCGGGCCGTCTCCTGCACTTCCGATAGCACTGCCCGCTTCTCCTGCGCGGACCAGTGGGGCGGCCTCGACGCCTTCCTGCCACAAGCGTGGAAGGACGAGGCCCAGGACCGTCGCACGCCCCATTGCTGGGTGACGACCGTGACGCTCAATGCTCTACTATCACACCACGATTGTCCCAAGGTAATTGATTACCTCTCCCTGGACATCGAAGGTGCGGAAATCTGCGTGCTCAACGAATTCTTTCGCTTTCCCAAGCACCGCTTCCGCTGCATGACCATCGAATATCAGCAGGACGCGGGCACCCTCATGCGCCTGGAGCGCCTCTTGGAGCCGCACGGCTACACGTTGGAGAGGGTCCAGGCTTGGGATGCGTTCTTCTACAACAAGGAACTCCGATGAAATTCCTCCTCGGCTACCTCTATCACGTCTACAGTGTGACGTTGCACAAATGCTACGTCGCCCTATATCTCTTCCGCCATTGCTGGAAGTATCGACACACGCTGCTCGTCGGCGACCAGTGCGACTTGCTCTGGCGTGCGTTTACACACGACTTGTCCAAGTACCGCTGGTCGGAGGCCCACGCCTTTGCCGCCGTGACCTTCGCCCTGTGGAACACGACCTATGGCACGCCCGAGTACCGTGCCCTCTTGGCACGCATCAAGCCGGCCATCGACCTGCATTATCGTCGCAACCGTCATCACCCAGAGCATCGGGCGGGTGGCATCAAATACATGCGGCCCTTCGACCGGGTGGAAATGGTGGCCGACTGGTGCGCCGCCGTTCGCCGCCACAAGGACGGCGACATTTTCAAATCGCTGGAAATCAATCAGGCCCGTTTTGACTATTCGGACATTTTCAAGGCCAACCTCACCCGGCTGGCCAAAACCATGTTGAGGACACCATGATCGCCACCATCGAAACCCTGCTCGTTCTCGCCACCATCCTCTTCGGCCTGTTGCTCTACAAGCTGCTGGTCCGTAGCCGCTGGTTCGCCGGCTTTGTCGGCGGAATCATCGAGCCGCCGGCCGCCGGCATGGAAGTCGTGGACCGCCTGCAAGCTGACCGCGACAGTGCCGCCCAGGCCGCCGATGAGGCCGACCTGGAAGCGACCCGCCAAGCCCGCCTGAAGAAAGACCTTGAGGAAGCGTCAAGGGAGATCAAACCTCGCAAGCCGCGAGCCTCACGGAGGAAAATTGACAAACCGTAAAACCAGTTTCGGAGTTTTTGCAACTCTCTAAGTGAAGTTTACCATCCCTAGTTTGGAGAACCCTATGTCCACGTCCGCGAAAGTGAAGATTGCCTCTGCCGCCATTGCCGCCCTCTTTGTGCTGATTGTTGTCGGCATCCTCTGGTCCGGCATGATCGGCCACAACGACAACCAAAACTGGCAAGTCTGCCAGTCGATCAACGGCAAAGTCAGCGTGATCGACACGGCCGGCTACTACTTCAAGGGCTTCGCCACGGTCTGGACATATCCCAGGTCGATCCAGGCTTACTACTCCGAGAGCGCCAAAGAGGGCGGCCCGCAAGATGATTCGATCAAGGCCACCTTTAATGATGGCGGCACGGCCCAAATCTCCTCGTTCGTCAAGATTCAATTGCCAACGACCGAGGCCGAGCGAATCTTGCTCCATCAAGACTTCAACGCCAACACGGCGAATGTCTTGGATGCCGTGCGTTCGCACCTGACCAATTGCATCAAGTCCACTGGCCCCATGATGTCGGCTTCCGAGAACCAGGCCAGCCGTAAGTCGGAATTCAACCAGGTCGTGGAAGAGCAACTTACGCAGGGTCTCTTCGAGATGCGCCGCACGGAAGTCGAGTTGAAGGACGTGTCCGAAGCGGCCCAAGTCGGCCCGGACGGCAAACCGATTGCCGCCGAGAAGAAGGCCCACGTCATGGCCACCGAAGTTGTCCTGGGTGACAACGGCAAGCCCGTGATTGTGCAACCCTCGCCCTTGGCCCGCTACAAGATCGCCATTCTGCAATTCTCCGTCACCGACACCAAGTACGACGAGAAGACCCTGGAACAATTCGCCGCCAAGAAGGATTCCTACTTGAAGGCCGAGCAAGCCAAGGCCGAGCGTCAGCAAGAGTACCAACAGCGCCTCATGGTGACGGAAAAGGGCCTGCGGCAAGTTGCCGAGATCACCGCCGAGGAAAACCAGAAGAAGGCCCGCGCCTTGATTCAGGCCAACCAGGCGGCTGAAGTCGCCGTGATTACTAAGACCCAGGCCGTGACCGCCGCCGAGCAGAAGGTGGAAGTCGCGTCCAAGTCCCAGGCCGAGGCCGAGACCCTCAAGAAGATTGCCGAGATCAAGGCCGAGACGGCTGAGATCGACAAGAAGGCCACGATCAGCGCTGCCGAGGCCAAGCAAAAAGAGATCGAGCTAGGCGGTGGCCTGTCTGACAAGGAACGTATCCTCGCCACGATTCATGCCGAGCGAGACGCCAAGGTCGCCGAGGCCCTGTCGAAGGTCCAGGTGCCGGGCGTCGTAATCTGCGGCGGTAGCTCCGCTGACGGTAAAGGCACCAGCCTGACCGAGACCCTGATGAACCTAGTGCTGCTCAAGGCCACCGGCGTGTTGCCGGCCTCCGCAGCCGCGAAGTAAGTATCGAAACTGTCCGAAACGATCCTGTTACCCGGAGAAATCCCATGTTCGAGAAACTGAATGAAATGGCTCAGTCGGCCGAGGCCGCTGTGCAGAAGGCCGCCACTACCGTCCAGACCGAGATCGGGACGATTGGCCAGAAGGTTGCCGCTGAAGTGGCCGCCGTCAAGGCCCAAGTGACCACCGGCGTGGCCACCGCCAAGACCGACGCCGCTGCCGTCGAGCAGAAGGTCGCCGCCGACGTGGCTACCGCCAAGACCGACGCTGCCGCCGCCAAGGCCGAAGTCACGGCCGACGTGGCTGCCGCCAAGTCTGACGTGGCTGCCGCCCAGCCGGGCGTGGCCCAGGCTGAGGCCACCGTGACCGCTGTTGCCGGGGCCGCCGTTGCCGTGGCAACCTCACCGGCCGTCGCCGCCGGAGCCGCCGCCGTGACCGCCGAGGTCGCCAAGGCCGCCGTCGTGACCGCCGCCGTTCTGTAATGAACAACAACCGTCGTCTAATGGTAGGACGCTGGCCCTTTAAGCCGGCAACGCAGGTTCGACCCCTGCCGGTTGTTCTTTATCCAGACCTAAGAGGAGAGCCATCGTGAAAGATCGGAAAAGTTCCCTGCCCGCCAAAGGTTGCACGGCAAAGCAATTGAGGAAGGCCGTTGGCTGCCGGATTATCGTCGGCTACGTGGACAGCCCGGCACAGGCGGGAATTCTCCTGCCCGATGGCAAGAACGGCTACCAATACCTGACGGTCGATACCAATGGCCGATTCGAGATCGAGCAGTTCGACCAACCGGACCAGGTAATCCATATCGACGAGAGCAGCCGCCGCCCCTTGCTGGACATGATCTTCGCATCGCCGGCCGAGGCAGCCGCCAAGGCCGAATTGAACAAGCGAGCCCTCTAACCCGCAAGGACCATTGACTATGCCATCCACCGACATTGACGGCAGGGTCATCGTGATGCTGAGCAAAGAAGAAGCGAGGCGGGTCTACGACCATTTTCTCTGTATCGCAGCGGACTGGCCGCTGGACGATCTGGACAAGCAGATCGCTGGCAAAATCGCCCGTGACCTGAACCTTAACCCCATTGAGTAACACCATGATTGTGGTACTGCTGAGTCGTCGCAACCTCTTCTGCCTGCTGCACAAGCTGGAAATGCCGGGCAGCGCCCGCATCATCGTCAAGCAGAGTGAGGATGAAGAAGACCAGGGCGAGCCGCGCCGCGAGGTCTACATCAACGCCGTCACGGACGCCGAGTTGTACGTGGACCGCGAGCCCGGCCGGATGCACCCCGAGACCGAAGAGTTCATCGCCGACATGGAAGCGGCCTTGCAGATCGTCCGCGCCGCCAAGGAAGCGAACCGGATCATCGCCGAGTTGAAGGCGGAAGACCAATGACCATTGGGCAAATCGTGTACTTCATCTTCGTCATTGCCGTGGTCATTGGCATCTACGGCAACGGCATGTGGTGGAACAAGTTCGATTGAGGAGCGTGTCATGCACGACATTATCGGGAATTGCTTCTACGGCTGCATCGGCACTTCAGCGCTGATGCTGTTGCTCATACCGGAGTACACAGTTCGTTCGGTCGTCAACGTGTGCCGGGGCACTTGCAAATATCTGAAAGGATAGTCATGGGCTGGGCCAGCGGTTCCGAGCTAGCGGCTGACGTGTGGAAGGCCGTCCGGTTCCTGATCCCGGCGGGTGAAGGTCGGATGATCGCCGCCCGCAAGCTGATCTACGCATTCGAGCAGCATGACTGCGACACCATTGCGGAGACCGAGGAACTTTGCCAGGACGCCGGCTACGTCTATGACGAACAGAAGCAGGCGCACGTTTACACGCAACTGCCCCGCTGCAATAGCCTCTGCGACATCGGCGTGCCCTGCTGCGAGTGTCCGAAGGCCCCGAAAAAGTTCCTCTATGCGGCGAGCGCGGCCCGCATGACCAACCGCGAGCATTACCTGGCGCTGGCAAGAGCAGCCCTCACGCCGGACGCCCGCCGCTACTACATGGCCAAGGCGGACAATGCCGACCCGGCCGCCACCCAACCGCCCGCCGTACCGGCCAGCTACATGCGAGAGCCTGGAGGGATGCCGCCCTACGTGCAACCAGCGACAAGCATGTCCAACGCCATGCGCGCCGAAGGGCTGGCCGACATCAAATCAAGGAGGCCCACTGGGTAATTCAACGACGACTTGCATCATCCGGGGAGACAGCCCGCTCAGTCCCGCACAGCTAAGGCGCAACCAATAAGGTAACACAATGACCGACGACGAACGCAAAGAACTTGAAGCCCTGGGCGTCACCATCTACGACGAACCGCTGCTAACCGAAGACGGCTTCGTGAACCCGGTTTTCGAGGCCGGGCTAGGGGCGGCGATTGAAGGGGCCTGGGCGGATGCCACGGCCCGTTGCGAGGCTGACCCGGAGTGGAACACCCCGCGAATCACCTACTGGCGTGAGGTCACAGGCTACTTGGCTCTGTGGGCCGTGCGTCAGGTGCAACATCCCGACAAGACGCCGTTCGCGCCCGGCATGGAGAATGTCATTGGCTTCCTCTCGGCTTGCATAAGGCCCCGCTTCGACAACCTCGGCTACGCCAAGCTGTCGTTGTGCGACATCGAACGGATGCTGATTGACGTTCTCTGGCCTGAGAAACTCTTTCAGGCTTGGAATAGTCGTGACGCCTTGCCCGGCTGGCTCGATCTCTACGCCCTGCTACGCAACGTCTGCACTTCGATACGCGACGAGCGACGTTGCTTTGACCGCTTCAACCAGAAGTTCGACGCCGAACACGCCAGCTACGGCGACGGGGAGGGAATATGAAGTTTTACATGGTCCGCGATAAGGCCACGGGCATGTGGTACAAGAAGGGCCAGATGGGTGGCACCTGGGTCGTCCAGGAATTCGCCTCCGTCTGGACCACGCCGCACGGCGCGGTAGGAGCCAAGGCCAATATCGACAAGCACAATGCGCAGGCTTGCCGGTCGCGATTGACGTGCGCCAACTGGAAGCCGCGCAACCCCGAGACCGTGGCACTGGACACCGATCGGCCAACGGTGGGCTTTGTCTCTTGCGACGATTGGCAAGGCTTGTACATCAACGGCAAGCTGGTCGAGCAGGGCCACCACATCCGCATCGACGACTTGCTCCAACACCTGGGAATCGAGTGTCGGGAGATTCACCCCGACGACGATTGGCTGGTGGAACGGGGCAGCCTGCCGGAGAACTTGGAGGATGTGAAGCAATGATTCGCGTCAGCATCGAAACCCCTGTAGTCAACGTCGGCAAGACATCGCCGGGCGGTCAGAATTGGGTGCCTAACTATTGGGTCGTCCAACTCCTGAACGACGTGGTGCGGGCCTTGGACATGGCCACACCGAACGAAGGTTACAAAGTCCGTGAACACCTGATCGAGGAGCTAAGCCGTGCTGCTAAGTGACATTTTCGCCCTGCTACGCAACGAACGCGAGTACCACCTGCGCCGCTGGGGCAACCGCCAGCCGGACGGCACGTTCGTCGAGCAGCCGCACAGCATCGGGGAGTTCCTGATCTACATGCGCGATTACTACGAGGAGGCTACGCACGGGCTCACCCGCAACGCCGGCAGCCGCGAGACGCTCTTCTCCCTCCGCAAGATCGTCGCCCTGGGTCTGGCCTGCTTGGAGCAGAACGACAGCTACGACGGTGCTCCTGTGACCTTGGACGATCTGTTCGAGACCGTCCGCGTCACCGGCCGCATGGTGCCGCTTCACTCCCGCTTCCGCACGGATATGTCCACCTACTTGCTGAAGATACGGCAATGCCTGACGGAAGGCGAAAAGGGCACGAGCAACCTTTGCTGGGGCGAGGGCCTGTTGTGCGTCAGGGAGATTGTGCAAATCGGCATCGAGTGTTTCGAGCGCTACGGCTTGCCGGCCCGCGAGGTTCCCGACCCCATCATCAACATGCGAGACGGGCAGCCGGCATGAAACTTTATTTCGTTCGTCGCAAGGACAGCGGTGCTTACCTGGAATGGAAGCGTGTTGCGATCCACTGGGTATCCACCCGCCAAGAGGCCAGCCACTATCCCGAGCGACGTGTGGCCGAGTGTGTCTGTGAAGACCTGACGGTCTGGAACAACACGCCTTGCGAGATCGAGGAGATCGACGTGGATGCCGGGCGAGAGGCCCTGCAAATCCTGGCCACGTTGTACCGGCTCAAAGACCTGGGTGACGACGTTTTCTACATCCGCGACATGGAGCGGAAGGGCTGGGAAGGCCCGAAGGTCAAGGCATGGGGCAAGGCTTGCGCGCGTGCCGAACAACTTGTCAAAGCATTACCCAAGACAGCAGAGGATTATCAACTATGAGCGACGTGAACGACAGCACCCCGAACACCGACGACACCCAGGCCCCGGCCACGGCCGTCAAGACCATCAAAACTTG
>Ga0181517_10000884_pt1 | contig 36670 bp, 38 predicted proteins | sample PEATcosm2014_Bin_31_FD_119748 | JGI IMG/M metagenome (GOLD analysis project Ga0181517, IMG submission 119748) | Peatland microbial communities from MTU Mesocosm Facility, Houghton, MI, USA - PEATcosm2014_Bin01_30_metaG | ecosystem: Environmental > Terrestrial > Soil > Wetlands > Peat | place... | reverse complement strand
CTGGGTTCAACCGCCGGATGCGGAAAACCGCACGTCCGGTGGTGTGGGAGGGTGACGGGGCGCAATCCCCGTCACTCCACCCGATCCCGAAGGCTTGGCCCCACATCGACGCCCATTTCCGTGACGCACATTCGCTGGAAACGGGCGCTGCGCCCTGGCCCCTGCCGGCCTTGCTACCATAAAGAAACACCTTGACAGACGTTGTTCCGGACATCCTGGCCCGTATTGTCGCCAGAAAACGCGAAGAGATCGCCGCGATGCCCACGGACTTCGAACCGTGGGAGCGCACGGCCGAATTGCGCGTGGCCGCGCGCCGCGACTTTCGCGCCGCCCTGGCCGCCCGCGCGCCCGCCATCATCGCCGAAGTGAAGAAGGCATCGCCCAGCAAGGGCCTGCTCTCCGCCGACTTCGACCCCGCGCGCATCGCCCGCGCATACGAGGGCGGCGGAGCGGCGGCCCTTTCCGTCCTCACCGACCGGAGCTTCTTCGCGGGCAGCCTGGGCGATCTCGAAGCCGCGCGCGAAGCCACCGGCCTGGCCGTGCTGCGCAAGGATTTTATCATCGCGGAATCGCAGGCGCTGGAAGCCGCGGCGCACGGCGCGGATGCCATTCTGCTCATCGCGGCGGCGCTGTCCGAACGCGAGATTCGCGATTTCCGGGAGGCCGCGGCGCGTTATCGTATGGCCGCGATGGTGGAGGTCCACAACCTTCGTGAGATGGAAGCCGCCATCGCCGCGGGCAGCGACATCATCGGCGTGAACAATCGCGATCTGACGACCTTTGAGGTTTCGCTCGACGTTTCCCTGCGCCTTGCCGAGCACATTCCGGCGGGCGTTCTGGCGGTCAGCGAAAGCGGCATCCACTCGGCGCGCGACATCGCCCGGCTGCGGGCAGCCGGCTACACTGCGTTTCTGGTGGGCGAGCGGCTCATGAAATCCGGCGATCCCGCCGCCGCGCTGCGGGAACTGGCGGCCGCATGACCATCAAGATCTGCGGCATCACCAATGTGGAAGACGCGCTGGCCGCGGCGGCCGCGGGCGCCACCGCCATCGGCTTCAATTTCTATCCGCGCAGCCCGCGCTACATAGCGCCCGAGCGCGCGGCCGAAATCGCCACCCCCGCCGGCGTGCGGCGCGCCGGCGTCTTCGTGAACGAGCCGGCGTCGCGCGTGGAAGAGATCGCGCGTATCGCCAGGCTCGATGTCGCGCAGCTTTCCGGCGATGAGCGGCCCGCCGATTATCCGGCCGCGTTGGCTGTCTGGAAGGGCGTGCGGGTGACGGAAGATTTCGATTTCTCGCTTTATGCCGAATGCCCGGCGGAGGCTTTGCTGCTCGATGGCCCGGCGGCGGGGCTTTACGGCGGAGCGGGGAAGACGTTCGACTGGAGCCGGTTGGCAGGCTGGGCTCCGAGCGCGGCGAAGCCCATCATCCTGGCCGGCGGTCTGGATGCCTCGAACGTCGCCCGGGCCATCGCGCTGGCGCATCCCTGGGGCGTGGACGCCTGTTCCCGCATCGAAGCTTCGCCCGGCAAGAAGGATCACAAGAAGATGACCGAATTCATCGCGGCGGCCCGGGAGGCGCTGCGCGCATGACTCCCCTGCCCGACTCAAGCGGCCACTTTGGGCCCTATGGCGGCCGCTTCGTCCCGGAAGTCCTCATGGCGCCCATCGAGGATCTCGAAAAGGCCTACCTGGAGGCGCGCGACGATCCCGCGTTCCAAGCCGAGCTGGCCGATCTTCTCCACAACTATGCCGGCCGCCCCACCCCGCTGTGGTTCGCCCAGCGCCTTACCGAACAACTCGGCGGCGCCCGCATCTACCTCAAGCGCGAAGACCTGCTGCACACCGGCGCGCACAAGATCAACAACTGCCTGGGCCAGGCGCTGGTGGCCCGCCGCATGGGCAAGCGCCGCATCATCGCCGAGACCGGCGCCGGCCAGCACGGCGTGGCCACCGCTACCGTCTGCGCCCTGTTGGGCTTCGAATGCGTGGTCTACATGGGTACGGAGGACATGCGCCGCCAGCGCCTGAATGTTTTCCGTATGCGCCTGCTGGGGGCCAAGGTCTCCGGCGTATCCTCCGGCAGCCGCACCCTCAAGGACGCCATCAGCGAAGCCATGCGCGATTGGGTGGCCAACGTGGCCGATACCTACTACCTGCTCGGCTCGGCTCTCGGCTCGCACCCGTACCCCATGATGGTGCGCGATTTTCAGAAGGTGATCGGGGAGGAAGCCCGCCGCCAGATCTTAGACGTCGAAGGGCGTCTGCCCGACGCCGTTTTCGCCTGTGTGGGCGGGGGATCGAACGCCATCGGCATCTTCCACGCCTTCGCGCCGGATTCTCCGGTGCAACTGATCGGCGTCGAAGCCGGCGGCCGCGGGGATGCGCCCGGCAGCCATGCGGCCCGTTTCCGCGGCGGCGCTCCGGGCGTCCTGCAAGGCGCGTACAGTTACCTGCTGCAGGATGAAAACGGCCAGGTCTCGCTCACTCACTCGGTTTCGGCAGGGCTGGACTACGCCATGATTGGCCCGGAACACGCCTGGCTGCACGATAACGGCCGCGCCGAATACGTGGCCGCCTCCGACGGCGAGGCGCTCGACGCTACGCGCCTGCTGGCCCACACCGAGGGGATCATCCCCGCGCTCGAATCCGCGCACGCCGTGGCCGAAGCGGTGAAACGCGCGCCCCAGGCCAAGGGCCGGACCTTCCTGGTGAATATCTCCGGCCGCGGCGACAAAGACATCGATATCTATCGTGAGAATTTCCAGGGGCTGGACGAGGCATGACGCGCATCGGCCGGCTTTTCGAAAACCTGAAGCGGGACGGCCGCAAGGGTCTGATTGCGTTTCTCACGGCCGGCGATCCCGAGCCCGGCCGTACGCCCGCGCTGGTGGAAGCGCTGGTGCGCGGCGGCGCGGACCTCATCGAGCTGGGTGTGCCGTTCTCCGACCCCATCGCCGACGGTCCCGTGATCCAGCGCGCCGGCGAGCGCGCGCTCGCCGCGGGGACCAATCTTCAGGCGGTGCTCGACATCGCCGCCCAGATCCGCGAGCGCTCCGAGGTTCCGCTGCTCCTGTTTACCTATCTGAACCCCGTGCTGCGTTACGGCTTGAACCGCCTCGCGAGCGAAGCCGCGCGCCGCGGCATCGATGGCTGCCTGCTCACGGACGCGTCGGTGGAAGAAGCGCGGGACTATGTCGACGCCATGCGCCAGCACGGCCTCGACACGGTTTTTTTGGCCGCGCCCACCAGCACCGAACGGCGCCTCAAACTGGTGGCCCAGTATTCCACCGGTTTCGCCTACCTGGTTTCGCGCACCGGCGTCACCGGCGAGCGGGAGTCGCTCTCCGGCGCCGTTGCGCCGCTGGTCGCAGCCATGCGCGCCATCACGAATCTTCCCCTCGCCGTGGGGTTCGGCGTTTCGAAGCCCGAGCACGTGGCCGAGCTGGGCCGGCAAGTGGAGGCGGTGGTGGTGGGCAGCGCATTCGTGCGGCTCATCGAAAAAGCGGGCCAGGAGGCCGGCCCGTCGCTCGAAATGCAGCTCGAATCCTTCGCGCGCGAGTTAAAACACGGTTTTGGAGCGGCGAAATGACGGTAGAGGAAGCGCGCGCCAGGCTGGAGGAGTTTCGCGTCGCTATCGACGAAGTGGATCGCCGCATCGTCGCTCTCCTCAACGAGCGCACGCTCGTCGTCGAGGACATTGGGCGAGTGAAGCGCGCGGCGCATCTGCCGATTTACGAACCCAAGCGCGAGGACCAGGTGTTCGCCAACGTCGGCGCCGCCAATTGGGGCCCCATGAGCCAGGAGGCCGTGCGCCGCATCTTCGAGCGTATTATCGACGAGATGCGCACGATTCAGCGCTTGCGAATGGAAAAAGGGGACGGCCCGGCGGCCGTCGCCGAACCCGGAGACAAAACATGTTAGTCGTGATGCAACAGGGAGCGACGGAAGCGCAGATTCAGGCGGTGATCGACCGTCTGGTGGAGCTGGGCTTCGATGTGCACCGCTCCACCGGCGTGATTCACACCTTGCTCGGCGGCGTGGGCGGCAAGAGCGAATTCGACCTCGACATGTTCGAGGTGATGGACGGGGTGAAGGAAGCGCACCGCATCGTCTCGCCCTATAAGCTCGCCAGCCGCAGCTTCCGCCCCGGAGGAACCATCGTCAAGGTGGGGAACCTCGAAATCGGCGGCGACAGCGTGGCCATCATGGCCGGGCCGTGCAGCGTGGAAAGCCGCGAGCAGATCGAGCGCTCGGCCGAGGTGGTGGCCCGCGCGGGCGCCGCCGTCATCCGCGGCGGGGCCTTCAAGCCGCGCAGCTCGCCTTACGCCTTCCAGGGGCTAGGCGAAGAGGGTCTCAAGCTGCTGCGCGCGGCGGCCGACCGGCACGGCCTGCTGGTGGTGAGCGAGGTCATGGATCAAACCCAGATTCCGCTGGTCGAGGAGTACGCCGATATTCTCCAGGTGGGGGCGCGCAACATGCAGAATTACACCCTCCTCCGCGAGTTGGGCAAGCTGCGCAAGCCGGTGCTGCTCAAGCGCGGCATTTCGGCCACCATCGAGGAGTTGCTGCTCTCGGCGGAGTACATCCTGGCCGGCGGCAACTACGACGTCATCCTCTGCGAGCGCGGCATCCGCACCTTCGAAACCTACACCCGCAACACCATGGACATCTCCGCCATTCCGGTGGTGAAGGCGCTCTCGCATCTGCCCATCGTGGCCGACCCGTCGCACGGCACCGGCCGCCGCGATAAGGTGGCCCCCATGGCGCGCGCCGCCGTGGCCGCCGGCGCCGACGGCCTGCTGATGGAAGTCCATCCCGATCCCGATCACGCCCTCAGCGACGGCGCGCAGTCGCTGCGTCCCGAGCAGTTCCAGGAACTGATGGCGCAGTTGCGCATCATAGCCCCGGCGGTGGGGCGTAGAATTTCGGAGCCGCGATGAGCGCGTCGAGTACTTGTGGGGCAGGCGCTTCCGCCTGCCAACCTGACTGTTGTCGAGTGCGCGATTGGCAGGCGGAAGCGCCTGCCCCACAACTCCAGGACACTGCCAGCATCCCATGAACACCGTAGCCATCGTCGGAACGGGCCTGATTGGCGCATCCTTCGGGCTCGCTTTGCGGGAAGCCGGCTTCGGCGGCCCAATCGTTGGGGTCAGTTCCCCGCGCTCCATCGCGGAAGCCCAGGCGCGGGGAGCCATTGATCGCGGCGCCCCGTTGGCCGAGGCCCTGGCCGAAGCCGACCTCGTGTTTCTCTCTCACGCCATCGGCCGCATAATCGATACCATCCGCCACATCGACCCGCTCCTGCGCCCCGGCGCGTTCGTCACCGACGCCGGCAGCACCAAGTGCGAAATCGTGGACGCTGCGCGCCAGCACATTGGGCGCGGCCAGTTCCTGGGCGGCCATCCCATGGCCGGCAAGGAAACCCGAGGAGCGTCCGGGGCCGAAGCCGGGTTGTTCCGCGGCCGCATCTGGGTCCTCACCCCGGACGATCCCGCCGAGCTCGAAACCCCGATCGCCCGCGAGTTCCGCGCCTGGCTCGACCGCTTCGGAGCGCGCATCGTGATTCTCGATTCCGACCAGCACGACCGCGCCGTCTCGCTGGCCTCCCACCTGCCGCAACTGGCGTCCACCGCCCTGGCGGCGGCCATCGGAGAGCGCGCGGCGGCCTCCCGGGCCCTCGAGGTAGCCGGTCCGGGCCTCTTCGATTGCACCCGCCTGGCGCTCAGCTCCTACGATCTCTGGCGCGACATCCTGGCCACCAACGCCGATTACATCGACCGCGCCCTGGCCGCGTATATTCAGGAGCTGGAGCATATCCGCGAGAACCTTCGCACGCGGCAACTGGAGGAAGAGTTCCGGCGCGCGGGAGCCTTCGCCGCGCGGTTGCGGAAGGGCGGATGATCCGCGGTTGCCGCCGGCGCGGCGCTAGGCGATCGGATCTTCCGCCTGTAGCGTCGTCTCCAGGCTGATCGGCGGCGCGTCGTCGCGCACGGCGAAGCAGGGAAAGGCCTTTCCTACCTGAATTCCAGCGGTCCGGCGCAGGCCCTTGCGGGCCAACTCCGCGAGCGCGTCTCCCAGCGAGATCCGTTTCGAGCCGGCGATCGAGCGCGCCATTTCGTAGACGTCCTCGGGCAGGTTGATCGTGGTTCGCATCATGACTATTATGGCGCGGCGATGCTCCTCGCAATCGTCCGTCGAAACGGGCTCCGCAAAACGGGCCCATGCGGCGGCCCGTTTTACGATAAACTACGCATAGGCCAAAGAGCCGTAGTCGCGCCGCCGCCGCAAACCAAATTGCGCCGGAGGGCGCGCCGGCCTTCGGGCGCGGCGGACCGACAGGCCCGCCACGCCGATCGCCCAATTAAGGAATTTCCGAAATGGAACAAAAACTCAAGATCGCCGTGTTTATCGATTTTGATAATATCGAAATCGGCGTCAAGTCCACCCTGCACCGCGAATTCGACGTGGCTGCCGTGCTGGACGCGCTGAAAGAGCGCGGCGAAATCGTCACCAAGTTCGCCTACGCGAATTGGGGAAGGCAGGAATCCGCCACGCGCGCTCTCTCCGAGCACGCGGTGCAGATGGTGCAGCGCGACCCATCGCCCCGCGGCGATAAGAACGGCGCCGACATCAACCTGGCCTTGGACGCCCTCGAAATGGCGTTCACCCACGACCACATCAACGCCTTTGCCATCGTCAGCGGCGACAGCGACTTCATCGCGCTGGTCAACAAGCTGAAACAATACGACAAGCGCATCTTCGTCGTCGGCGGCAGAGCATTTACCAGCACCATCCTTCAGAAGAACTGCCACGAGTTCGTGGCCTACGAATCGGTTATCGACGACCGCCCGGCCCGGCGGCGCCATCCGGAGCCTCAGGAGCAACAAGCCCAACAGCAGCCGCCTCAGCAGCAACCGCCTCAGCAGGAAAGGCCGCCCCAGCCGGAACGTCAGCAGCAACAGCAGCAGCGCCAGCCCCATAAGCGGGTGGCGCTCGACCTGGCCCTCGCCATGCCCCTGGTGGAGCGCGCCCTGGGCGTTCTGGAGCGCCGCGAAGTTCGCCCCCAGCTTGGGCTGTTGAAATCGACCATGTTGCAGCTCGATTCCACGTTTAACGAGAAGGCCTACGGCGCCGGCTCCTTCACGGATTTTGTGGAGAAGCTGCAGAAGGCCGACTACGTGGAGGTCAGTGGCGGCGAGGGCCGCTACATGATCCGCATGAAAGGCGGCGGCGCCGCTCCCGAAAAGCCTGGCGCCAAGCCCGAAGAGGCCATCCCCCTGCTGCGCGACGTGCTCGAAACCCGCCGCTTGGAAGTGGACGGCGGCGCCAGCATCGACGAGCTTTCCGATTGGGTCCACCAGGAGCATCCCAACTTCGATTGGCGCGCCTATGGCTTCCAGGAGTTCGGCGAATTGCTGAACTACGCGCAGGATAAAGGGCTGGTTCGAGTCCAGGCGGACGAAGAGAAAGGTCTCACCGTCTATCTGGGAACGGAATTCCATCCGCCCGCCCCGCCGCCGCAGCCCGAGCCGGTCGCGGAGGTTGAGGAAGAGATCGACGAACCGCAGCCGCTGGTGCCCGGCCAGCCCACGGCCACCGGTGAGATTCCCATCCCCGAGGCGCCGCCCAAGCCCGTTCGCCGGCCCAGAGTTCCGCGCAAGACGGCCGGCGCCGGCGTCAGCGGCGTGGCCAAGAAGCGCACCGTCAGGCCCCGGAAAAAGCAGCCCGGCGCGTAGTGTTCCGTTGTGGGGCAGACGATCAGTTCTGGTCGTCTGCCAACTCCGGGGAACCCTCGCGCCCGGGGTTGGAACAAGGCAGGCGGAACCGCCTGCCCACCAACTGCGGCCAGGTGGGGCTAGATGAACATCTCCTCGTCCTGGGTGGTCCGATCCACCGGGTACTTTCGCCCGTGCATCAGCGCGGATAGGGCCGCCGCGATTCCCGCCGCCATCCCGTTAAACTCGCGCGCGGGACGCGTGACGGCCCGTTTCACGGCGTCGCCCACCAGTTCCACCTGCTCCACGGCGCCGTCCACGGAGCGGTCGATCTGCTCCAGACGGGCGTGGACGCGGTCGCCGGCGTCGTTAAGCAACTCGCCCACCAACTCCACCTGCCGCCGGCCCGACTTCACCACCCGCGCCGCCTCGCCGGTGATCTCCGCGACCTTGGGGCGGTTCTCATCGAGAATAAGCTGCGCGGTCTCGATAACCCTGTCGGCCCGCGCGACCAGGGGCCCGGTCTTTTCAATCACCGGACCCATCTTGTCGATCACCGGGCCCATCTTCTCAATCACCGGCGTGGCCTTTTCCACCAGCGCCTGAATCTTGTTGGCCAGCGGATCAGTCCTCTCCTGCATCTTCCGGACGGCGCGATATAAGCCGGTCAGCAGCGCGGCCTGCACGACGAGAGCGATCGCGGCCAGCGCGATGGCCGCCGTCACGATGATGCGAAAGACGTCTTCAGGCATGGCAGCCAGCCCTCGAACCCGGCGCTAGACGGTCCCTTCCGCGGGGGGTTGCGGGCACACCGCGTCCCGGTATGCCTGCCGGCCGGCTTCCACGGCCTCGGCCAGGTTGTCCTTCTGCTTGTTCAACGCGTCCTTGCCCTTGTCCACCCATTCCGCGGCGGTCTGCTTCGCGTCGGAGCCGCGCTGCTTCAGAAAATCGGCGCCCTCGCCGGCTTTGTTTTTGATAAGTTCGCGCGTCTCCTGTCCGGATTTCGGTGCGAACAGCATGCCCACGGCTACGCCCACGCCCAGCCCCAGCAGAAAAGCCGAAAGTCCATTCTTATCCATGATGTCCTCCTATTCGAGCCACATTAATATCAGCGGGAAACTCTGCAACTTCAGCCATTTTCCAGTATACTCCCCATGAGAAACGCCATCATGGAAGAACGACGACCGCGCCCGCTCGACGGCGAAGCGCTGTGGACATACGCACTGAAGCTGCTGGGCGCGCAGGCGCGCTCCACCGGTGAAATGAGGGAGAAACTCCTTCGCCGCGCCGAGCGCTCAATCGACGTGGAAACCGCCATCGCGCGCCTCAAGGACGCCGGCTATCTCGACGACCATCGCTTCGCCGAGGCTTTCGCCTCCGCCCGCCTGGCCAACGACAAGCTGGGACGCGCGAAGGTGATCCAGGACCTTCGCCAGCGGCGCATCGCCCCCGCCCTGGCCGCCGAGACCGTGCGAGCGGTCTACGAGGGCGTGGCCGACCAGGCGCTTATCGAAGCTTGGATCCGCCACAAGTACGCCAAAGCGCCTCGCGAGGGCCTCTTCGCCAGCCAGAAAGACATGGCCTCCGCCTACCGCCGCATGCAGCAGGCGGGTTTCCCTTCCGGGGAGATCCTCCGCGCGCTCAAACGCTTCGCCAGGAATCCGGACCTGCTGGACGGTTTTGAGCCGCCCGAGCCGGCCCCGGAGGACGAATAACCGCACGCCGCCAGCCGCCGGTTACAATCCGATCATGCGCTGTCTCCGGATCGTCGCCGCCGGCATTCTGTTCCTGGCCCTGCTGGGGGAAGCGGACGTGCGCCAGTGCATTTGCGACGCCGCCCGGCCCGAGACCATGCAGAGCCGGGAGTGCGGTCTGTGCCGCGCGGCGGACGCGGAGCCGCCCGGGCCGGAGTTTTTCGCCATCCGGGACGCCAACCCCAGCAAGCCCAACCGGTGGTTGGAACTTCCGCGTTTTCACGGGCGGAATCCCCAGGATCTGGCCGGCATGACAGCCGCCCAGCGCGCCGCCTACTGGACGGCTGCCATCGCCAAGGCCCGCGAGCTGTGGGGCGATGGCTGGGGCCTGGCGGTCAACAGCCTGGAGAATCGCAGCCAGTGCCACATGCACATCCACATCGGCAAACTGCCCGCGGGAGCGGAGGACAGCCGTTTTGTGGAGGTCGCGACCCCGGCCGATATCCCGCTCCCGCGCCAGGACGACGGCATCTGGGTGCACCCCGTCGCAGGCAAGCTGCACGTCCACTACGGCGACGACTCGCCGGAGCTGCTGCTGGAGCGATAGGCGCGGGCTTCATCAGTCACCGTCCGGGCTTCGCTCGGATTGACAAGGCCGGAGCCTTATCCCACAGCGTCGCGCCGGTACCACTCCAAAGTCAGCCGCATCCCCTCTTCAAAGGAGAATCGCGGCGCGTGTCCCAGGTCCCTTACGGCGGCCGCGGTATCGGCCTGGGAATCGCGCACGTCGCCCGCCCGCGGCGGGCCGAACCGGGGCGCGATCTCCACACCTTCGATCTTCTGCAACAGCGCCCACGCCTGGTTGAGCGTGATCCGCCCTCCATTTCCGCCGTTGAACACTCTGCCTGACACGTGGCCGGCGCGCGCGGCCTTCAGGTTCAGCTCCGCCACGTCGTCCACGTACGTGAAGTCGCGGGATTGCTCTCCGTCGCCGAAGATGGTTGGCGGGCGGCGTTCCAGGGCCGCTTTCATGAAGAGGGAGAGCACCCCGGAATATTGGCTCGATGGGTCCTGCCGGGGGCCGTATACGTTGAAATACCGCAGCGCGACGGTTTCCAGGCCATAAACTCCGGAGAAGACCGACGCGTAGTATTCTCCCACCAGCTTTTGCAGGGCGTAGGGCGATTTCGGCCGCGGCGTCATCGTTTCCACCTTGGGCAGGACCTTGGTATCGCCGTACGCCGAGGACGAGGCCGCGTACACCACGCGCCCCGCCTGGCCTTCACGCGCGGCGAGGAAAACGTTGAAGGTACCGTCGATGTTCACCTGGTGCGAGGGAACGGGCTCGTCGATCGAGCGCGGCACCGACGGAATGGCGGCTTCGTGAAACACCACCGCCGCGCCGCGGATCAACGGCGCAATCTCCTCGTAGTTGCGGATGTCGGCCCGCTGGAAATCGATGCACGCGCGCACCTCTTCCAGGTTCGATTCGCGGCCGGTCAGCAGGTTGTCGATCACCACGACCTTGCGGGCGCCCTCGCGCAGCAGGCTGCGCACAATCGCGGAACCGATGAATCCGGCCCCCCCGGTGACAACATAGTGGCTCAACATGGCAGTTTGGCGATCTCCCGTTCCAGGTGGCGCAACGATTCGCCGGCGAGCTTCTCCGCGCCGGGCGTGAAATCGAAAGCCTCGAGTGAAATCCACCCATTGTAACCGCGGCGGCGCAGTACCTCAAATAGGGGCTTGTAGTCGTAGCTCCCGGAGCCGCAGTACCGGCCGTCGAGTTCGTTGACGTGCACGTGGCGGATGTGCTCGAAGAAGCGGTCCACCAGCGCGGCGTGCGGCTCGGTTTCATCGATGGCGTTGTGCACGTCGAACATGGTCTCAATGGCCGGGCTGCCTACCTCGCGCACCACCGCCACCGCTTCGGCCAGCGACTGGATCACGTCGCACTGGTCCCTCGAGAGCGCCTCCACGGCAACCGTGACCCCGCACGCGCGGGCGTGCGGCGCGATGGAGGCCAGCCCCTCCACGAAATGGCGAACAGCCTGGGCGGGCGTGAGGCCGCCGGTGGCGCAGCGCTGTTGGGGGGAGCCGAAGATCATAACGCCGCCCTCGCCCAGGCTGGCGCAAAGGTCGATCAGCGCGCGAATGTGCTCCCAGCCGCGGCGCCGCAGCGCGCGGTCGGGAGCGGTGACGTGCAGGCCCTTGGGCGTAACCATCAACCAGTGGAACCCGGTGAAGCCGAGCCCCTCCGAGGCCATAATGCGGCGATATTCCCGGCGCTGCGCCTCGTCGATCAGGGCGGGCGCCTCAGCCAGCGTGAAGGGTGCGATCTCCACGCCCGTGTAGCCGGCCCGGCGGATGGCCGCGCAGACGGCCGCGAACGAGCGTCCCTCGAAGGCCTCATTGCACATGGCGTGACGGAATGGGGGCCTCATATGAACCACCAGTGTACCCTCACCCCGCGCACGGAAATCGTGCGGCGCCCGGCCTATGACTTTTGGGCTATTTGCGCCGCCCTCCGTTTGTGCGAGAATTGTAGAACCCATCGAATTCGTCGGGCCACCCGCGGAGGCAGGCTGGTCGGAAAGGCGCGTCTGTGAGTTATCAGTCCGAAACGCCGTTTGACTCCATCGAAGGTTCCCACGAGTACGTAGCCTTGCTGGCGGACGCGATATCCGAGGCCCTTAGGGACGTACAGGCCGATATCGCCGCTGCCGAGCAGGAAGGCGCCGAGCGGCGCCAGCAGGGGCTCCTCCTGGTTTCCTATAACCTGGCGAAGCTGGAAATGCACATAAAAACCAGTCGCCGCATACTGAACGACCTGCGGACGCTGCGCCGCCTCCTGCTGGCCGAACGCGGCCAACCGGCCGACGAAGCCGGAATCGCGGCCGCCGAAGAGACGTAAGTTTCCGCACGTTCCATACGGTCAAGCCGGCTAACTCGAGCCGGTCGCTTTCATGGACCCGGCTCTTCTCTGCAGCGCCCGCCAGCGCCCTCTTGACATCCAACAGCCCCCAGCGTATCATCCAATCAACGTTGTCTGCGTTAAGGCTGTATCGCTAAGCGGTGGTTTGAGGGGACCCCGTATGACCTTTGAGATAGGTGAGAAGGTAGTCTATCCTAATCAAGGGGTGGGAACTGTTGAGAACATCAGTACCCGCTCCTTTGGTTCCGCACTTGAGAAATTCTATCTCCTTCGCTTCGGCTACAGCGGCGTGACCGTGCTGGCGCCGTTTTCCAACGTGGCTCACATCGGGCTGCGGAGGGTTGCGAAGGACCGTGAGATATCCGGCGTCCTGGCGTATCTCGCCAACGGCTCCTGTCCCGTGAACGGCGATTGGAAGGCGCGCTACAAAGAGAACGCCGTCAAAATGCAGAGCGGCGACCTGCTCAAAGCCGCCGAGGTCTTCAAGAACCTCCTTCGGGTACACCTGGAGAAGCCGCTTTCCTTCCGCGAAAAGAAGATGTTGGACCGCGCGCATCACATGCTCGTCGCGGAAATATCCACTTCGCGGAGAGTGCCGGAGGTGCACGCCTCCGCCGTGCTGCAACGGGCGCTGGCTAGAGCCGGCCTCGCTCCACCCCCGGCCGACTGACGGCTAGCGCGCATTGTGGGGCGGGCCTGCCGCGGGGCTTCCGCCCGGCGTGGCGCCAAGAACACAGGCCGGAAATCCTGGCCGCCCCTACCGATCTCCCCCGCCGGATGGTATGATTCCACGCTGTAGGTCCGACCCATCGAGGAGAGCCTCATGTTCTGCCACAACTGCGGCACGCAGATTCCCAACGATCTCCAGTTCTGTACCCATTGCGGGCAATCGCTCGCCGGCCCCCCGCTAGGGCAACCCCCCGCCATTCCTTGGACGGCGCCGCCAGGGGTGAGATCGCATACCGGCCAGTGGATCGGCTCGGGCTGGAGACTGGTCAAAGCCGACTTGGGCACTTATGTCCTGTTGGCCCTGGTCTATATACTGATGAGCGGCATCCCGCTCATCAAGGGCCCGATGACCGCCGGCTTCCACATCTTCCTCATGAAGAAACTGCTGGGCCGGCGCGCCGAGTTCTCCGACCTTTTTACGGGTTTCAACTTCTTCGTCCCCACCCTGGTGGCCTCGCTGATCATCGGGCTATTCGTGGGCGTGGGCCTGATCTTCTGCATCGTTGGCAGCCTGGTGGTGGCCGCCGCGTTGCAGTTTACGTACCTTTTCATCGTCGATAGGCGCATGGACTTCTGGCCGGCCATCCAATCGAGCCACGCGGTGGTGAAGCAGGATTATTTCGGATTCACCATGTTCGTGATCGCCCTCGGACTGCTCAATCTCCTGGGATTCATCTGCTGCCTGGTGGGAGTTCTGGTGACTATACCGATCACACTCGCCGCAGTCACGATTGCCTACCAGGAAATCGTGGGCTTCGACCAGCGCACGATCCAGACGCTATGAGGCGCGCGGGGCCGCGCATTCTGGCCGCGGCGGGGCTCTTTGCGGCCTTGCGCGCGGTCACCCTTCCCGCGGCGCCGCGCTGGCGCCTGTGCGGGTTCCACTGGCTCACCGGCCGCCCCTGCCCGTTGTGCGGCCTCACTCGCGGGCTGTGCGAGCTGGCCAAGGGCCACTGGCGCGCCGCCTTGCATTTCAACCGGCTCACCCCGTTGGGCTTCGCCATGCTGTTCGCGCTGTTTTGGGCCGGCTCCGCGCGCGCCCGTCTGTGGACCGCGGGTCTGGCGGCATTTGCCGCCTACGGGGTGTGCCGCGTTTTCCTGCCATCCGTGTGACCGGTGGGAAAACCCATTCCGTCCGGACGCAAAGCTGGCGCATCCAACTGGGTATGCCCGTCTCTCTCGCCCGCGGCTTCATCCAAAAGCCTCCGGCCCCGCCGGTCGAGCACGGATGGGGCGGCGACGGCCAAAGCGGCGAAGGCCGTGGCTCCTCCCGCCGCGCTTCCCTTGCCGGAATGGCGCTGCTGCTGGCTTCGAGCGCTATGGTTTTCGCGGCTTTGACCGTCGCCTTTGTGGCGCGCCGGGCTCTTTCCGACGACTGGGCCAGCATGCCCAAGCCGCCCATCCTGTGGGTCAATACGGCCGTCCTGCTGTTCTCGAGCCTGTTGCTCGACCGTTCGCGCCGCGCGCTTCGGACCGGCGACCGCGGCCGCTTTAATGCCCTTTGGACCTCGGCGACGGCGCTCGGCATCCTGTTTCTCGCCGGCCAGGCCTGGGCTTGGGTGGAGTTGCGCCGCGCGGGCATTTTCGTGGCCACCAACCCCAGCAGCTCGTTCTTTTATATTCTGACCGCCGCACACGCCTTGCATCTGCTGGGCGGCCTCGCGGCGTTGATCTGGGTGGACGTGCAGGCCCTGCGGCTGCGCCTGGGACCGGCCCGGCGCACGGCCATCGACGTCACCGCGGTCTTTTGGCATTTCCTCGATGGGGTTTGGATTCTTCTGATGGTCTTATTCTACGTCTGGGGGTAGAGGAGCAGCGCCGACGACCCCTACCGCGACAGCTCCGCCTGCAACTGCCGGTAGGCCGCTTCTTCGTAATTCGTCTTGATCCTCTGGCGGGCTTCCATTTTGGCGTCGCCAGGGCGCGGACCCGCCTGCCGCAACGCGAACCCCAGCATGGTGGTGGCTTCCGGGTCGTTGGTGTTGCGCTGGAGGACTGCGCGGAAGCTCTCGACGGCGCCGGCGAACTCGCCCGTGCGCCATAGCTGATAGCCCAGGTTGAAGTAGTAGTCGGGATCGGCGTCGTCCCCGTCAAGCGCCTTGCGGAAGCTGGCCACCGCGCCGGCCGAATCGTTCAAGCGGGCCTGCGCCGCGCCTAGATTGTTATACACCTCGTTGAGCGGGACGGCGGAGGATACTTCCTCGAAGGCCTCCGCGGCGCCTTTGTATTCGCCCATGTAGTAACGGCACAGTCCCAGAAAAAAGCGCGCTTCGAGATAATGCGGGTCGTAGCGAGCCACCCGATCGAGCCATCCCGCCGCCACCCGGTAATCCTTGCTTTCCCAGTAGGCCTTCCCGAGCTGAAAGCAGGGTTGGGAGAAGTGCTCGTCCAGACGCGCGGCCTGGGTGAACAGGCGGCGCCGCTGCTCGGGCGCCGTGGCCAGAAGGCCGCGCACGTAGCTTTCCACGGCGTCCAGCCGCACCGCCGGCCGCGCCTTGAGAAACTCCTCCTCGGAGGGCGCCGCCTCCGGCCGCAGCTCCTTCAGCGCCTGCCAGCCCAGCCGCACTTCGAGCGCCGCCAGATCTTCCAGAGCGCCTACTTCGCTGAAAGCGGCGCTCTGCGACACCCGCTTCAGGTCGAGAATTCGCGCCGTGATGCGCAGCGACCCTTTGGACTGGCTCCCGTTCTGCGCCGGCAGCATCTCATAGTAGCCATACACCACCCGCGTGGCGTCCAACGCTTCGCCGATCTTGATGATGGAGGCGTGGGTGAGCTCCGCGCCGGGGCGCAGCGAGAGGCGCCGGTAGGCCTCCAGCCGGTCCTGGCGGTCGAGCGCCAGAAGCCCCTGCGAAGCCAGCGTATCATGCACCGTTTCGGCGATGCTTTCGCCGATCCACTCCAGGTTGGCGGAGGCGGAGTGGTTGAAAAACGGCAGCGCCAGAACCGTTTCCGCCGGGAGCGCGCCGCATAGGAATATCGACAGGGCCAGGAACCGGAGCATGTATGCTTCAGTTTATCAAGTGGACTCAGGTGGGACAGGCGCTACCGCCTGTCAATAGGTGGAACAGGCGCTACCGCCTGTCAACTCGAGCGTAGCTCGGGCGGCAATTGGCGGGCGAAAGCGCCTGCCTCGCAATTCCCAGCCCTACCGCACGAACTCCACCTGCGCCCGCTTGGACACCAGGCCCGCTTCAAAACCCAGATCCAGCAGTTTTTGAACGGCCTGCGGAACCACCTCGCCCGCATCGAGCGTGTAGTGATTGACGTACATGCCGATGAACTTCTCCGCCAGCCGCGGGTCCATGTCGCGCGCGAACTGCAAGGCGTATTCGAGCGCCTCGGCGTGATTGTCCAGCGCGTATTGGATGCTTTCCCGCATCAGGCGGCAGCACTCGCTCTTAACCTCCGGATCGAGCGAGCGCAGCAGCACGTTGCCGCCCAACGGCAACGGCAGGTTCCAGCACGCCTTGAACCAGCGGCCCAGATCGAGGATGCGGTGCAAACCTTCCCGGTCGAAAGTGAGCTGCGCCTCGTGAATGATGAGGCCCGCATCCACGGAGTGCTCGCGCACGGCCGCGATGATTCTGTCGAACGGCGTCACCACGGCTTCGAAATCGGGCTGAAACAGCTTGGCGGCCAGGTACGCCGTGGTCATGGCGCCCGGAACCGCGATGCGTTTCCCTTTCAGTTCCTCCGGTTCCATCGGACGAGTGGCTACGATCATCGGCCCGTAGCCGTCGCCAATGCTAGAACCGCTGGCCATGAGCACGTATTTGTCGGCGACGTAGGGATATGCGTGGTAGGAAATCGCGCTGAGCTCGTAGACGCCTTCCATAGCCCTGCGATTCAAAGTCTCGATGTCCTGGAGCACGTGACGGAAGGAAACTTTGGCCGAGCGGACCTTCTTGGTAGCCAAAGCGTAAAACATGAAGGCGTCGTCGGAATCCGGGCTGTGGGCGCTGACGATCTCCAAGGGTAGGACCAGAGTCATAAAGCGGGATGACTCATCCAGTTTACAACACTGCGGAAGCGAGATCAGTGGGTTTTGGAGAAAAGGAGAGGAAAAAGTGAAAGGGCGGTCACTCGGCCGGCGCGCGAACTAGGAAAAGGGCCGGCTACAATCATCACCTGGCGCAACAAGCGCCGCGCCACTTGAAGCTGGCGCGCTGTCCGATCAGCCGAGCCTTCCCGTACTGCCTGTCCACACGCCGCGAATGAGGCCGCCCCCATCGTAGCCCGGTTCTATTCTGTCACCTCCCGCCAGCCCGAGTGGACCGGCTTATGAACAGCGTCGGAATCGTAAAACCGGCTTGATTCCACCTCTAGTGTGGACCCGCTTGGTATGCTTGTCAATGTTACGGAAGTACCTTGCCGGGCGATTTGAGGGAAACATCACGGTTGTGTTACGAGACTGGTTTTCACGAAAAGGCGCGTTGACCGGGGCCCCGGCCGTGCGCCGCGTCAAGACGTATTCCGCGCAAAGCGGATTCGTTTATCAGTATTACTACCAGGGGCGCCGTCCCTTCCGGTCTGGCGGCGCGGCAGGAACGGAGTTCGTCTTCAGCGTCTCGGCCGATCGCCGAGCCTGGCGCCCGGCCGCCATCCGGATGGCCGGCTCCGCTGTGGCCGCCTGGCAGAACGCCCATCAACGGGAACTCTCCTCCGCGGAAACCTACGCACTGGCCAAAATGGCCCTTTTTCAGGCCTTCGACGAGCGTCCCGACCCGGCCCGCATGAAGGCGGACGTGCATGTGAGCGAGGCGGATATCGAAGCCATCGCCGCCACGCTGGGGTTCGACTGAGGGCGACATAAGAGTGGGCGGCGATGTGGGGCCAAGCCTTCGGGCTTGCCGCCGGCCTTTGGGCCGGCGTTATTCGCGCCGCCGGACGCCGGGCAGAAGCCCGGCGGCAAGCCCGAAGGCTTGACCCCACTCATGTCGCCTCCGCTCCATCCTCAAAGCAGTGGCGCGGCCCGCTACGTTACAATGGATCGGTCTCCTTAACAATGAAAAACGTCATCATATTGGGCTCCCAATGGGGGGACGAGGGTAAGGGAAAAATCGTCGACCTTTTCTCCGAACGGTTCGACATCGTGGCCCGCTATCAGGGCGGCCACAACGCCGGCCACACTGTATTCATAGGGGAGAAGAAGTTCGTATTGAAGTTGATTCCGAGCGGTATTCTGCGGCCCGGGAAAGTAGCGGTGATCGGCAACGGGCTGGTAATCGACCCGGCCGCGCTCCTGAACGAACTGGACGCCCTCGAATCGGCCGGGCTTTCCGTGCACCGGCGCCTTTTCATCAGCAACCGGGCGCATGTGCTCTTCCCGGCCCACCGCATGATGGAGAAAATGTCGGAGGGGCGGACGGACCGCATCTCCATCGGCACCACCTCCCGCGGCATCGGCCCCTGCTATGAAGACAAGATCGCGCGCCGCGGCATCCGCATCGCCGATCTGCTGAACCGGGACGTCTTCCGCGCGCAATACGCTTCCGTGATGGAGGAGAAAGTCACCATCGCCCGCGCGCTGGGGATTCTCGACGAGCTCGATCTGCCCGCCATCCGCGACCAGTACGAGGTTTTCGCGGAGCGCATCCGGCCCATGGTGTGCGACACCGCGGCCCTCTTGAACAACGCCATCCGCGATGGCCGGACGGTGCTCTTCGAAGGGGCCCAGGGCACCATGCTCGATATCGACCACGGCACCTACCCGTTCGTCACCTCTTCGAGCGCCAGCGCCGGCGGCGCCTGCACCGGTACGGGCGTTGCGCCCACGCGCATCGGCGGCGTGATCGGCGTTTCCAAGGCCTACATCACGCGCGTGGGCGGCGGCCCGTTCCCCACCGAGGCGCTCGACGGAGCGGGCGAGCGCATCCGCCGGCGCGGCAACGAGTTCGGCGCCGTTACCGGCCGCCCCCGGCGGTGCGGCTGGTTCGACGCCCCGCTGCTGCGCTACACCGCCGCGATCAATGGCTTCGACAGCGTGGTGGCCACCAAGCTCGATGTGCTCGACGAATTCGACGTCATCCCCGTCTGCGTGGCCTATCGCCTGGCCGGCCGGGAGTTGACCGAAATGCCGGCCATTGTCGCGGAGATCGAAAAGGTGGAGCCGGTCTATGAAAACGCGCCCGGCTGGGGCAGCCCCACCTTCGGCATCACCTCCTACGACGAGTTGCCGGGAAGGGCCAAAGACTATTTGGCGTTCCTCGAGAGCCGCGCGGGGGTCGAGATCGGCTGCATTTCGACCGGCCCCGAGCGCAACCAGACCATCATCCGGCCGGGCTCGCGGCTGGAAAGCCTGGTGGTGGGATAAGCCTCCAGGCTTGTCAGGCCCATGCTCGCGCCTGGAAACCCGGTGGGCTGAAACGCCGGCCTCCGGCCGCCCGTAGATATGGCATGAGGGTTTTGCTGGCCGCTGTCTGTCTTCCCGCTTTGCTGGCCGCGCAGGACGCGCGCGATATCGTGCGCCGCGCGGTGGAGCTGGACCGCAAGAACATCCAACTGACGATTAACTACGCCTACCGCGAGCGCGACGAACAACACGAACTGGACAGCCAGGGCAAGGCCACCAAAGTGAAGATCAGCGTCTGGGACGTCACCCACCCCGACGGGACGCCCTACCGGCGCCTGGTGGCCCGCGACGACCATCCTCTTTCCGACGAGGAGCGGAAGGCGGAAGAGGAGAAGCTGCTCAAGAGCGTCGAGGATCGCCGCCAGGAGACCCCCGAGCAGCGCCAGCGCCGGATTAGCGAGTGGGAGGCCCGGCGCGAGAAACAGCGCGAGTCCCTGCGCGAGATCTCCGATGCCTTCGACTTCCGGCTGGCGGGCGAGGAATCGCTCAACGGAGGTCAGGCGTACGTGATCGATGCCACGCCTAAACCGGGATACAAGCCGAAGTCGTCTTCGGCGTTCTTCCTTCCGCGCGTCAAGGCGCGGTTCTGGATCGACAAGACGGATTACCAATGGATCAAGATTTCGGTCCAGTCGCTGAGCACGATCTCGTTCGCCGGGTTCCTGGTGCGGATCGAGCCGGGCAGCGTCGCGACCATCGAACAGGTGCGGGTAAACGGCGAGGTGTGGCTGCCGAAGAGCATTGAGGTGAAGCTGGCGGCGAAAGTCGCGCTGGTCAAGACGGTGCGCCTCGAAATATCCACCACCTACAGCGACTACAAGAAGTTCCAGGCCGACTCGCGCATCGTCGAAATAACCGAGCCGCGAAAGCCGTAGGGGGCCGGGCATTGCCCGGCCCGAAGGAAAAACCGGCCACTGTAAGCCATCGGCGAAGGCGTATTCCGCGGCCCGTTTCACAGTCAACGAGATGTTACACGGCGCTCATCGAGCCTTAACAATTCCCATGCTAGATTGTGTGGCTTATGAGACCTACCACGCTCGTACTCGCCGTGTGCGCCGCCGCCTCGCTGGCGTTTGCCCAGTTCGAAACGTCCGAGGTCCTGGGGACCGTTCGCGACCCCTCCCGATCCGTGGTGGCCAAAGCCGCCGTGACTTTGACCAACCAGGAGACCGGCATCGTGGCCAAAACTGAGAGCGATGACAACGGTAACTACGATTTTCTCAATGTCAGGGTGGGCCGGTACGCCGTCACCGTGGAACACGCCGGGTTCTCCAGGTTCACCACCGAAGTCGCCGTGGACGTGCAAACCCGGCAACGCGTCGACGCCGCCATGCAGGTGGGCGCGGTCACCGAATCCGTCACGGTCAACGACGCCGCCGCCGCGCTCCAAACCGATTCGAGCGAACACGGCCAGGTGGTCAACACGACGGCGGTTGCCGAACTCCCGCTCAACGGGCGCAATTACGCCGATCTGGCGCTGTTATCCACCAACACCGTCAAGTCTCCCATCTCGGCCACCTTCTCGGCCACCGGCACGCCGCGCGAAGGCGCCTTCAACGTCAACGGCATGCGCAGCACGTACAATAACTTTTTGCTGGACGGCCTGGATAACAACGCCTACGGAACCAGCAACCAGGGCTATTCCGCCCAGTTGGCGCAGCCCTCGCCCGACGCGCTGGCCGAATTCAAAGTCATCACCAACAACTACAGCGCCGAATACGGGCGCGTGGGAGGCGCGGTGGTGAACGCGGTCATGAAGTCCGGAACCAACGGCATTCACGGCTCGGCCTACGAGTACGTGCGCAACACCGTTCTCAATGCCGCCGGCTTCACGTTCAGCCCCACCGCCTTCATAAAGCCGCCTCTCCAGCGCAACCAGTTCGGGGCCACCATCGGCGGACCCATCGTCAAGAACAAACTGTTCTTTTTCGGCGATTACGAAGGCTTCCGCCAGTTACAGCACTATCTCAATTTCGACTCCATCCCCAGCATGACCGATCGCCAGGGAATTCTCCCCGTGACGGTGGTCGACCCGCTGACCGGCGTGGTTTATCCCGCCAACACGCAGATTCCGGTGGCGCAGTTGAATCCGTTCGCCGCGGCGGCGTTATCGGGGCTGCCGCCCGTCACCGGGCCGGGACGCTCCAACAACGACGAGGCGCTTTTGCTCATCCGCGACTACAGCGATAAATTCGACGGCAAGCTGGACGGGCAGATCAACGATAGCATGACCGCGTTCCTGCGCTTCAGCCAGCGCAAGGACTTGCAGTATTTCTCACCCGACCTCACCGGGCCGTCCGGCGGCGATGGCAACGGCTACATTCACTCCATCGATCAAAACGCCTCGCTCGGCTACACCTGGACCGTCACCTCGACCTCTCTCTTCCAGGCTCGCCTGGGTTTCTCCCACATCGTGGCCGGCAAGGAGCCGCCGTATGTGGGCGGCCCGAGCATGGCTTCCATGTTCGGCGGCTTTCAAGGCCTTCCCACAACGCCCAGTCTCACCGGCGGAATCGACACGCAGACCATCAGTGGACTTACCGCTTTGGGCCGCCAGACCAGCAATCCGCAGTTCCAGAATCCTACTTCCTGGGATCCGGAACTCAATTATTCGAAGACGTTGGGCCGCCATTCCTTCAAAGCCGGTTACCAATTCCTGCTGGTCCACACCGAGATTCTGGACACCAATCCGCTTTATGGACAAGACACTTACAGCGGGTTATTCAGTAAGCCCACCTGCGCGCAACTGGGCCAGCCCACCGGCTGCAGCATTCCGAGCGACAATACCAGCTACAGCCTGGCGGACTTTATGTTCGGCGCTCCCAACCAGATCAACCTGGGTAGCTATGCGGTGGTCAACCTGCGGCAATACGTTCACTCGCTTTACTTTCAGGACGATTACCGGGTGAGCGCGAAGCTTACCCTGAACGTAGGCCTGCGGTGGGAGTTCGCGTCCCCGCTCTATGAGCGCGACAACAATTACTCGAATTTCGACCCCACCACCGACACGATGATTAAAGCCACCAGCGGAAGCCTGTTTCAACGCGCCCTGGTTCACCCCGATTACAAAGACTACGGTCCGCGGCTTGGCTTGGCGTACAGCATCGACTCCAAGACCGTCATCCGCTCCGGCTACGGCATCAGCTACACCTTCTTCAACCGGCCCGGAAGCGCCCAGGAGGGGATCAACGCTCCGCAGGCGCTATTCGGCGTCCTCAGCCAGACGATCCCCGCGGGCGGCCCCGTGCCGGCGACCTTCCTCACCACCTTGAACAGCTTCAGCACCAACATCGCCAGCCCCTCGGCTTTCAATCCGGCCGTTACCAACGTGGTCTACACCCCGCCGGACAGCAAATGGCCGTCCATACAAAACTGGTTCTTCTCGGTGCAGCGGCAACTCCCCAAGGACACCGTGCTCGAGGTGGCGTACAACGGAAACCACAGCCTGCGCCTGCCCATCATCGCCGATTACAACCAGGCGGCTCCCAACCAGCCGGGCCAGAGCCTGGGAGTGACGGCGCGCGTCCCGATACAGGGTTGGGGGCCGATCACGTGGCTCGATCCGGCGGGTGACAATCACTACAATGGCCTCTCGGCCCGCGTGGAGCACCGCTTCACCAGAGGTTTCTATGTCCTGAACTCGTTCACCTGGGGGAACGCCATGGGCGATTCCGAGCAGGCGCTCGAGTATTTCGCGGGTTACTACCAGGCCAATCCCCAGAACATTCACGACCTGGCCGCCGAAAAAGGACCCTCCAGCTTCGACGTGAAGTTCAATAATGTCACCACCGTGGTCTACCAGCTTCCCTTCGGCAAGGGCCGCCAGTTCGGGGCCAACATGAGTCCCATGGCCGATGCGTTTGTGGGCGGATGGGAGATCAACAGCATCAACACCGGTCACACCGGCCAGCCGCTCGACGTAAGCTACGGCGCCACCGGGGCCAACATCGTCAGCTCCCTTTCCAACGATTATCGCGGCCAGCCGTACCTGCGCCCCAATGTGACCGGCAGCGCCGTCAGCCAGAGCCGCTCGGCCATGCTGAACACCTATTTCGCCGGCTACACGTTCAGCACCCCGTCCGCCAGCGCGCCCTACGGGGATCTCGGCCGGAATGCGTTCCGCGCTCCCAACTTCGATCAGTGGGACTTTTCCGTCGACAAGAACTTCCGCCTCGGCGAACAGGCCCGGCTGCAATTCCGGTCGGAGTTCTTCAACATCCTCAACCACACGAATTTCGGAATACCGAACACGCAAACCACCAGCGCCGCCTTCGGCACCATTCGCTCCACTTTCCCATCGCGCCAGATTCAGTTCGCCCTGAAGGCCATTTTCTGAAGGGTGGTTCCCGTGGCGCGGCCTCTCAGGCTGCCGCGTCGAGACGTCTCGACGCTGGGTGGCGGATTGTGCGCCAGACTCGACGCGAGTTTCGAGTCGGCAGGCTAAGAGCCTGCGCCACGGAGCTTGGAGAATCGCATCGTGAAGACCACTCCGCCGGCGGCGCTCCTCGTCATCCTGCTGCCGGCCCCGCGTGGACGCCATAATAACCGACAACCCGGCAGCCTTGATCGCCTGGCTCAAGAGCAAAGGGCTGCGCCCTGTAAGCCCTCGTCACAGGATCGGCGCGCTGGAAAGCCTCCCGCGCCGGGCGCGTACCCCTACCGGTACTTCCGCAGCACGGCCAGCAGCCTTCCCTGAATCTGTACGTCCTTGGCTGGAACCAGGATCGGCCGCAGCGCGGAGTTAGCCGGCTGCAAGCGCACCATTCCCCCGGATTCCCGGTAGAACCTCTTCAGGGTGGTCTCGGCCCCGCCCACCAGCGCCACCACAATGTCGCCGTCGCGCGCCTCCGCCGAGCGATCCAGCAGGATCATGTCCCCGTCGCAGATGTGATCGCCGATCATCGATTCGCCGCGCACTTCGAGAGCATAGGTGTTGCCGTGCCCCGCAAAATCCGCGAAGTTCAGCGTCTCGCGCTGCTCCATCGCCTCCACCGGCGCGCCCGCGGCGATGCGCCCCAGCAGCGGGATTTCCACCGGCGAGGGCCTTAAACGGCGCTGCTCCTGCAAATACTTCGGCGCCAGCTCGAGCGAGCGGCTCTGGTTGAACCCGCGCTTCAAATAGCTCTTCTTCTCCAATAGCGTGATGTGTTTGTGAACCGTGGCCAGCGAGGCCAAACTCAACCCGCGCGCGATCTCCTCATAGCTCGGGCAGTACCCGTGTTCCTCCACGAAGCCGGCTATGAATTCAAGGACCTGCTTCTGCCGTTTGGTGAGTGCCATGAAGGCTCCTACCCTATTCTGGGCGAACAAAAAGGGAAAATCAAGAGGGAAAGCGAGTGGCCGGAGGATCCAGCCGAGAATTTGACGCGGAGACGCGGCGGCGCGGAGAAAATCAAAGAGAAAAGGAGGGGCGGCTAGGGCGAAATCCGACAGCGCAACGGGCCGGCATCGTCCCGCGGCGGCTTCGCCTTCCACCGCGGCTCCCTTGCGATCTTCCCGTCCGTTCGAATCCTATTTTCTCGATTTTCTCCGCGCCACCGCCTCAAAAGGCGGCTGATTAAAGGAAACTCCCCAAAGCGCCGATATAGGTTCCGACGGAGTGTCCGTCCTATGATTTCCATTAAAGAGTCCCTTGCGGAGCTGGAGCGCTACGACGCCCTGCGCCGGCTCACGCTGGAGTGCTACGTCGCCGGCATTCGGAATGCCGCGCACTACGCCATCGATCTGGACGATGCCACCACCGGACCGCATCGCGCCCATCTGAACGCGCTGGCGGCCGAAGCCGCTTCCGGCGAGGAGAGCGCCCTCCTCGAAAGCCGGGCCACTCTGCGCGGGCTTCTGCGCGCGTACCGGGACTGCGCCTCCCATTACCTCAACGAAATCCGCGAAGAGCTGGCCCGCTCCACGCGCGCCCTCGAAGAGATCATGGAGACTATGTCGCAGGGCGATGGCGATCATCAGGAGGCCTTGCGAAAATCCCTCGGGCGTCTGCGCGAGATCGCGGCCCTGCCGGAAGCGCGCCCCGTCAGCGCGGCGGTGGTCTCCGCTGCCGACGCCGTCGAGGGCGAGGTGGAGCAGATTCGGCTGCAAAGCCAGTTGCTGGCCGCCCAGTTCCAGGTGGAGATCCGCATGCTCCACCGGCGCATCGACGGCCTGGAGGCGGCGGCCATGACGGACAGCATGAGCAATCTGCTCAGCCGCGCGGAGATGGAGAAGCGCATTGGCGCCTCGGGCGACGCCTGGTTTTCGCTGTTGTTGCTGCGCATTGAGGGGCTGCGCCTGGCCGAGCGCCAATGGGGGGAATCGGTGGCCGCGGAATTGGCCGGGGCGTTCGGTAAGCGCCTCCGCAGCGGCCTGCCATCGGGAGCCGTAATAGGGCGCTGGGGCCACGAGGAATTCATCGCCCAGGTCACCCTGGGGAAAGCCGAAGCCATGGCCGCCGCCAAGTGGCTTGCCGAAAACCTCTCGGGCCGCTATGCCTGCCTGAAGGAGGGCAAAACGGTCCGCCCGGTTTTGCAGGTCAGCACCGCGCTGGTGGACCGGGAGGCGGCCGAATCTCCCGCGCGAATGCTGTCGCGGGTGGCGGAGTTTCTCAAATGTTGAGCGGCGCCGGCGCGCCAGAAATCCGCCGCTCGCGGCAAAAACCTGGCGTCGCCTCCTCGACGCCCCGCTGATTTCACTGGGCGTTCCGATTGGCACGCCGCTTGCCCTTCTCACGGCGACTATGCTCGATGGGGTGACGGGACAACTCGAACGATACATGGATCTGCTCGTCGCGCGGCAAAAGCTGGTGGCTTCCAACGTGGCCAACGCGGATACGCCGGGCTACCAGACGCTCGATGTCGACTTTCCCTCGGAGTTGAGCAACGCGGCCGCGGGCGCGCCGCGCGCCATCGAAGTCCAGGGGCTTCGCGTCAAAAACGACGGCAACAACGTCAGCGTCGACCGGGAGGCGCGCCTGCTGGCGGAGAATGCGCTTCGATTCCAGATCGCTTCCAGCCTCATGCGCACCCAAATCCAGATGGTGCGCTCGGCCATCGAGGAGGGCAAGAGCTGATGAGCCTGTTCTCGGCGTTGTCGGTCAGCGCATCGGGGATGGCCGCGCAACGCGCGCGCGCCGAGCCGCTGGTCGAGAATCTGGCGAACGCGGAAACCACGCGCACGCCGGAAGGCGGGCCGTACCGGCGAAAAGACGTGGTGTTTGAAAGCGTTCCGGCCGAGCCGGGATTTCAGTCGCTTCTCGAAGAGGCCCAGGGCGGCGGGGTGGCCGTATCCGACGTGCTGACCGACGCGCGCGATCCCGAGCGCCGCTACATGCCCGGGCATCCCGACGCCGACGCCAACGGCTACGTGGCTTTCCCGCGCATGAACCCGGCCGAAGACATGGTGGACCTGATGAGCGCCGCGCGCGGCTACGACGCCAATGTGGCGGCCATCAGCGCGGTTAAGGACATGATTGTGCGTTCCATCGGGCTGCTGAGTTGAGGTGAGACATGCCCGGACCGATTCTCCCCATTGCGGCCCATTCCCTGGTCGGCGCCATCCGGCCGGCGGGGGCGGGCAGCGGGTCCGGGGCCGCGTTCCAGGAGGTTTTCTCTTCGGCCGTACAGACGGTGGAGGCCTTCGGGCGGGACGCCTCCGCTTCCGTCGAGCGCTTTCTCTCCGGGGATGGCGAAGAGCTGCACACGGCTGTGCTGGCGACCGAGCGCGCCGACCTGGCCTTCGAGCTCTTCCTGCAGACCCGCAACAAGGTGGTCAGCGCGTACCAGGCGATCATGCAGATGCAGTTGTGAAGACCTCAGGTTTTCGGCGCGATCCGCCGATCTAAGCAGTGGACCCCGATGGCCCGCGGCGCTGTCTAAATGAAGAAAATTCTGGCGAGCTTCACGCTACGGCAACGAATTGCGATAGTCGCCGTCGCCATAGCGGCGGGCGCGGCTCTATACGCGTTTGTCGGGTGGAGGCGGGAGGCCGATTTCCACCCGCTGTTCACCGGCCTGGCGCCGGAGGACGCCGCCGCCATCGTCCAGAGATTGAAGGAAGGCGGCGTCGACTACCGGCTCGAGGACGGCGGCGCCGTGGTGCTGGTTCCTTCTTCCCGCGCCGCCGAGCTGCGCATCGGCATGGCCGCCGCGGGGCTGCCCAAATCGGGCCGTATCGGCTTCGAGCTGTTCGACAAGGCGAACCTGGGCGCCACCGAATTCTCCGAACACGTCAACTACAAGCGCGCTCTCGAAGGCGAGTTGGAACGCTCCGTCATGGCGCTGGCGGAGGTGGAGCAGGCGCGCGTCCATCTCAGTTTCCCCAAGGAGTCGGTCTTTCTGGACGATCAGCAGCCCGCCAAGGCCAGCGTTCTGGTGCGTCTGCGGACCGGCGCGCGCCTGGCCCCCCAGAACGTACTCGCCATAGACCACCTGGTGGCCAGCGCCGTGGAAGGCCTTTCCCCGGATGCGGTGTCGGTAGTCGACATGAACGGCAATCTTCTGGGCCGTCCGAGGGCGCCCGAATCGCCGGATGGTCCGGGGCCTTCGGAGGCCTCCATGGACTACCGGCGCCGGTTGGAATCGGACCTTCTCGCCAAGATCGCCTCCACCCTGGGGCCGCTTTTGGGGGCCGAGAAGTACCGCGCGGGCGTGTCGGTGGAGTGCGATATGACGGGCGGGGAACAGAGCGAGGAGATATTCGACCCCGCGCGCTCGGTGATGGCCAGCTCCCAGCGGTCCGAAGATTCCTCCGGCCCCTCGGCCGCCAACGGCGTGCCCGGTACGGCGTCCACGCTCCCGCGCCCTACCTCGCGCCCGGGGAGTTCCTCGAGCCGCCTATCGCGCGTCACCGAGAACATCACCTACCAGGCCACCCGCACGGTCAAGCAGACCCGCCTGCCGGCGGGGGCGGTTCGCAAAATGTCGCTCGCCGTGCTGGTGGATCAGACCGTCAATTGGGTGAAGGAGGGCGCCGGATTCAAGCGCGCGCTCATTCCACCCGATCCCGAGAAACTCAAGGTGATCCACGATCTGGTGGCCGGAATTACGGGGTTCAACGCGGAACGCGGCGACCAATTGATCGTCGAGACGCTGCCCTTTGAAACCACGCTCCTGACCGAGCCGCCCGACAGCCACCCGGCGGGGCCCGCCAAACCGGCGCCGCCCGCCCTGCCTTTCGGATGGAGCAGCCAGACCCTGGCCATCGCCGGCGGCGTGGCGCTGGTCCTGATGGTGGTCATGGCAACGTCTTTGCTGCGCCGGCGCAGCGGGAGCGCCGGCATGCGGGTCAGCGCGCCCGCGGCTCTGGAGGCGGGCGCGGGCGGCGAAACCGGTATGGAGACCGCTTCCGGCGCCTCCATAGAAGCCGCCTTCGACGCCAAGCTCGCCGAACGGGAGGCGCTTCAGAAGAAACTGGACTTCCAGGCGTTGAACGGGCTGAAACTGGCGCCGCCCGTCACCAAGACCTCCGAGCTGCTGGCCAGACACCTGCGCGAAAAGATCAAGCAGGACGCCGGCGTGCCCGCCCAGATTGTGCAATCCTGGATCCGCGGGGACGAGGGCCCATGATGGCGAGGCGCCCGCGATGATCGTCAACGCCCTGGACGATACTGCTCCCTTGCTGCCCGGCCTGCGGAAGGCCGCCGTGCTGCTGGTCACCCTCGGCGAGCAGGCCAGCGCCGATATACTCCAACAACTGGCCGAGGAGGACGTGCAGAACATCAGCCGCGAGGTTGCCCGGCTGACGGCCATTTCCTCCGAACAGGCCGAAGAGGTGTTGCAGGAATTCCACCACCTGGTCGAGGCCGGCGACTATGTCGCCAGGGGCGGCATCGAATTCGCCCGCAAGCTATTGCAGCGGGCCTTTCCCCCGGATACCGCGCGCCGAATGCTGGACAAGCTCACCAAGGCCCTGGGTTCGGAGGCCGTCTCCTTCGACGCCATCCAAAAAGCCGATCCGCAGCAACTCTCCAAATTCATTCACAACGAACACCCCCAGACCATCGCCCTGGTGCTCTCCCATCTGAACCCCTCGCAGGCAGCCGCCGTACTCGCCGCGCTTCCCGGGGAAATACGCGCCGACGTCGCCCAGCGCATGGCCAACCTCGATCAGATCTCGCCCGACATCATCCTCAAAATCGCCTTGGTGATCGGGCAGAAGCTGAAGACGCTGGGCGAGTTCAGCCGTGAGTCTTACGGCGGCGTGCGGGCCGTGGCGGAGATGCTGAACCGCCTGGATTCCAGCTCGAGCCGCGTCATTCTGGACGATATCGAAAAGGCCGAACCCAACATCGCCGAGACCATCCGTCACCTGATGTTCACCTTCGAGGACCTTCTGCTCATCGACCCCATGGGGCTCAAGGAAGTCCTGGGAAAAGTGGACCGCAAGGTGCTGACGGTGGCGCTCAAGGGCACCAGCGAGCAGTTGCGCAACCACATGATGAGCTGCATGTCGCAGCGCGGCGCGGAGATGTTGCGCGAGGATATGGAGGCGCTCGGCCCCATCAAGATCAAGGAGGTGGACGCCGCCCAACAGCAGATCATCGCGGCTGTGCGCCAGTTGGAGTCGGAGGGTTCCCTCAGCCTGAAGGGAACCGTCGGGGAACAGTATGTCGTGTAAGCTGCTGCCGCCCGGGGAGCGGGACGGCGCGCCCGTGGTGTGGCGGCAAATGCGCGGCCAGGCGGGAGGGGCGCCCCGCGCTCCGGATGCGGCCGCGCGTCTGGCGCAGATCGAGCAGGAAGGCGAGCGGCGCTCGAAGGAAGCCTACCAGGCGGGGGCCCGCGAAGGCGACGCCTCCGGCCGGCAGCGCGCCCTGGCCGAGCTCCAGCCGGTCATGGAACGGCTGGCGCGCTCCATCGAGGAAATCGGGTCCATGCGCGCCCGTCTGCGCCGTGAGGCCGAGGCGGATGTGGTTCAGCTTGCCCTAGCCATCGCGCGCCGGGTGATGCGCCGCGAATTGGCGGTGGATCCCGAGGCCCTGCGCGGGCTGGCCCTGGCCGCCATGGAGAAACTTCAGGCCCAGGAAATCCACCGGGTACGGACCCACCCTTCGCACGCCGCCCTGCTCGCCTCCGTTCTGCGCGAAAAAACCGGCGCCGAAATCGAGGTGGTGGCGGACCCCTCGCGGGAACCCGGTTCGGTGGTGTTTGAAACCACGCGCGGCAATCTGGACGCTTCCGTGGAATCGCAACTGCGGGAAATCGAGCGGGGCTTAGCCGACCGCCTGCGGAGGACATCGTGAAGGACGGAATCTCCCTGGCCGGTTACCGGGAAGAGCTGGAGCGCATCGTCACCTTGCGCTGGACCGGGCAGGTTACCGATGTCGTCGGCTTATTGATCGAGTCGCACGGGCCGAGCGCGGCCATCGGGGATTTCTGCGAAATCGATACCAGCGCGGGCCGCCGCATCCGCACGCAAGTGATCGGTTTTCGCGAGGGGAGGGTGTTGTCCATGCCGCTCGACGAAATCGACGGTCTGCAGGCGGGCGACCTAGTCGAGGCGCGCAGCGAGGACGCCCGCGTGGAGGTGGGACCCACGCTGCTCGGCCGCGTGATCGACGGATTCGGCAAGCCCATGGACGGCGGCCCGCCCATCGAGGCCCAGGAGGCCTACTGGCTCTACGGAAAGCCGGTCAACCCGCTCGATCGGGAACACATCACCAGGCCTCTGGTCACCGGCATTCGGGCCATTGACGGGCTGCTGCCCTGCGGTAAGGGACAGCGCATCGGAATCTTCGGCGGCAGCGGCGTCGGCAAGACCACTCTGCTGGGCTCCATGTCGCGCAACAACTCGGCCGACGTAACGGTCATCGCCATGATCGGCGAGCGCAACCGCGAGGTGCGGGCGTTCATCGATCACGTATTGGGACCGGAGGGGCGCAAGCATTCGGTGGTGGTGGTGGCCACCTCCGAAAAACCGGCGCCGCTGCGTGTGCGCGCCTGCTTCGTGGCGCTGGCGGTAGCCGAATACTTCCGCGACCAGGGGGCTAGCGTGCTGCTGGTCATGGATTCGGTAACGCGCCTCGCCATGGCGCAACGGGAGATCGGGCTGGCCGCCCGCGAACCTCCCAGCCAGAAAGGCTACACCCCCTCCGTGTTCAACCTCCTGCCCAAGGTTCTGGAGCGCGCCGGGAATTTCAAGCGCGGGTCCATCACCGGTTTCTTTACCGTGCTGGTGGAGGGCGACGATTTCAACGAACCCATCTGCGACGCGGTGCGCGCCATCCTGGACGGCCACATCATCCTCTCGCGGCAGCTTGCGGCCCAGGGCCATTATCCAGCCATCGACATTCTGCATTCGGTCAGCCGTCTCACTTCGGAAATTGCCGCCCCGCCGCAAAAGGAGGCCGCGCGGAGCATTCGTGAAGCCCTGGCCGTGTACCGCGATTCCGAGGATCTCATCCAGTTGGGGGCTTACGCGGCCGGCTCCAATCCCGCGCTCGACGCGAGCATCCGGCTGCGGCCCGAGCTGGTCGATTTCCTGCGGCAGGACCAGGCCGCCGCGTCCACCCTGCAGCAAACTCTCTCCAAACTTGAAGAGCTGGCGTCGCGGCTGCGCTCCGGGCAACCCACCCTTGCCGTCACGGGGTCCAGGCAGGCCTGATGTTCTCCCGGTAGCGGCCTATGAACGCATTTCGCTTTCGTCTGGAGAAGGTCCTCGAGTGGCGCGGGAAGCAACTCGAGCTGGAGGAGAACAAGTTCCGGCGGGAGATTGCCGCGCTGGCCGCTCTGGACCGTGCCCGGGCCGAGTTGGAAGCCGCCGGCGTCAAAGCCGAAGCGCAGGTCCGCCAGGCCCCAACGATCACCGGGCGGGAACTGGCGGCGCTGGGGGAATTCCGGCTGCTGGTCCGCTCGCGCGAAGCTGACATCGCCCGGCAGCGCGCCGATCGGGTCAAGAGCCTGGCCGCTCGGAAAGCGGCTCTGCTCGAAGCGCAGCGCCGTTGCCGTTTGCTCGAGCGGCTGAAGGAACGCCGCCTGGAAGAGTGGCGCCTCGCGGTCAATAAAGAGACCGAGGACATGGTCTCCGAAACGTATCTGGCGCAATGGACGCCGGGAACGAAATAGACCGTCGCGGCCGCATCGGACCTCACGCGGAACACCGTCTTCCGAAAGGCGCCAAAACGCTGGCGGCGGCTCGCGCGGGGGATATCCAAGGCTTCCGACGCCTATGCAACTATGTAACTCGCACCTATGCAGCTTGCAGTTTCAAGAAACGGAGGCTTGGTATATACTTCCTCAAAGCCGGATGCAAAACATAGTTTCCGGCCTGGATATCTGAAGTGCGAAAGGGAGCGGCGCAGATGGTGCGGAGCATACAAAGAACACTGACGGCGATCATGATATTGGCCGCCTTATCGATCTGTGCTTTTGCGCAGAACAGTGGTTCCATCACCGGTACGGTGAAGGATTCCGGAGGCGGGGTGATCCCCGGAGTGGAGATAGCCGTCACCGACCAGGATACGGCGTATCGCGCGACAACGAGTACCAACGCGGAAGGAAACTTCATTTTCCCACAGCTTCCGGCGGGAACTTACACCCTCACGGCCGAAGCTAAGGGCTTCAAGAAGAGCGAGAACAAGGACGTTATCCTGCCGCTGGCCACCAAGGTCGGCGTGGGCGACATCGTTCTTCAGGTAGGCGCCGCCACCGATACGGTCACCGTCGAAGCCAGTCCCGGGACGATCCAGGTTCAAGCGGATTCGGGCGAGCGTTCCGATATCGTGACCAATCGGGACCTTCGGGAGATCGGGCTCAACGGCCAGAACATCATCGATATGATGAAGTTCATTCCCGGAATCAACGTCAGCGCCCTGGTGGCCAACGCGGCTTCCACGGTGACCAACATCACCGGCAGTTTCCAGGTCAATGGCACCCGCAGCCTCGAGCACGAATACACGCTCGACGGCATCACGAACCTGAACCTGGGCAATAACACCGGGGCGCTGGTGTCCATCAATCCCGACGCGGTCGAAGAGGTCAAGATCCTGACGTCGAACTACCAGGCCGAATACGGCAGATCCGGCGGAGGCGTCATCGCGCTGACCACGCGCGGGGGCGCCAACGAGTACCACGGCGGCGGCAGTTACTTCCGCCGCCACGACAGCATGAACGCCGACTCCTATTTCAACGACCTTCGCGGCGGCTCGGCCAACAATTTCCCCCGCCCCCTGTACCGCTACAATTACTACGGGTGGAATTTCGGCGGCCCCGTCTTCATCCCGCACCTGGTTCATGGAAAGAACAAGCTCTTCTTTTTCGTCAGCCAGGAATATTACAGCCAACTGGTGCCGCAAGCCACGTCCAATAACATCCGTGTCCCCACCATGCTTGAGCGCACCGGGGATTTCTCGCAGTCGGTGGACGGCAGCGGCAAGGCGATCACCATCATCGATCCCACCACGGGGGTCGCGTTCCCGGGGGACCTCATCCCCAGCAACCGTATCTACGCCCCCGGCCAGGCGATTTTGAATTTTCTGCCCCAGCCTAACACCACCTTGGGAGGCAACGCTTACAACTACACTTCCCAGATACCCAGCGCCTACCCCCGGAACGAGACTATCCTTCGCGGCGACTGGAACATCAACAGCAGTACCCGGATGAGCGTGCGCTGGGCCTACAACCACGACGATCAACAGTTCGCCTACGGCACCACGACGGCCACCTGGAACTGGCCGCTCACCATCACCGACCGGAAGAACGGTCCGGGCAGCGTGCCGAGCATCTCGCTCACCAAGAGCTTCGGACCTACCGTGGTGAACGAATTCGTCTTCGGAATTGGCCGGGGCGGCGTCACTATCGCGCCGGAGGGCGACGCGGCCACCCGCACGGCTGCCGGCATCAACACTCCCATGCTCTATCCCACCGCCAACGTCGCCAACTTGATCCCCAGCCTGACTTTCGGCGGGATCGCCAGCGTCGGCACCGCCGTCAGTACCAGCGTTTTCGGGCCCTTCGAGCAGCGATTCCTGATTTGGCAAGTCATGGATAACCTCACCAAGGTGCACGGTGGGCACGAGTTCAAGGTGGGCTTCTATTTCCAGAGCGGCTCAAACGCCAGCAACAATCAAACCCACGTAGAGAGCGACATCGACTTTACCACCAATGCCTCCAACCCGCTCAATAGCGGCAACCCTTTCTCCAACGCCTTGCTGGGCGTGTACAACTCTTTCACCCAGGCCAACGCAAAGCCGTACCAGAACTACCTTTACCACGACCTCTCCGGGTACGCGCAGGACACCTGGAAGGTCAACCGCCACCTGACGCTCGATCTGGGCGTCCGCTTCTCCTGGTATCAGCCGGTTTACAACACCGCCGGGGATGGGGCCTACTTCAATCCCAGCGCATTCGTCGCCGCCCAGGCCATGCGCCTCTACCGGCCGGTCTGCGTCGGCGTTTCCACCTGCTCGTCGGGAGCGGCCAGCTACCGGGCCATCGACCCGGCCACCACCGGCGCCGCGACCCTGTCGAACACCATGCCGGGCTACTACGTCGGAAAACTGGTGTCGGGCTCCGGCAACATCAGCGATGGGATGGAACTGGTGAGCGCGGGTTACCCCAGCGGCGGCGTCATCACGCGGAAAATCCTGCCCCAGCCGCGTCTCGGCTTTGCGTATGACGTAACAGGAAACCACAAGACCGTGGTACGCGGCGGCTTCGGAATCGCCATCGACCGGTACGAGAGCGGCGTCACGGGGTTTGGAGCCAGTAACCCGCCGCTGGTCCTCCAACCCACCCTTCAGTACGGCTACCTGCAGAACATTACCTCCGGCGGAGGCGGCGTTCTGTCGCCGCTGACCATCACCGGCGTGACCGAGAATATGAGCTTCCCGCACATTTACTCCTACAGCATCGGCGTGCAGCGCGACATCGGAATGGGCGCGGTGATCGATATCTCCTACGTCGGATCGAAATCGCGCGATCTCCCCCGCAAGACCAATCTGAACACCCCGGGCTATGGGACAACCTTCACGGCCGCCGCGCAGGACCCCACCAAGTTCGTCAACGGAGTTATCCCGGCTACCGAGCCCAGCCTGCCAACCCTTTATTCGGGCGCGGGGCTGAGTTTCAGCGGCGTGGACATTCTAGGCACGGATTTCCTGCGCCCCTATCAGGGGTACAGCGACATTACCTGGTACGTCTTCGACGCCCAGGCCAATTACAACTCCCTCCAGGCGAGCCTCCAGCGGCGGTTCTCCCAGGGCCTCACCTTTGGCGTAGCGTATACTCTGTCGAAGACCATGACCACTATCTCCGACGATGGCACGTTTACCAGGCTGGTGAACCCGGCGCTCGACTATCAGCTTGCCGCTTTCGACCGCACGCACTACCTGGTCGGGAACTTTGTCTGGGATCTGCCCAAGGCCAGCAGGGCTTTCGGCGGCAATAAGGTGGTGGGCGCGGTCTTCGACCACTGGGTCCTTTCCGGAGTCACCACGCTGGCATCCGGGATGCCGACCGATGTCGCTCTCAGCATCTCCGGCCAGGACGCCGGAAACCGTCTCCTGGGCAGCCCTACCAGCGGCAATCTCTCGGGGCAGCAGCCGCGCTTCCTGTTGAATGGCGATCCGCAAAGCGGCTCGACCATCAACATGGCGGCCCTGGAGGTTCCCGGGCTCAACGATACCGGCCCCTATCCGCGCACCTACCTGCGCTTCCCGTGGATCGCGAACCAGGATCTCTCGGTGTTTAAGAACATCACCATGGGTGGAGAGGGGAAGCGCTACATACAACTTCGCTTGGAGGCGTTCAACGCCCTCAACCATCCCCAGATTTCGGGCTACAACCTCACCAGCAACGTGACCAACGGCGCGGGCCAGACCGGAAACGCCATATTCAGCAATTTCACCGGCCTGGTGGCTTCGAACAATATCCGGCCGGCCGGAAACACCTCGGTTCTGGGGAACTACTTTGGCGAGCCCAACAACGCGCAGAACATGCGCGTCGTTCAGCTCGCCGTGAAGTTCTACTTCTAATGTCCCGGCAACGCCAGGGCGGCTACCCGCCGCCCTGACTGCGAAGGCCGGATGGCGTTCCGCCATCCGGCGCCTGGAGTTTGTACATTTCCGAAGCCCGGAGGGCGAAACATCCTAGCCCACGGCGTGAGCCGTGTGGAATAGCACGTGAGAATGCGAGCCCCGGCACGGGGCGAAAGGCTGTTCTTAGCCCCAGAGGTCGCGCGTATCGTATTCGATGCCATGCTTCTTTAGGAATGACAGGAATTCCTCTTGGAACGACACTTGGCGGTGGTGCTCTTGTTGCGCCG
>Ga0181517_10000882_pt1 | contig 36724 bp, 34 predicted proteins | sample PEATcosm2014_Bin_31_FD_119748 | JGI IMG/M metagenome (GOLD analysis project Ga0181517, IMG submission 119748) | Peatland microbial communities from MTU Mesocosm Facility, Houghton, MI, USA - PEATcosm2014_Bin01_30_metaG | ecosystem: Environmental > Terrestrial > Soil > Wetlands > Peat | place... | reverse complement strand
GCGAAAGGGGGTGCTGCATGGAGTATCCCGAGCACTCCTGAATGGACTGAACGCCTTTGCGATTCTTCAGGTTCAATACGATTGGGGAGGCCAGATTGACGGTTGGATCGGCGCCATCGCTGAGGGTCACGAGCGCCAGGCAAATGAGGTCCGCCTCAATCTGGGGCTCGGGAGGAGCAGACAGCTCCAACAACTCGCGATCTTCAGGCGACAGGTGCAGCTTATAGCGAGGGTCGGCCACGAACACCGGAACCGCGATAAAGCACAGGTCCGGCCGGACGAGGCTCTGCATGAACACCAGCGGATGGTTCTTGGGCTGTTCGAGGAATATGAATGCGGTCTGGTCGTCGAAGCCGGGGATGCCGGCGGCGAACTGGAACGCCGCATCGGGGGAATACTCCAACTCTCCGAAGTATCTGCTCGGTAGTCGCGACATGCTGGCAAACGGCACCGAGCAATTTGACGGCCTATTTCGCGCCGGGTTTGGGCTGGTCTTTCAAGGCGGGCTTGGCGTCCTTCGCGGCGGCGCCCTTAGCCTGAGGCGCCGGCTCGTTCCTTAGGGCTTCTTTGTTCAGAATCACCATATCCACGCGGCGGTTGTGCGCGCGGCCCTCTTCCGTATCATTGGCTTCGACGGGCGAGGTATCCGCGTAGCCGGCGATGGCCAACCGCTGGCGGGATATGCCAAAGCGGTCGCTCAGCAGCTCCATCATGGCGATGCTCCGGGCGGCGGACAGGTCCCAGTTACTACGGAAGCGTGCGGTGTGGATGGGGACGGAATCGGTGTGGCCCTCCAGCCGGACCGGGTTGGGCAGATCGCGCAAAGTACTGGCGATCTTCTCGACGCTGGAAAATGTCTTGGGATCTATGGAATCCTCCCCGGACGGGAAGAACGTGGCCTGCCGAAGGCTCACCACCAATCCGCGCGGCTCGAGGTGGACTTCGATCTTGCCCTGTTTGATCTCGGCGTCGAGTTCCTTGGTCAGATACTGCATGGACGGGAGCAGCTCGACCTTCTCGGGCGGCGGCTCGGCTTGGGGCTGGGAGCCGCCCGGGCCCTTCATCTGCGCGTTGCCTTTGCCGCGGTCGTCCACCGTGCCCCCGAGAATCTCGTGGGCGACCGCCGGGACCCCCCCCGTGCCCGCCAGAGCTTCTTTTACGGAGTCGGATACCCGCTGGGCGCGCGCCTTATCCGTCTGGGACGACGCGAACATGACCACGAAGAATGCGAATAGCAAGGTAATGAAGTCGGCGTAGGAAACCAGCCAGCGTTCGTGGTTCTCGTGCCCTGCGGCAAGCTTCTTTCGAGCCATCTCAGCCCTCCGCCGAAACCGGCGCGCCGGCGGGCCCGGCCTTGGCCTTGGCCTTGGCTTTGGACGCCGGGGCGGCGCGCCCGGATTGCCGTTCATAGGCTTCGAGCCTGGTGCGAATCAGTTTCGGATTGAGCCCCTCCACAATCGCCAGAACACCTTCCAGCATCACTTCGCGAATCTGTACGGCATCCCGCGTTCGGACGCGCAGCTTATTGGCGGCGGGTAGGAAGAAGATGTTGGCCGATCCCACTCCGTAGACGGTGGCGACGAAGGCCGCCGCAATTCCCCGGCCCACCTCGTCGATATTGGCCAGGTTCTTCATCACCTGCATGAGGCCCAGCACGGCGCCCACGATGCCGACGGTCGGAGCATAGCCGCCGGCGGCCTCGAACACCTTCGACTCGGCTTCGGCATTCTGCTCGAGGAGGGTGATCTCCAGCTCCATGATGCTGCGGATCTGACTCATGTCGATCCCATCCACCGCCAGGTTGAGCGCCTTTCGCAGGAATGGGTCGTGGGCCGCGGCCGCCTGCTGTTCGAGCGATACGATTCCCTGCTTGCGCGCCTGGGCAGCGTAGCCGATTATTTCATCGATGACTGCTTCGGGCGACTGGCTCCGTTCGAAGAAGATCGATCCGATCCGGCGCACGGCGCGGATCAGCACCTCCAGGGAACTCGTCAGCATTACCGCGCCGATGGTTCCACCGAACACGATCAAAGCGGCGCTGCACTGACCGAGTTCCAGCACCTTGCCGCCATCGAGAGTCAGTCCCGCCAGTATGCCCCCGACGGCGACTGCCAAACCGCCCAGGCTCGCCAAGTCCGGCCGCTGGCCGGGTTTGCGTGGTTTCTCGCGTTTAGCGTCCGCCATGGGCATCCGCTCCCGTCGCGGTTCCCGTCGCGCCGCCGGCCGGCGGCTGCGCCCAGGTTCCACACTGCATCCCAGCCTGAATCGACCGCCGGTATTGCACCACGCGAGCCACGATTTCGTCCGCCGATTCCAGCACCATGAGCTTCTGGCCGGTGGTGAGACTGATCACGGTATCGGGCGTAGTTTCAATATGTTCGATGAGATCGGAGTTCAGTACGACGGACGCGTGATTTAGGCGGGTCACGTAGATCATCGCGGGCCTACTCCTAAGATGTCGGCTGACGGGCGGGCGTTTTCTACCGAATTATTGGGATCTTTCCCGGTGGTCTTACATCGACGATTTCATAGAATTCAAAGTCGAAGCTGACGACAAGAACTTCATGGTTGAGACTCTACCGGGTCGCATGACGGCTCCCGCGCGGCAAGCCGAGAACATCCTGCGAGCGTGGCGCCGGCGGGACCGGGCGGCGTTGCGCGCGGAGTTTGAAAAGGGGCTGAGCATGTGCGCCGCTCCTGGCGCTTCCGGCTCCGAGGAAGAGGAGATCGAATTGCTCCAGGCGGTGGTCGCGAAACTGGACGGCTACCCCGGCGGAGTCAGGCCAAAGTCGGCCGATCCCGTGGTCAAATTGTGCATCACTCTGCTGTTGCACCTTGCCACTCAGCCCCGGTGGAGGGCGAATCGCCGGCTCGCCGCCGCGCCCCAGGGCGTCACGCCAGGTAACTGAACAGGTTGAGCTGCGAGAGCTTCGAGCCGACGCTCAGCGCTGCCTGCTGTTGAGTCTGGACCTGGGTCAGCTCGATAGCGTCGCCAGCCACGTCCGCATCGCGCAGGTTGCTCAGGCTCTGGTTTTCGGTTGCCAGCGAACTGCCCAAGCTGGTTAGCGTATCCGCCACGCGATTCTCGGCGATGCCATAGAATCCCAATTGCTGGCTCAAGTAGTCGTCGGCTGCTTTCAACGAATCGACGGCCGTACCCGCCGCCGTCTGGTCGTTGTTTTGCAGCGCCTGGACGAGGCTGTTTACGGCCGCAAAAACGTTGCCGGTGGCTGCCGAACCGTCCGCGTTTTTCGGGTCGAAGATCTCCTGCGCCGTCAGGGGAACCCAAAGCGTGGCTCCCGCGCCGTCGGTAATGGTTCGCGTGGATGTGGCGCTGGCAAGCTGCTTCACGCCCTCGGGCTGAGAGGCGTCCAGGGCGTAAAGAGGCTGGTCGTCCAGATCGCCGCTGAAAATGTAGCGTCCGTTTACCGTCGTGGCGCTCAAATCCACCAGTTGTTGTTGGACCGCTTGCGCCTGCTGAAGGAGGTCGGCGTTTTGAGTCGGGGTTTGCGGGCTGGCGGCCTCGCTCCCCAGACTGATGGCCTGTCCCAGGACCGTGACCGCATTCTGAAGGGCGTTGTCGCCGGCGCTTAGCTCGTTGCTTACCTCGTTCAGGTTGGTTTTCGTCTGCGTGTCCTGAGCGATCTGAGACAGCGTATCGAGGATTCCCGGCACGGCCGAGGGATCGTCCGACGGCTGGCCTACCCGGATGCCCGAACTCACCTGCTGCGTTACGGAGTCCAGGGTTGATTGGATCCTGTCGAGACTGTCCAGGTAACTCTGAGTGACGCCATTGACCGGCGATATCATGGGCTTCCTCTATGTCAGCATGTCCTCGAATAACGAGTCCATCATGGTGTTCAGGGTGGTCAGCAACTGGGCCGCGGCCTGATAGCTCCTTTGATATTGGAGCAATAAAGACGCCTGATCGTCCAGAGAGACGCCGGAGGACTGGTCGCGGAGAGTCTCCGTTTGCGTCAAAACCTGCTGTTGGGCCTGCTGGTTCTCCTGCGCCGTCGCGCTGTCCTGGCCCACCGCCGCCGCAATCTGGCCGAAGAAATCCGTGAAACTCTGGTTATCGGCGCTGGCAACGGGGGTGCTGGCGAGCGCGGCCAGTTGATTGGCGTTCCCGTTGGCGTTTCCGGACGAATCCACCGGAGCCAGGTCGTCGGGCGTGATATTCGGGTTCACCGCGAGGGTGCCGGCCGCCGCCGTGGGATCGGAGGAGTCGTATACGAACAACGCGGCGCACGTCGCGGCGCCGGATTGCGGCCCTGTAGTCCCGGATTCCAGGATGCCGTTCACGGTGTCGGCGAAGGTCTGCGCGAACTGGTTCAGAGATCCGACCTGCTGGCCGCCCCCTATCAGCGAGGGCAGTATGGTGTTACTCACGTTCAGAAGGCCGCCGAGAGTCCCGCCCTGAATCTGGCTGGTGATGTCATTCCCCTGGGAGTCCAGGATCTGGCCGGACGGAGGGGCCTGCGAGCCCGCGGCGCTACTGTTCGCGGCGGATATCGCGTACTGCGTATCGCCCACCACCAGGGGCGAACCGCCCTGCAAAAGGACGGTGACTGTTCCGTCGGCCTGGCTGACGGTATCGATGTTCACCAGCGTGGAGAGTTGCTGAAGGCTGGAGGTGAGCAGGGCGTCCGAACTAGGGCCGGTAGTTCCCTGACTGGTCTGGGCGTTGATCTGTTGGATGGTGGCGGTGAGCTGATTAATCTGGCTAACGGTAGAGCCGATCTGACCCTGGACGTCGCCAGCCACCCCGGCCAGAGAATTGGCTAAACTCTGTACGTCGTCGGCCAGAGTGCCGGCGCTTGAGATCACGGACTGGCGCGCCGTCGCGCTCGACGGCGACACGCTCCAGGCCGAGAAGCTCTGGAATAACGCGCTGAGATCTGCGGGAACGCCGCTGCTGCCGCTAACATCGAACAGGTTATCGATGGAGGATGTCCCCTGGGCTTGCGCCTGGAAGTATCCCAGGGACTGCGCCTGCCGGCGGACTTCCTCTTCGGCATATTCGTCGCGAGCGCTGGTCACGCCCTTGGCGGCCACCCCGCCGGCCAGGCCGGTGGCTGAATCGAATGGCTCCGCCACCAGGTTTAACGTCTGCGTGGCGAACCCCGGGGTGGTGGAGTTGGTGATGTTGTTCTGGACGACATTGAGCGCCTGCTGATAAACATCCAACGCCTGTCCCGCCGTGGCCAGAGTGGACAGAAGAGTGGCCATCAGGCGACGCCTTCGATTCGCGGAAGCGCATCCGGGCCGGAAGCGGCCGAGGCGTCGCCGTCTCGGCCAATGGTCAGCGCCATGCCGCGGCAAAACGCGGCGGCTGAATCGACCAGACGGGTCAGCCGGTTGATATCGGCCTGGAGTTTTTTCAGGCGCTTCGCGAGGGGCGCCACGGGGAATGCCACGCCCCGCTCCTGGTCCCGTTGAACAGATTCGAGTTCCCTTATCGCCGTCCCGAGCGACAGGCAGCACTCGGCGCAACGGCTCGGCTGGTCCGCGCGCCAGAGACGGAGCGCCGCCTGGACATGGGCCTCCGCGCGCGCCACGCATGGCTCGAGATCGCCACTCTGGCGCACTATGCCTCTCCATCGACGGCGCCGCCCAGTGCGTGGGACACCAGCGCATGGCTGAGCGCCGTCGGATCGACGGCGTAGTCTCCGCGAGCATAGGCCGCAGCGAGGGTCGAGATGCGGCCCGCCACGTGGGTCTGGTCCAGGGAAGAAGCGTCCATGATTCGAACCGACAGATCGGAGATCTGAACGGAATCGCCGCCCCCGCCCGCCACGGCCGCTCCGCCCTTTGGATCACTGCCGTAGGTTCGCGCCGTTTCTTGCGCCCGCGACGTCTGCGGGGCAAGCGCGCCTTCGAGCGCGTTGCTTGTAACCCTCATATTGATTTGACAACTCCGCGGCGCAATAGCGCCACTCCTGGGGAGATCTTCACACGGCGCGCCCCTTGGCGACAATACCGAAAAGGATGACTACGCTACTGATAACCTTCGTAGGGTTTCACCGTATATCCTGCCGGCGCATATCGATACTACCAAGCGCGGTATTGATATCGAGCCGGGTTTTCCGGTATGAATTGTTGGAATGCCATCGCCTAAATTGCTGTGGATTGCCGACGAAACACATGTGCAAGCGGAAAGCGATTGGAACGGACCCGAGTCCGGTTTCGCCATCAGCCGGGTGACGAGCCTGGCCCACGCCGCCCAGGTTCTGCGGGCGGAGGAATTCGACTGCGTGCTGGCGACCGGGTGTTTGCCCGATTGCAACCGGCTAGACATCCTGGAAGCCGTCCACGGGGTGAACGCCTCGGCGCGAGTGGTTTTTTCGGATCCCCGGCTGACGGCGTTCGAGGCCGCGCAACTGGTGCGAAACGGCGCCAGCCAGGTTCTCGGATTCAGGGACAGCCCGAACGACCTCCTGAAGTGCGTGCGGGAAGCGTGCGAAGAGAGCCGCCGCGAAAGAAAGCAAAAGCCGGTTCGGGGACCCGCGCCCTGGGAACAGTCGCTGGTGGGGGAAAGCCGCGCCATGCAGGATGTCATGAATACGGTGCGGATTATCGGGCCGCGCCGCTGCACGGTGCTGATTACCGGCGAAACGGGAACCGGCAAGGAAATGGCCGCGCGCGCGCTTCACGCGGCCAGCCCCAGGGGGCGCCTGCCCCTGGTGGCGGTGAACTGTTGCGCCCTGCCGGACAATCTCCTCGAGGCCGAACTGTTTGGCCATGTGAAGGGCGCGTTCACCGGGGCTGCCAACCATCGCACCGGGCGATTCGAGCAGGCTGACAAGAGCACTATCTTCCTCGACGAGATCGGCGAGATGCCGCTTGAGTTGCAAGCCAAGCTGTTGCGCGTCCTCCAGGAGCGCGAATTGCAGCGGCTCGGCAGTTCGGAAACCATTCGTGTGGATGTCCGCGTAATCGCGGCTTCCAATGCCGACCTGCAGGAGAGGATTCGTCAGGGCAGATTTCGCGACGACCTCTATTACCGGCTGAATGTGGTGCCTCTAAGAATGCCGCCGCTGCGCGAGAGGCGGAGCGACGTCCCGCTGCTGATCGACCATTTTGTGGCCAAGATCTGCGGCTACGAAGACCTTCCCGTCAAGCGCGTGACCCCGGAAGCGAAAGAGCGGCTGAGCCGTCTCTCCTGGCCGGGAAATGTGCGCCAGTTGGAGAATTTGGTGGAGATGGCGATCGCCATGTGCGGCGATCGAGATACGCTGTCGTCGGCGGATTTCGGTCTGTTCCCGGCGAACCTCCAGAAGACCCCGGTGGAGACTCCGCCGGACCCGTCCGCCGTGCTCCCCATGCCGATAAGGTTCGAGACCGCGGTCAGCGACTATGAGCGGTCTATCCTGAATATGGCGCTGGCGCAGACCGGCGGAAACAAAACGGCCGCCGCCGAGCTGCTGGGCATGAAGCGCACCACCCTGATCATGAAACTGCGAGGCATGCGGCCGAAGGAAACGGAGTTGGAGCTGGTGTCGTAGCAGCCAACGTGGCGCAACCTGCGATTTCCTTGGCGGGTTGCTCTCCAGCAGAGCTCGGCTCCGCTTTCCTGGCCGCTCTCATTCTGCAATCATCAAAACAGCCCGTCCAGGAAAACCCTGCGAACGGCATGTGTCCAAATTCTCGGCTGTCTCAGAAAAGGGCGCATTCCACGGTGGCGAGAGGTCAGTTATGGGCAAGATGTCCAAAATCAGCGGCTAAGTCCTTTGTTTCGGCTTGAATTTGGCCAATTTGCCCAAATCGCAGGTTGCGCCACGGGCTCCCAGCGTCGGTTGCGAAAGGACCACATGGAACCATTACTCCTCGGCATCGATGTCGGAACCAGCTCCGTGAAAGCCGTCCTGCTGGACCTTCGCGGGAACCTCTGCGCCGCTTGTCAAGCCGAATATCCGCTCCACCACATCCGGCCGGCGTGGGTGGAGCAAGATCCCGAAGACTGGTGGCAGGCAACTTGTAATGTTATTCGCGAGGCGCTGGCGAAGGTCCCGCACGGGCCGGAACGGGTCTTGGGGATGGCCGTTAGTTCCCAGGCGCCGACCCTGTTGCCGCTCGACCGCTCCGGCCGGCCGCTGCGTCCGGCGATGATATGGATGGACCGCCGCGCCGAAGCGGAGGCGGCGAGCCTGACCGAACTGCTCGGGGCGGCCGAGATCCACCGCATCACCGGCAACCGGCCCGACGCCTTTTACATGGCCGCGCGGTTGCTTTGGCTGCGGAATCACGAACCGGAGATTCTCAAGCGGACCTGGCAGTTCGTTCAGGTGAACGGATACATCAACTACCGGCTTACCGGGCGGATCGCCATGGACCCGGCGCACGCGGTGCTCTTGCAGATGCGCCACTACGCCACGAGGGAGTGGTCCGAAGCTCTATGCGCCGCCTGCGGAGTGGAGCCAGGGCAGTTTCCCGAGGTCATCGAAGCGGCGGCCGTGCAGGGAGAAGTCACCGCCGCGGCCGCCGAAGCCACCGGCCTTAGAGCCGGTACTCCGGTGATGGCCGGGACGGTGGACAGCCCCGCGGCGGCGTTGGAGGCGGGCGTGGCCGAACCGGGCATCGCGGTCGAAATGACGGGGACCTCCACGGTGGTCATTATGCCCAATGACCGCGGACTTACGGAACCGGCGCTGATCGCCATGCCGCACGTCCTGCCGGGTATCCATTTGCTGCTTGGCGCCATGGTCTCTTCGGGCGGTTGCCTGCGTTGGTTCCGGGACCAACTTGCACAGCCGGAAGCGCAGGCCGCCATCGAGGAGGGGGCCGACGCGTTCGATCTGCTGACGCAGCAGGCGGCGCAGGTGGGACCGGGCAGCGACGGGGTGATCTTCCTGCCCTACATGATGGGGGAACGCTCGCCCTTGTGGCATACCAACGCGCGCGGGGTGTTCTTCGGTCTCTCGCTGGCCACCCGCAAGGCGGCCCTGGTGCGCGCCATTCTGGAGGGCGCCGCTTTTGCTCTTCGCCATAACGTGGAGGTGGCGGAGCGCGCCGGCGCCGAAGTCCGGGAGATGAGAAGCGTGGGCGGATGCAGCCGCAGCGATCTGTGGAACCAGATCAAGGCGGACGTGCTGGGACGGCCGGTGCTGCTGCCGCGCACCTCCGTCGGCTCTCCTTTCGGGGCAGCGATCCTGGCGGGAATGGGCGCCGGCGCCTTCGCCGACGTTCGGAAATCGTTACTCGAGATGGTCCGGATCGGCAGACGCTTCGACCCGAACCAGGCGAATCACGAAAAGTATTCGGAGACCTACCACGTATACCGGGATATCTACGAGCATTTGAAGGGTGATTTCGACCACGCCGCCGCCATCGAGGCGTGCAACCCCATTCCGGCCGATGCGCCTTGACAATGGTGCACCATCGTGCTACTGCATCATGTATCGCGCATCGGACCCAGGAGTCCCAAATGCAAACTCCGGGTGGACAGGCGGGCGAGTAAGTAGTCGCATGCCGAACTCCGGAACTTCGACGTTGGAAACGGGAGGCATAGAAGCATGGCGCTAAACGCAGAGTCCGTACCGATGCGATGGCCAGCCGGCCCCTTGGACATCGCACGCCGTGAAAAGGAGAAGGGCTTCTCGGCGGACACGGCCGAAGTTCTCCGGCGCTGGTTGGACCCGGCTTCGCTGGCAGCCGTGCAGGGTACGCCGGTGAACTGCCTGGTGGTCAGTTGGGCCGCGGGTCTGCCGGGCGACGCGGGCCAGCAGCAGGCGCTCAAGCCGCTGATCGACAAGGGCCGGGAAGCCGGGCTCGGATTCGTCGGCTTGATCGAAGGGGAAGCCAACCGGCCAGCCGCCCTGGCGGCCGCCCAATCGGCCGGCCTTTCCGCGGTGGCCCTGGAAGGCGATGTGCCCGCAAGCGCCGGCGTCCCGGTTATCCCGTGGAGTAAGTCCGCTCAGGTGCGCTCGACTGCGAGTTCCCCCGTCCTCGGTATTTCCGATGGTCTGTGGCCGGGGCTCCCCCAAGCCGCGGCTGCCACCGGTGGCCCGACGAATCTGCCCTGGGTGGATTCCAACGGAGCGGTGCTGCTGATTGCCCGGACGCTCGCGCCCGACAAGACGGTGTGGATCGGCTTCGATCCGCCGCAGCAGGCGAACCTGGCCGCCGAAGCGTACGCGTTGGCCGTAGCGGATCCCGCAAGCCACGGGGCCAGGTGGGTGATCTCGCTTGACGACGCGTTGCGCGCGGACCTGACCGCAAAGAAACAATCGGCCGCGGATACCTGGAAGAAACTCATCGACACGGCGGTGTTCTTCGAGCAGCACAAACAGGCCAGGACCTATCAGCCGAATGGCCTGCTGGCGGTGATGTCGAGTTTCACAGGGCCCGACTGGGATGCCGGCGAGGAGGCCATCAACCTGCTTCCCCGCATCCGCCAGCCGTTCCGGGTGATGGCGCGGGCGGCGGGCGCCTCTTTCACCGGTCTGCAGGCGATCTATTACGTCGATCAGGAACCGCCGGACGCCGGATTGCGGAAGAAACTGATGGCCTTCGCGCAAGGCGGCGGCACGCTTTTCACGCCTTCCAAGTGGCCCAATCCGGAGGGCTCGCCGGCGCCGGCCGAACCGTACCTTCTGTTCAATATGCGCGCCGTGGGCAAAGGCCGCCTGGCGGTATGTAAAGAAGATCGGCCGGACGCGTACGATACGGTCGCCGACATCCAGAACATCATGAGTCACCGGAACGATCTGCTGCGCCTGTATAACGCCCCGTCCGCCAATTTCCTTTACGAAACCTCGGCTCAAGGCGGCCAGGGAGTGATCCACCTGTTGAACTACTCGCGCCGGCCCGGAAGCGACGGGCCGCTTTTCTATGTGAAGGAGCGGCACAAGTCGGCCCGCCTGGTGAGTCCGGAAATCGCCTCGCCCGCGGAGCTGCAATGGGCTCCCCAGGAGGCCGGTGGGGCGGAGTTGTCTTTGCCGCGCCTTTCCGTGTATGGCGCCATCGAGCTGGAGAAATAGGAGGCCAAGGAAACCGCAATGAAACAAGACTTGACTAGGAGAGAGTTGCTCGCGGGCGCCGGCGCCCTGCTCGCGCGCCCTGCCTGGAGCCGCGCCGCCGCCGCTCCAACGGCGCGGGTCGCCGTGGCCCGATGCAAGACCTATGGTCCCGAACTGGTCCCCGCCATGGAGAGAATGTTCGATCAACTGGGTGGCCTGGGCGGGTTGGTCAAGGGCAAGACGGTCGCGGTGAAGATTAACCTCATCGGCGTGCGGTGGCAGCGCTTGGGCAACGCCCTGATGGAGGACACTTTCTGGACGAATCCCCAGGTAATCGGCGCCACGGTGCGCCTTATGGGCAAGGCGGGCGCACGCCGCATCCGGGTGGTGGAAGGTCCCTGGTCGACCACCGAGTCCCTGCAAGAAGTCATGTATTCCATGAACTGGAAGCCGCAGGATATCCTGAGCGCCGCCAGCAACGTGGAATTTGAAAACACCAACTACCTGGGACAGGGGAAAAAATACTCGCGGTTCATGGTGCCTGGCGGGGGTTTGATATACCCCGGCTACGACCTGAACCATTCCTATGAGGATTGCGACGTTTTCGTCTCGCTCGCCAAGATGAAAGAGCACGCCGCCACGGGAATCACGCTGTCCATGAAGAACGTGTATGGAACCACTCCCATCACCATCTATGGCCAGGACGCGGGAGTGGACGAACCGAGCCTACGCCCTCATGGCGGACGCGGCGGCGTGTTTCACTCTGCGACGCGTCTGCCATCCAAGAGCGCGCCGCAGCAGAAAGACATGAGTTTGCCTAAGGACGCCGGCTTCCGGCTGCCGCGCATCATCGCCGAACTGAATTCCGCGCGTCCGGTTCACCTGGCGATCATCGATGGCGTCAAGACCGCCACCGGCTGCGAGACGAATTATGGGAGTCCAAGCCGGCCCCAGGCGGCGGTCAATCCCGGAGTGCTCATTGCGGGGACGAATTGCGTGGCCACCGACGCGGTGGCGATGTCGGTGATGGGGTTCAACCCCATGGCCGACCGCGGGACGCCTCCGTTCGCCACCTCCGACAGCATGCTGCGCCTGGCTGAAGACCTGGGAGTCGGCGTGCGCGACCTCGGCCGGAACGAAGTGGTCGGAACCCCCATCAAGGAAGTCGTATTCGACTACACCGCGGTCCGGGAAAAACTTCTGGCCGCGCAGAAGAAGGGCTGAAGCTAAGCGCAGTTTCATCGTCCGTCGGTGATCGAGGCGGTGACGTTCTGCCGTGCCGATAGTCATTTCCAAACTCAAACAACTCGCGGTGGTTCTGTTTCTCTCGGCGGCCCTGGCCGCGGACCGCCCCGAACTGCTGCGGCTCGAAAAAACCGGCGACGCCATGGGCGCGACGTATTCCATCGTCCTTTATGGGTATGACCGGACAAGGATGGAGGCGGCGGCGGACGCCGCTCTCGACGAGGCGGCGCGGCTCGACGCCATGCTTTCCAATTACCGGGCCGACAGCGAGTGGAGCGAGGTCAACCGCCACGCGGCCGAGGCGCCCGTCAAGGCGTCGCCGGAGCTGTTCCGGTTGCTCTCGGCTTGCCTCGCATACAGCCGCGAGAGCGAAGGAGCTTTCGATATCACGGTGGGCCCGCTAATGAAGCTCTGGGGCTTCTACAAGGACTTTGGCCATCTGCCCCAGCGGGCGCAGGTAGCGGCCACCCTTCCCATAATTGGTTACCGGCATGTTCATCTGGACCCGGCTACCGGGACAGTATGGTTTGACCGCTCCGGAGTGGAACTGGACCCTGGCGGAATTGGCAAGGGCTATGCCGTGGATCGCATGGTGGATGTTCTGAGAGAGCGAGGCTTCGAGACCGCTTTGGTGGCGGGATCGGACAGCAGCATTTATGGGATGGGCGCTCCCCCCATGGAGCCGAAGGGCTGGCGGGTGGACATCAAAGATCCGCGCAACGCCCATCGGACGGCGGCCGAGGCGTTCTTGAAAGACATGTCGATGTCCACTTCCGGCAGCTACGAGAAATTCTTCCGCGCGGAGGGGCGCGTCTATGCCCATATCATGGACCCGCGCACGGGATACCCGGCGCAAGGGAGCCTCTCGGTTTCGGTCATCGCGCCGCGCACCATCGACAGCGAGGCATGGGCCAAGCCGTATTTCGTCAACGGCCGGCAGTGGGCGGCGAAACACAGGCCCCAGGAATTCCGCGTGTTCTTTTGCGAAGACAGGGCGGAACAACCGTGCGCGTGGCTCCCATGACCAGCCGGTTTCCGGACGGAGCTATCACCTGAAGGGCGACTTCATCCCGTGAACCTTCTCCAGCAGCTCGATGGTTCGCTCCACCTCGGCCGCGGCGTCCTGCCGCGACCACCGGAGAACCGGCGACACGATGGCGGCCAGCTCTTCCAGCAAGGGCCGATTCACCTGACCCAACAAGGCCATCAGCGTTCGCCTCAGAATCAGATCGTCGAGGTGGATAACCCGCTCGTGGAGCGCCATGAACTCGATTTCCCGGCGGGAGTAACCGGCGTGCCAGGCGAGCGGCGCATCCGGGCCCGTTTGTAAGTAAGCGGCCACTCGATCCGCACCCGTGCCATAGCGATCGAGCAGCGTGGCGAGCCGTTCCGGAGGAAGCCCGGCGCCCTCCGGCATCCTGGGATAGCCCGTACCGCCCCCGATGGGAAGATCCACCGAATCGCGGACGCGCGGACGTCCCAACGCACGCAGAATTTCGTTCGCCACCTGCTCGGCCAGCGCGCGGAAGGTGGTCCACTTTCCGCCCACCAGCGAGTAGATCGGGAAATCGATTCCGTTGCCCGGAGGCAAAACCGGGTAGCTGTGGTCGCGGCTGATCTGGCCCGGGGTGAGGGCGCCGCTGCGCGGCAGCGGGCGGACGCCGCAGAAGCGGAAGACGACGTGCGAGCGGTCCACATGGATGGACGGGAAGGCCAGCCGCATGGCCTCGATAATGTAGTCGACCTCGGCTTGGTCGCAGACCGCCTCCGGATCTTGCGTCGGGATATCGGTGGCGCCGGCGATGACCTTGCCCTGAACTGCATAGAAGATACAGATGCGGCCGTCGCGGTTGACGAAGTAGATCATCTCGTCGCCGGTGGCTGCTACCAGCTCGGGGTGGTCGAGCACGATGTGCGAACCCTTGGTTCCACCGATGAAGCCCGACGCGCGCCCGAGACCGCGATTGGTGAAATCAATCCACGGGCCGGTGGCGTTGACCACTATCCGCGGCCTCACTTCGCAAGTCTCGCCGGAGACCTCGTCGCGCAAAACGGCAACGCCGCCCGCAGCGCTTTGAAGGCGGACGTAATTCAGCGCGCGCGCACGGGAACACGCGGCCTCGGCGTCCTGGACCAGCTCCAGGCACAACCGCTCCGGATACGTGATTTTGGCGTCGTAGTAGGTTGCGGTGCAGATCACCTCGGGATTCAAAGCGGGCCGCAGGACCAGGGCCGCGCGCCTGAGGTGGAACCGGTGGCGCGGCAACGGGGATTGGCGGCCGGCCAGGAAATCGTACAGCATCAGCCCGGTCTTGATCAGCAGCGCTCCGCGATTGCCCGGTTTGGCGGGCCATCCCGCGAAATTCCGGATGGCCGGAACCATCCCCGACGTCCAACTGAGAATCGGAATCGTGGTGGGCAGCGGCTTGACGTAATGGGGCGCGTTTTCGAGCAACCGGTTGCGCTCCCGCAGGGACTCGCGCACCAGACGGAACTCCGCGTTTTCCAGATAGCGGAGGCCGCCGTGAATGACACGCGTCATGGCTGAGCTGGTTCCGGCGCAGAAGTCGGATTTCTCCACCAGCAGGACATCGATGCCTTGCAGCGCCAACTCGTTGAGCAAGCCGATTCCGTTGACGCCGCCGCCGACTATCAGAACGGAGACATCGGGGTGATCTCGAAGCGAGGCGAATTCAGGCCGCATCCGGGTTCCGGGGAACTGAAACTGTATCACAGATCCGGGTGGGAGGCTCGATGTGATTGGCTTGACGTCGAGAAACACCGGGCAGAAGCCCGGCGGCAGGCTGAAAGCCCGATCCCACTCAGGCTTTACCGCGCGGCTTCGATTCGAGGCCCATCTTGTCGATCTCGTTGAAGTAGACCCGGCGCTCATCGTCCATGGCGAGATTGGAGAGAATCACCGCCGTCGCATTCCGCAGGCCGGCCTCCAGGTCCGCCTTGGGGGTCTCGCCGCTGCGGCAGCAATCGAAGAAACTCTCCATCTGCACGTCGACCGGATGGCGTTCTTCCTCCGGGTGGGCGAGTCCCTGTGAGTACAGCCAGCGCCGCAGGAATTTCATCTCTTTCCCCAGGAAAGACTCGTCGCCGGTCATCTGGTCCCGCTCGAGCAGCAAGGGGAATCCTCTCTTGCCGTTGCCTGTGCTTCCCAGCGTGGCTCCCCCGATAAGCGGCGGCTCCTGATAGTTCGTCCCCCTGGTGACCAGCGCGGCCCGCGGCTCGTAGTACCACAGGGCAATGGATGGCTCCTCCTCCGACCCGATGGTGATTTCAATCGTGCCGCCGGCGCCCATGATAGTCTCGCCAAACTCGGCCCGCGTTCCGCCGAACAACGGCAGGTGCTGGTTGGTGCTGATGGCGCTGTAGGTGAGCTTCTGCCCCTTGGGATAACGGTAGATAAGCTGAATGTTGTCGTAGATGTCGCGGCCGTCGCGGAGGAACTCCCGGCCGCCCACGCCGATGACGTACTCCGGCTGCGCGCTGAACATCCAGGAGGCTACGTCGATCTGGTGCGAGCCCAGCTCGCCCGCGAGGCCGGCCGAGAACTCCCGGAAGATCATCCAGTAGCGATACCGTTCGCTGGCGGGGTCGGGCGGGATGCGCCAGCCGGGGTTGCGATGCCACTGCGCGGCGATGTGCGTGACGTTGCCCACCAGGCCCTTGGCCACCATCACTTTGGCGATCTGGTAAAACTTGCTGTAGCGCCTCTGGAATCCGGTCTGAATTATCTGTTTCGGGCACTGGGCGGCCAGCGCCCGTAGCGCGTGGACCTCCTCCGGCTTGAAGACCAGAGGGGGCTCGCAGAAAACGTGCTTGCCGGCCGCCAGGGCATCGCGCGTGATGGGGAAATGCGTAGACAGGGGAGTGACGATCACCACCGCTTCGATGTCCTTGCGGTCCAGCAACTCGCGGTAGTCCTTGTAAGCCCGCGGATTCGAGCCGGCTGAGACAACTCCGGCCTTCAGGTTCGCGTCGTCGAGGTCGCACACCGCCGCGCAGCGGCAGCCCGCCAGCCCGGCCATGTGGCGCAGCAGCAGCCGGCCTTGCGCGCCGGCGCCAATCACGCCGTACGCCACCCGGTCGCCGGCGGCGCTTAGGGTTCCGATGGCGCTCGCCGCGGCGCCTCCAACCTTCACAAAGTCTCGCCGCGATAAATGGTCCATAGGATGCGCCGCCTAGATATTCAGCGTCTGCCGGGCGTACTCGATACACTTCAGATTGTTATCGTCCTCGAGCTTGACCGCCGCGTCGGGGTCCAGCCCCGAAATGCGCGGCAGCGGCTTCTTGGGCGTGTTCCGGTGCACGATAGCGAGAATCCTGGCGAGATCCCGTCCGGGGACGAAGCTGTTGGAATCGTCGAAAGTCGCCCAGTATTTGTCCGTAAATACCGGGATCTTGAGCGGATCGCCGGTGGTCACGTCGAGATAGAAGGGCATATTCGAGTTCTTTTCGCGCAGAATACGGACCGTCTCCTTCAGGTCGAGAATGCCTTCCCCCAGGACGACCTCGGACAGCAGGAAGCCATCCTCGTAACTGTCGACGGCCATGTCCTTGACATGGCACATGAGGGTGTAAGGGGCCAGTATCCGGACCGTATCCAGGGGATCTTCGCAGAGGGCCAGATTGGCGCCGAAGTTGAAACAGACGCCGACCCACTCGCTGCCCAGGCGCTTGAGCCAGTCGGCTTGTTCGGCCGCGCGCCAACCCCTGTAATTCTCGATTGCCAGCTTGATCTGATTCCTGCGCAGAATGGGTTCAGCCAGGGCGATGGTGTTCTTGGTCCGATCAAAATCCCGTTGGAAAGCCTGACGGGAGTCGAACTGCTCGTAGCGCGGCTGCGTCAGGACCGCGTGAAGACAATACGCCCCGGCGGCCTTACAGGCTTTCAGGGCGTTGTCGAACCGGAACAACTGGCTCTCCTCGCCTGGCAACTGGGGCGCCCCCAGAACGAGTTGCAGGCCGTAGCCCTCGACCTTCTTGCGCAGCTCCTTGGCGGAGTCCAGGTCGGTGGCTTCGAGCGACGTCTGCACGCCGCCTAAGCCAATCCGATGGCAGTGCTCGACGATGTCGAAAGGACTCGCTCCCGCGCGCCCCGCCCGCGCGCCGAAAGCGCCCGGCGCCCCGCCCAGGCTGGTTTTCCCGGGCTGCGCCACTGCGGCCGGGGACATCGCTCGAAACCAGGCCGGCGCGGCTCCGGCCAGGGCGAGAACTTCTCTCCGTGTCATCGTAAATATCTCCAATGGCTATCCACTTGATTCGCCAGGGTGGGACAGACCATCGTTTTTCGTGGTCTGTCAGAATGGGCCATGGGCCCGTGGAATCTCATGAAAAACCCGGGTTGGCAGGCGATTCCGCCTGCCTTCTGCAACCCTGTCAAGCCCATAGGCCTCCCGAAGTTGACAGACGACGAAAAACGATCGTCTGTCCCACAAGCTCTGTCCCACAAGTTACGGGGCCTTTTTCGCGGTCATATCCCAGGTGCGGTCGCTTCCAGCGAAAGAGACCGTAAACTTGATCTCGTTCCCGGAAACCCGGCCGGTGTAAGTCAAGGTCACTTCGCGGTTTCCAATTTTCTGAGCTATGACGAACGAGACGTCGTCGCCGTTCACTTTGCCGTCCCGGATCTGTAACTCGCTTCCCTCGCCCTTGGTCGCGCCGGTGAGCGTGGTTCCGTCCTGCTTGAACGTGAACGTACTGTGTCTCACTGCGCCGCCGCCGTAATCCGACCAATCCGCCGTCCACTGCCCGCTGATATCGGCCGCCCAGGCGAACGCCGCGCACAGAATGAATAACAGAACTGCCCGCGAGGCTCTGCAACTTGTCATAGAGAATTCCTCCAATCGGGCCGGGCATGCCCGGCCCTCGCCCAGTCATGACAGATATCACGCAGCCCCGGTGCCAGGCGCATCGTCATACGTATTCCCAATCTTTGAGCCACTGGTGCCCAGGGCTGAGCCGGGCCCACATCTGGCGCGTGGCGCGGTCGAGCTCGGCCTTCTCATTGAGGTCCAACTGCCGGCGCTCGCGGATGGCCTGCACCGCGTTGTCCACCTGGTGAATGTTAATCATGCCGGGAATCGGCGCGGTGATGGCGGGATTGGAGAGAATGTAGCGCAGCGCCAGGCGCGCGCGCCGGTCGTCGTCCGCCGCGTGCGGATCGTTGGGGAAGCCGGTCCCAGCGAACAGGGAATTATCGGCGAACGGCTTGATGCCGAACGCGCCCGCATTATTTTCCTTGATGGCGTCGAACAGGCTGTCGGTCGGGAGTTCCTTGCTGCCCGCCGTGTAGGGGAAGAGAACCACTTCGATCTGTTTCGGGTACGCCTCGATCATGGACTTCAGCCACACGCGGTTATGCGACGAGACGCCCGTAAACCGCGCCTTGCCCTGCTGCTTGGCCTTCGCCAGTCCCTCCACGGTGGCGGTTTCCACTCGCTCAAGCTCGTTCAGATCCGGAACGCCTTCCATGGGCAGCGCGATGCGCCAGATGTCCACGTAATCGAGCCCCGCCGCCTTGAGATTCTCATCGAGGCCCTGCAGCAGGCTGTTCGCGGTGCGGAACTGCGGAGAGCGCGGCTCCTTCTGCCACCACGCGTAGCCTAAGTAGAACTTGTCCCGCCTTCCCTTGAGCAACTGGCCGTAGGCCAGCACCTCGGGCGCCGCCATGGCGTCGAGGTAGTTGATGCCGCACTCGATGCAGTGGGCCAGGACGCGGTCCCGGGACTGCATGAAGCCGGGTATGTTGGGATAGGAAAAGTCGCTGTCGGAGTAACGCGCGGGAGCGGCCTTCCCGAGTTCTATTTCGATACGCTTCCAGTGCCCTCCCAGCGAAATGGCGGAAACCATGAGCCCGGTCTTACCCAGTCTCCGGTATTCCATGTTGGGGTTGTAGTTCAGTATGTTCTTCGTCGCCGCCTGTTTGGCTGCCGCCGGAGCTTTCGCCTGAGCCGGCGCCTTGGCTTTAGAGGGCGCTTGGGTCTGAGCTTCCGCGCCGCCGGCGAGCGCGCCGGCCGCGAGCGCGCCCGCGGCCAGGAAGTCCCGGCGATCCATCTCATGTCTGGCCATGATTACCTCTTCCGGGGCGATTTGGGTCACCCACGCCTAAAAATACACCCTGGCGCCGATGGGAACAACCCTGCCGGCGCGAAATTCAGGTCTTTAATTCCACTACCACCGCTTCGATCGACTTGTCATCCAGATTTTCCAGCTTGTGCTTGCAGGGGCCGCTCCAAATGAAATCCCCCGCCTTGTGCTTTCCCACCTCGGCCTTTCCCTCCGACGAGGTCTCGCGTACGTCCTGGTCCGTGAGGTACGCCACCACGTGGTTGAGCGCGTGCTCGTGCATCGGCACGCTCCGCCGCGGCCCGATCCTGACGCGGACAACCCGAACCTGGCTGTTCTCGAATTCCAGCTTGCAGTCTCGGGGATCCACCCGCAACGGGTCGAGAGCGGTACTCGCCACCTTGCCGGGATCTCCCGCTTTCTTGATTCCGATGTCGACGAGAACTACCGCGGCGCTGTCCAGGACCTTCATGCTATCCGGGATTTCCGAAGTGTGCATCCCGCTGGCCGGGCTCCATTTGACGTCGCCGGCGGCCCACTTCAGGGTCACGTTCTTGCCGTCCAGGTAATGGAGCACCTCGCCGCCGTCCTGGAAGTAGATCATCACGCGATTGAATCTGTGATCGTGCGGCTGGCCGTGCCGCTCATTGATCAGCACATAGTCGTTCTCGAAGGTAGATCGCGCGTTTTGCGCGAGCAGCATGGCCACCGCCGGAAGGCCCAGCGTGAAGGCCCGTTTCGCGTACAATCGCAGCCGTTGCATTGGCCTATTATACGGCTCTCCAACGGCGGAATCAGAACCGATTTTCCGGCTTGCGACGGCCGCTTTTTCGGCCCCAGCCACAACCATGCGCCGGTGGATATACTGAACAAGAGCCGGGAGTCCAAAACGGAAATTCCGGGTTAGGAGAATGCTGTGTTGAAACGAGAAATATCGCGTCGCAGTTTGTTTGGCGCTTCCGCGCTCGGCGCTGCCGCGGCGGCGGCTCTGGCCGATCCCGGCCAGGCGGCGGCCCAGGCGGTGGGAGTCAAGAAGGCCGATTTACCCGACCTCACCATCAAGGAGGTTAAGGTCTACGTCGCCAATATCGGCAATGTCCGCCGCCTCAACAGTTCCGAGAGCGGGGAGATTGCCTCCATCGTGACCAACAGCGGTATCGAAGGCAACATGACCCTGGGCAATCGAGGAAACCCGACGGGCTTCCTGGAATACGCCAAGCGCCGGGTGCTCGGCAAGAGCGCCCTCGACGTGAATACCATCACCCGCGTTCCCAACACCAAGCGCGCCAGCGCCTATGGAGCGCTGGAATCCGGACGCGGTCCCGCGGCGCCTCCGCCCGCGGGCGCCGGCCAGGCTGGCGGTGGACGCGGCGCAGCAGGCGCTGGTGGTGGGCGCGGCGCGGCCGGCGCGGCGCCGGCCGGCGGGCGCGGCGGCATGGGCAGCGGCGGTCAGGCCGGCGCCGGGCAGGTTTACCAGCACGACTCCATCATCGACGTCTGTCTGTGGGACATCCTCGGCAAGACGGTGAATCAGCCCATTTACAAGCTTCTGGGCGGCACGCGAACGCGCGTGATGGCCTACGCCAGCTCGCAGCACCTGCCCACCGTCGAAGATTTCGCCCCCGACGTTCTGAAGGCCAAAGCGGCGGGCATTCGGGGTTACAAAATCCACCCCGGCGGAGGGCAGTCGGCCAACGCCCCTCCGCGCGCCAGCTATGTGGGCCACATGGAGGAGATCCGGCAGGTCCGCAAGGCCGTCGGCGACGATTACCCGCTCATGTTCGACCCGGTCCAGGGCTACAACGTCTTCTCCGCGCTGAAGGTCGGACGGTTGCTCGAGGATCTGGGCTACATCGCCTTCGAAGACCCCATTCCCACCACCGATATCGAAGGCCTCATCGAGCTGGCCCGGGCGCTCGATGTTCCCCTTAACATCGGCGAGTTCATCATGAACATCAATGGCTTCGCCGACTACATCAAGCGCGACGCCCTCGATATCGTGCGGTTTATCGCGGACAACATCGGCGGGATCACGGGAGGGGTGCGGGTGTGCCAACTGGCCGAGGCTTTCGGCATGGAATGCCAGCCGCACAACTGGGGCAACGTGATGGACCTGGCGGTGCATTTCCAGCTCGAACTGGCGGCCAACAACAACTACTGGTTCGAGATGCCCTGGCCCATGGAATACGTCGACCGCGTGTACCACAAGGACAAATTCCGGGTGGACCGGGACGGCTACGTCAACGCGCCCACCGAACCGGGACTCGGTTATCCGATCGACCGCGACGCGCTCGACAAGATCATGGTCCGGATCGACACGTAAGGGCCTCTCGCTTCAAATCGACGCCTCGGGCCGGGCACGCCCGGCCCGGCGCCGGCGCGGCTGCCTACTTGGCGGCGGGGCTGCCGGCCGTAGCGGGGACTATTCCCAGGTTTGCCTGCGCGCCCGTTTGGATGAGCATCCACTCCGGGGGCGCCTGAAGGAAGGTGTATCCCGGGCGGTTCTTCCAGTTCTGCGGACCGCCCAGCTTGAGGCCGGCCTTCAGGGTGACGTCGTGGACTCTGGTGATCAGCGCTTCATACTCCGGCTCGCCCTGCTTATGTCCGGAGAAGTTCGCCATGTCGCCGCTGGCGGCGAAGATCACATCGATTCCGGGGACGGCGGCTATTTTCTCCGCGTTAGCCACGCCGATGGGCGTCTCGATCATGATCACCACCACCATATTGTCATTGGCGGTCTGGCGGTAGTCGTCTCCGTATAGCGCCTTATGCTGGCCGCCGCCCACGCTGCGGCGTCCCACGGGCGGATACTTGGCCCATTTGACCGCTGCTTCGGCCTTTTCCACCGTGTCGACCGTGGGAACGATGATGCCCAGGGCCCCGATATCCGTGGCCTTCTGGATATCGCTTTCCGTGGCGTCCGGCACGCGAATAAACGGCGTCGCCGCGGCTCCCCGGCACGCCCATATCATTTTGGCCGCTTCTTCATAGGTCAGCGTGCTGTGCTGCATCTCGATCCAGGTGAAATCGAACCCGGCGTTGGCCATGGTGCAATAAATGTTGGGGTCCGAGGACTCGATGGACCCTCCGAAAATCTGCTTGCCGGCCATCAGTTTCTGCTTGGCGGTATTGTAGATCTTCACCGGCGCGGCAGCCGGCTTCTGTTGCGCTTGTATCACCAGTGCGATCATCAGGCACCCGAGCGTGCAGGTCAGGGCGCCGACGACGATTCTCTTGACCATCATGAACTTCTCCTGTTCTAAAATCGCGGCGGTTGAATAGCCATCCTGGCGCCAGCCGGGCGCGGTGTCAAGCGCGGGGACCGGCACGATGGCGAAATCGGGGGCGCCGTGGTGCGCCTGTGAGCCGCGTGCTAAGATCTCGACGATGAGACTCATACGAATCGCGGCAGTGGTTTCCCTGATGGTCTCGGCCCTGACAGCGGCCAAGACGCTCGACCTGTACGTCATCGATGTTGAAGGATCCAAGGCGTCTTTGCTGGTCTCGCCCTCCGGCGAGAGTATGCTGATCGACGCCGGCATCCCGGGATCCGAGCAGAACGCGCGCGATGCGGACCGCATCGTGGAAGCCTGTAAGGCCGCCGGCGTTACGAAGATCGACTATATGGTCACGACGCACTACGATGGCGACCACGTGGGCGGCGTTCCCGCGATCGCCGCGCGCATGCCCATCGGGACCTTCGTGGACCACGGCGAGAACGTCCAAGATAACGATTTCACGAACAGAGTCGTGCAGGCCTATATGGCCGTCGTGGCCAAGGGCAAGCGCCTCGTGGTGAAGCCCGGCGACAAGATTCCTATCAAGGGCTTCGACGCGCTGGTGGTGATGGCGGCGGGGAAGGCGATTACGGAACCGCTGAAGGGGGCGGGCCAGCCGAATCCCGATTGCGATACGACTCCCCGTAAGACCTGGGCGCCGAATGCCAAGGGAGTCGTGGACAACCAGGACACCAACGAAAACGCCATGGCGATTACGCTTCTGATCACTTATGGCAATTTCCGTATGCTGGACCCAGCCGATCTGACCTGGAACATGGATCGCATACTGATGTGCCCGGTCAATCGCGTAGGCACGGTGGACCTCTACATGACCGCCAATCACGGCACCGACAACGCCAATTCGCCGATTTTGGTGCACGCGCTCCGCCCGCGTGTGGTCATCGCGGACAACGGACCGAGAAAGGGCGCCTCGGCGGAGGTGTTCCAGACCGTCAAATCGTCTCCTGGGCTGGAGGATTACTGGCAGGCGCACTATTTGATCGCGGGCGGAGACAAAGCCAACGCCCCGCTGGACTACATCGCCAACATCGAAGGCAGCCCGGATGGGAAGTGGATCAAGGTTTCCGCCGAGCAGGACGGCACGTTTACCGTCACCAACGCGCGCAACAACTTTTCCAAGACCTATAAGCCCCGGAAGTAGGCCTTGTGGGACAGGCGATCGTCTTGTGTCGCCTGTCAACGCCGGGGGCTTCTCGGGCCGGCCAGGGTTGAAAAAGGGCAGGCGAAACCGCCTGCCCCACCGACTCCGGCCATGGTGGGGCAGGCGGTTTCGCCTGCCAACTGGGGCCTCCGCGGGCCAAAGGCCCATCCCAATAGACCACCAAGAACGATGGTCTGTCCCGCGTTGCCTTCGTTCCCAGCATCGTGTTAACCTCGGCAAACGATGAAGGAGATCGTATTATGACCGATAATTCGGTATCTCGTCGATTGTTTCTGTCGGCCGTGGCCGCGGCTCCGGCGGCGCCCGTCCTGACTGTCTCGGACAGAATTGCGATATTCGATCCGCCGCCCGACCGGGTCCGAATCGTGGTAGCCGAGGCCTCATTCGTAGTCCCGCCCCCAGCCTACACGCCGGCGGAGATTCAACAGATCAAGTCCGCTGCATCGGGCAAGCCGGTCGAGTTCACTCACACCAGCACCCTCGATGAGTTGTACAAGGTGCTGCCCGACGCCGATGTGGTTTTCGGCGCACTCAACGCGGAGATGCTCTCGCGGGCGAAAAACTTGCGCTGGATGCAGGCCATTGAAGCGGGCATGGAGCACGTCCTGTTTCCCGAGCTGATTAAGAGCAACGTGGTGGTGACAAACATGGCGCGGATGTTCGCGCCGGGCCTCGGGGATACCGCCATGGCCATGCTATTGAGCTTGACGCGCGGGCTCCAGAAGACCTACATTCCGCAGTTCCAGAAGAAGCAGTGGCAGCGCGACTTTAACCAGGTGGAACTCGAGGGCATGACCATGGGGATCGTGGGAATGGGCGGAATAGGGTCGAACGTGGCTACGCGCGCGCACTATGGCTTCAACATGCGCATCATGGCCACGGACGCCAAACCCCTGGCCAAACCGATTTTCGTGGACACGCTGCGCGAGCCCGAGTGGTTCATGGAGATGGTCCCGCAGGTGGATGTGCTGGTCTCGGCGGTCCCGCTGACCAAGCAAACCGAAGGCATGTTCAATGAGAAGGTGTTCCGGGCCATGAAGAAGACGGCCTACTTCATCAACATGTCCCGGGGACCCGTGGTGGATGAGAAGGGGATGGTGGCCGCGCTTAAGGGCGGCTGGATCGCCGGCGCGGGGCTCGACGTAGTGTACCCCGAGCCGTATCCAGCCACTGGCGCGTACTGGGAGTGTCCGAACCTGGTCATGACGCAACACACCGGTGGATTCTCGCCGGGACGCCAGATCCGTCTGATGGGGCTGCTGGCCGAGAACGTCAGGCGCTACACCAGCGGCTTGCCCCTCATGAACGTGGTGGATAAAGAGCGCGGCTACTGATCCGGTCCTTTTGGGACAGACGATCGCCTTTTGTCGTCTGTCGACGCCGGGCCGCCGCTCAGGACGGACAGACCACAAAAAGCGATGGTCTGTCCCACCCTGGGAGTATCCAAAGATGAAAAGCATTATAGGGCTATCCGTTCTACTCTGCTTGGCTGCTTTTGCGCAGGATAAGACGCCTGCGGCAGTTGGCGGTGGACACATCCCCGCGCGCGGACCCGCTCCCGCGAAAGCCGGCGCGCCCGTGCAAGCTTTGCCCCCCGCAAACGCTCAACCGAACACCATCAGGGCCGGTAACTTCATCGCGGTGGACCAGAAAGGCCATCCGAATGTTCCGCACGTCGACGCTGGGACGGATCGATGGGTCGGACACGATACCGGCGCCGGCGACCCGCATTACCATCTTGACCACCCCTGGGCGCACGGACGCTTTACCGGTGGCTTTGGGCCGCAACAGGTATTCACGCTGGCCTTGGACAAGGTGGATCACGGACTCGCCGAATGGCTCGCGGGAGGATTGGAACGTATAACGTTTGGCGATTTCTACTGGGACGTCGCCCCGTTCGATTACAACATTCCCAGGGGCTGGAAGTGGAACGGCGATCGGGTTGCGATCTACCAGGACCCCGTCCATGCCGGCTGGTATCTCGCCTACAGCCCGCGGTTAGGCACTTACGCCCACGTGGAGTATCTGGGGAAAGTCGTAAGAGGCGTTAAGGGTCCGGAGACCGCCCGCAACTCGCCGCCCGAAATGCAACCGGACTTCGAGAATGACCAGGTGGTGATCAATGCGCCGCACCCCAAGATGCACGACCACAAGCTGAATCGCGTGATGATCTATGCTTTCCGCGGCGGGGAGTTGTTGCATTTCGTGGATGGCCACACGGTGGACCTGCGCTGGCAGGCGGGCGATGTCACATGGAGCCCGGCCAGCGGGCTGCACTACTCGGAAACCCCGCCCGATCATGTGTTCAACGATCCACCGCCCCCCAACGGCGTCCTGGGTATGGATATCGGAATCAAGAAGGCGGGAAATCCCGGCATGGCCGTGCGGACCGCTCTCGACCCGTTGCGGGTGGATCCCAAAGGCCACAAGCTCGAATTCGAGAACAGCCAGGTTCGCGTCATCCGCGTCAAGGTCGGCCCGCGCCAGAGCGTGCCGATGCACGAGTACCTTTTCAACCGCGTGGTATTTTACTTCACGGATCTGAACGTGCGCGAGACCTCGCCGGAGGGAAAGGTCAAGATCACGCAGCACAAGGCTGGGGATTTCAGTTGGGACGGCCCCACCAGACATAAGGTGGAAAACCTGAGTGACAAGCCCTTCGAAGCGCTGGTGGTGGACGTGAAGAACTGAATTCCGCGCCGCGCCGCAAAAAGGCGCCGGCCTATTCGAGCGCCCCGGTCACGTAAATGAGTTGCCCCTCCCGTTCCACCAGGAGCACGATAGGGTCGCCCGGTTTCTTGTCGTTAAGCGCGGCCCGCAGCTCGTCGAGCGACTCGATGCGCCGGGTGTTCAGCGAGTAGATTACGTCGCCCGCCGCCAGGCCGGGATTGAACCCGGCGTATTCCGCCGGAACCGCCGCCACCGCGACGCCCGAAAGACGCCGCAGGTCCGGCAGAATGGTGGTCACCTTCTCGTCCACGGTCACCGCCAGAATGCCCAACCGGCGAACCAGCGCGGTGTCGTAATTTGCCAGGTCCTCCAGCAGGCTGGGCTGCCTCTTCCGCTCGAGAACGGCGACTGTCTTGGTCATCCGCTCCGTGCCGCGCTGGATCTCCATGCGCAACTCGTCTCCGGGGGCCCGCTGGAACACCGCTAGAGCCAGGTCCCGCGCCTCTCGCATCGGCTTTCCGTCGATGGAGAGCACCACGTCTCCGGGTTCGAGCCCCGCCGCCTCCGCCGCGCCATGGGGCGTCACGTCGGAGAGGATCACGCCCGAATCCCTGTTCAGTCCCAGGGCATCTCCCAACCTTGGCGTGATGGTCTCGGGAATCACTCCGATTTCGCCGCGCCGCACACGCCCATCCTTGCGAAGCCTCTCGTACACGTCCTTGGCCAGATTGGCGGGAATGGCGAACCCGATGCCTTCGTTGCCGCCCGATTGCGAGAAGATCATGGTGTTGATGCCGGCGATGCGCCCCTCGGCATCGACCAGTGGCCCTCCGCTGTTGCCGGGATTGATGGGAGCGTCGGTCTGAATATAGACCATCGGGTTTTCTGGCTCAAGCTGCCGGAAAATCGCGCTCACCACGCCGTGCGTGAGGGAGTTCTGCAATCCCAGCGGGCTGCCCAGCGCCAGCACCAACTGCCCCTGCCGGAGATTGTCCGAGTCCAGGAAGGAAAGCGTGGGCAGATGCTGTCCCTCGATTTTCACAACGGCGATATCCACCTGCCGATCCAGGCCGATCAATTTCGCCGGCAGCAGGTGCCCGTGCGGCTCCTCCCCCCTTTCGTCGCTCTGGAGAATCTTGACTTCGATGCGGCGGGCGTTCCGCACCACATGAGCGTTGGTGACTATGTACCCGTCAGGGTCCACAATGACCCCCGACCCGGTGGCCTCCCGCTCCGAGACGAACCCGGCGCTTTCCGAGTCTCCCTTCCCCAAGGGCGCCAATGCCTGTACCTGTATCTGCACCACGGCCGGGCTGGCGGATCGGGCCAAATCTTCCATGGCCGCGCTGAAATCGGCCAAAGTATTCGAAGACCTGGGAGACGCCGGCCGCGTCTGCGCGGCGTCCGGTCCGGGCGCCAATAACAGGGCCATGGCGCAGAAAACGGCCGTCCTGATCATGACTGCCTAACACCTCCGTAGCCGCCCCCCCGGGCCGACGTGAACTCGCAGTCCGGCGCTGTCCCGTGGCGTCATCAGACGGCGGCGAATAGCTCCTGCGCCTTCCTCAGGCGCTCTACCACTTTGACGCCGTGCGGGCACTGGACGGTGCAACCCGGGCAATCGGCGCACTTCACGCTGGTGTTCTGGGGAGCCAATTCCAGGAAACGCTCGCGGCCCAAGGCGAACTGGCCATAGCCATCGGCGTAGGTCAGGATGCGCAGCATGTCGGCCACCGGCAGGCCTTGGCGGCACTGGCCATCGCACCGGCCGCAGGTGCGGCAGTAGAGCGGCCGGATGAGATCCAGGCGCTCGGCCAGCAGTTTCGCCTCCGCTGGCCCGTAAGGCTTCCGCATGGCGGTGAGATCTTCTTCAAGCTGGTCGGTGTCGGTGATGCTGGGAACGGCTGTGTGGACCACCTTGGGGTTGCGCATGGCCCACTTGAGGGCCGCCAGCAAGGCGCCGTCCCGCTTGAGCTTGGCGTAGGCGGGATCGTCGGGTTTAAGGCGGGTGAAGCCTCCGGCCATGACCTTGATTACCGCTACACCCTTGCCGGCCGCGGCGGCCTGCTCGAGGGCCGCGGTGACGGCGGGTTCCAGGGTGAAGTTGTAGGCGCTCAGGATGACATCGACATTCGGGTTCTTGGCCAGCCACGGTACCAGCTCGGGCTGGCCGGCGTGCGTGCTGACCCCGGCAAAGCGGATCTTGCCGGCCTTCTTGGCGGTCTGCTGCGCGTCGATCAAATCGTCGGTGACCTCTTCCGGCTTGCTCTTGGCGTGCAGGTACCAGATATCCAGGTGATCGGTCTGTAGCGACTTCAAGCTGGCATCCAGGTCGCTGAGCGCGTCCTGCTTGGTTAGCCCATGGGTCTTGCTAGACAGGGTGACATTATTGCGCTTGCCCTTGAGCGCGGCGCCCACCATGCGCTCGTTGTTTCCCTGCTGGTAACTGTGGGCCGTGTCGAAATAGGTGATGCCCATATCGGCCCCGCGCTCCACCACGCTGCCGTCCGAAGTGACCATGCAGCCGAAGGCCACGCTGGTGACCTTCAGCCCGGTCTTGCCCAGGACCCGGTATTCGAACTGGATGTCCGAGGCTCGCTTGGCGGGAGCCTGCGGAACGGGGCTTGCGAAGCGGGACGCGGACGCGCTTACGGGCAGTCCGAGCCCCGCCACGAGAAAGTTGCGGCGAGAAGAATGCACGGGGCCTCCAAGGTCAACGCCTTTTCCAGGCGTGAATATCTGGAAATCTATACGGCTTCTATACGGCTGATCACGTGCGCCAGCTCCTCGCGGTTGGCCGCGCCGATGGTGAAGGCGTCCACGCAACCGATCCCCATCACGAAGCGCAGGGTTTCGTCCATGTGGTCCTTCAGGGCGCCCTCGCCGAGGACCTTCATGCCCAGAACGCCCTTGCCCGCCGCTTTCGACTGGCGCAGCGATGCCACCACGACGGCCGGGTCGGTCGAGTCCATCCTCACGCCGGCATGATTGATGCCCTGCAAGTGCACCTTGCACCAGGGCGTCACGGCCGCCGTCTGGAGCGCTTCGAGGGAATGGATGGACGCCCCGTGGGTGCGTACGATGCCTTTCTCGCGCGCTTCCGAAATCACGTCCATCACCCCCTTCATTTCCTCCGGCCATTTGGGCGTGTGCATCCCGTGCAGCAGGAGGATGTCGATGTAATCCGTCCCCAGCTCTTGCAGGTATCGGTCCAGAGCGGGCTTCATCTCGGCGGCCGTGCGCACATCCGTCTTGGTCAGGATGGTCACCTTCTCACGCGGGATGCTTTTCAAGGCTTGCTTGACATGGGGATGCGTCTTGTAGGCGTCGGCCGTATCCCAGAAGAACTGCCCACGGTCAAAGGCGAACTTGAGGTGGTCGGCCACGCCCTGGAGTCCCAGTTCGCGCTGTACGTTGCCGGCGTTGGTACCCAAGCCGATGGCCATCCGAGTCACCTTTATCTTGTCCGGTCCGAGATAGAGGACATCGCTCGCTTTCCGAGCCGTTGCGCCGCGGAGCCATTCCGGTCTCCCGAGCGTCGTGATAAGGGCGGCCCCGGCCGTCCCATAAGCCTTCTGGAAGAAATTGCGCCGATTCATCGCCATGTCTGCCTCCCTTAGACTGCTTCCGTGCACTTATCGCCCGATTCGTCCGCCGCGTCCAGGGTGTGGTCGCGGGCCAGGGCATACGCCAACCGCTCCAGCCACGTGTCCCGGTTACCCTGATGCGCGGCTTGGCCATTAGAATACCATTGGAGCGACTCCAGGCTGAAGGATGTCGATCCAACCTCGGGACCGTACTGGCTTCCCCTGGAGCTGATCTCAATGCGCCGCTCGTCCAGCTTGACAGCGTATGTGTAGCTCTCGCTGAATTCTTCGCCGCCCATACGGTGGGCCACTTCAATCTGGACGTTTATCCCCGGCGTCGGCTCCGGCAGCTTCCGCAGCGCGGCAACGGCCCGCCGGATGGCTTCAGCTTTTTCCGGGGCGAGACCCGGCCGCTCCGCCACGGGCGCGAGTCTCTGGGCAACCTTCGACAAGTAGGCCAGATCGTCGCCGCCGAAGCGAAAGCTCTCCTCGAATTCGCGACCCTGCATGTATTGTGGGTCCTTTCACCCCGAATATCCGTTTTGGCATCCCGGACAGCATCGATTGTACCCCCAATCACTCAACCGATCTTCGCCCTTTTCCCACCCGGGCGCCGAATTACCCGGCTGCCAACGGCTACAATGGAAGGCTAGGTTGCAGAGTTCCATGAGAACCGCCGCGCTGGTTCTGCTTTTCGCCGCCCTGCTGGTCGCGCAGCAGGGCAGCGTTGAAGGCGTAGTTCTCAATCAAGCCGGCGGCCAGCCGCTTCCTGGCGTCCACGTCCGGCTCTTCGCCGGAATCGTCGTCGAGGCCGCCACCGAAGCCTACGGCGCTGTCACTGACGCCGGCGGCCGCTTTTCCATCGCCGCGATGCCGCCCGGCAATTACACCGTCGAGTTGGAGGGCGCCGGCTTCCTCCAGGTTCCCGGCAATGCCGGCTACTCGCACGGTACGGAAATCGCCGTCCGGCCGGGCGAACACGTCGCCGGCTGCCAGCTTGAGATGTTCCCGCTGATTCCGATCGCCGGGCGCGTCGTGAACCAGTACGGCGATCCCGTCCCGAATGTCCGCGTGGGGGTTACCACGGCATCCGCGAATTCCCGTCCCGTCACCGGCCCTTTCAGCCTCAAAACCACCGACGAGCGAGGCCAGTTCCGCCTTTTCACCGCTCCCGGAAAGTACTATGTGGTGGCCGAGCCGCCATATTTTCCCCCCGGGATGGGTTCCGCGGAGATTCGCGCCGACGGAACCTCCGATCTCGCCTATGCCGTCACTTACTATCCGGATTCGCCCGACGCAAGCTCCGCGGCGATGGTGGAAGCTAAGCCGGGCAGCGGCGTCACGGGCCTCGAGATCGACCTGCGAAGCGGCGCGGCGCGGCGAGACTTGACCGTCAGTGGAGTGGTCACGGGAGTTCCCGCCGGCGGCCAGGCCAGGGTCTCCTACCGTTACGGCGCCAGCCCCGGACAGTTTCAAGCGGGCGCCGACGCCGTCCTGGTTGGAGCGGATGGCGGGTTTTCGCTCCATAATTTCTCCCCTGGATACGTTCGCCTGCTGGCGCAGTGCTCCTCGGGAGATACGGAGTTACAGAGCGATCTCGTGGATATCCATCTGGAGCCTCCCGGCGCCACCGATGTGCAACTCGCTCTCGCGCCCGGCGGCGCAGTTACCGGCACCCTCGAAATCGTCGGAGAGGATCGCTCCGCCGCGTCCGCCGGCAAACTCACCGTCCGGTTGTCGCCGATCGAGTTCGGCCTTGGCATGCCGCCGCCTTCCGTGGCAGTGGGCCGGGACGGCGCCTTCCGCATAGCGGGCGTCCCGCCCGGCCGCTTCAGCCTCTACGTCGACGTCATGCCCGAGGACGCCTACATCAAGGCCATTCTGCTCGACAACGTCGCGGTCAACAATCGCACGCTCGATTTCTCGCGCGGCGTGCGCGGCTCGCGCCTCAAGGTCGCCATCAGCCGCAACGGCGCGCGGATTTCCGGCGAGGTGCGCGCCGCGGATGGCGCCCCGCTGCTGAATTCGCACGTGATGGCCTTTCTCGCGCCGGAGCCGAACCAGATCGCCCCGGCCCGAAGCGCAGTTCCGGTGGTCGATGGCCAGTACCAGTTCAGAGGCGTCCCGCCAGGCAAGTACAAGATCTATGCCGCCGACAGCAGCAAGGTAACCCCAGCAGCCAGGCCCGCATTTCTCGCCGCCGGCGAGACCCTGGAAGTCTTGGAAGGCGCTCACGTGGCCAGGAACCTGAGCGTCATTCCCCCGGAGGAGCCTAATGCGAATCCTAAGTAGGAAGCGCCGGATCGTCTGGCTATTCCTGAGCTCGGCCGCCGCTATCGGTCTGGCGCAGGAATCGGACTCGCGCTCAAGCGTCTCCGGGCGGGTGACCAACTCCGCCAACGGAGCGCCGGTGCCGCATGCCCACGTGTCGCTGTACCCCTTGACCGCCGGCAACCGGCAAAGCCACGGGGCGCTCACCGGCGCCGACGGCAAGTTCTTCATCGCTCAGTTGCCGCCGGGCGAGTATGAGGTCTCCGTCAATGCCGCCGGATTCCAGTCTCCGCCCGTGGTCCCCGACGCACGCACCGACCGTCTGATCCTGCGGCCCGCCGAGCACAAGGACGATCTCGACCTTGCGCTCACGCCATTTGGCGCCATCTCCGGCCGCGTGCTCGATGCCGGCGGCCTGCCCATGCAAGGAGTCTGGGTCTCGGCTCTTGGAATCGATGGCCTGACGGACGGAGATGTGTCCGCTCCCGATGGCCAATACCGCCTCGCCGGTTTGCCTCCCGGCAAGTATCGCGTGCGGGCCGCGCCGAACTCCGTCACCCTGCCGCCCGAGATACGCACCGACGGGTCGGCGGAGGTCCGTTACGCGTCCACTTACTATCCCGCTTCGCTCGCCGTTGAATCCGCCGCCCGCCTGGAGGTGGCGCCGGGCGCCGAGCGCACGGGAATCGATATCCGCCTGCTTCGAGCCCCAATCGTGGCTGTGCGGGGCACTGTCTCCGGCATTCCGGCCGGCGTTCCTGGCATCGGCATAGGGCTTCGCAAGGTGGAACCGCCCCGCGCGCCGAGTATCTATGGCGGCGGCATGATGCCTGGCTATGCGCACCGCGTGAATCCGGACGGGTCCTTCGTGATCTGGGGCCTCGATCCCGGCTCGTATATCCTCGATGTGGGGAGCAACGGCGCCGGTTGGGAATCGCCGACGGAGGAGGTAACCGTCGCCGGCAAGGATGTCAGCGGCGTTGCGCTGCGCATGGTTCGAATGCCCGACATCTCTGGGCAGATACTACTCGACGACGATCGGGCACAATTCCCGCGCGTGCCGCCCAACGCCCCTTTGGGCGATAGTCCGCGAATCGGATTGCAGGAACTCAAGAGCGGCGGAGGTCCCTTCTCGGTGGTCGCCGCCGATGGCTCCTTCCATCTGGCCAAGTTCCCGCCTGGGCAATACCACGTCCATCTCAGTTGGGGGGCATACGCGAAATCGATGCGCCTGGGCCCGGCCAATATCGAAGGCGCGCTCCTGGACCTGCGCAACGGCTCCGAAGGCGCCAGCCTCACGGTGACAGCCAGTTCCGCCACCGCCCGAATCAGCGGCGTTGTGCGCGACGCCGCCGGGCCGGCCGCCTATGCGCGCGTCGCAATGATGTTGGAGGAGATCCCGCATACCGAGCGCGTTCTAAGCGCCGGGGCCGGCGGCGTTTACACCTTCGTCAACATCTCTCCCGGCAGATACAAGCTCCTGGCTCTGGATGCCGGCGTAGTATATGGTCTTGCCATCCGCGACCAACTGGAGGACTACGCCGACCTCGTCGAAACCGTCGAGGTTCATCCCGGCGACAGGCTCACCCTCGACCTCCGCCGGCGCGCCAGCAACTCCGCGGCAAAATAAGCCGGAATAGCTGGCTGGCACAGGCTCCGCCTGCCGGGCCTCCTGCCTTCCCTATTTGAGCGAGTAATCCATCGGACCGATAGGCGGCACGAACTAGCGGCGGGATGCCTGGCCCTCTGCCGCTCAGCGCCCCAGCTTCTTTCTTGCCAGCGGTCTCGCGTAGGCTACCGGCGGGATGTGGCCGAGAAAGCCCAGCGTCACCAGGTAGTGGTCCAACGCCTTGCTTTTGTCGCCCAGCTTTTCGTATGCCTGCGCGATCATCGAGACCACAAAAGCATCGTTCAAGTTACCCTTCTGAAATTCCGCGATGGCCGTCTTGTAGTCCTCCGCGTAGAAGGCTACGTAGCCGGTGAGGTAAGGCAGAAATTGCCGCTGCTGGGGATTGTCTCCCTTGGCCAGGATGGCCCGCGCGGCGGCCACATGCTTCTCCGCTCCGGCCTGGTCGGCGCGCCGCGCGGCCAGGCGAGCCTGCGCGTGCTCCCAGCGAAACTCCCACAGGTTCACGCGGTCGGGCGCGATGCCGGGCTCGCGCAAGCCGGCGTCGTGGCCGGTCTTGTACCATTCGGAGGCCGTGTCCAGGTCGCCCGCATCGATGCACAGGCGCGCCAGCTCGTCGGCCACTTCCCCGGCGTTGTAGAAATCCTTGGCGGCGATCTCCACCTCGTAAGCCTGCCGATCGTACTTCACGGCCGGTTGGCAGGCCCCTTCGAAACCATACGATATGGCCATGTCCCGCAGCGCGCGTATCTTGTTCGCGTCCGAGGGCGCCGCCTGAATGGCCTTGGCGAAATACTGGCGCGCGGCGGCGTACTCGCCTTTCAAATCGGCGGCCACTCCGGCCGCGCTGTTGGCCGGAAAGGAATCGGGCGTCAGTTGCAGGGCGTGGCGATACATCTCCAGGGCATCGTCGGTCTTACCCTGGCGGGCCAGCGCCTGACCCTGGCTGATGAAGTCGCCAGGATCCTCGCCCGGCGGCTGGGCGGAAGCGATGGCGGATAACACGAGCGCGCCGAGCGCGCAACGGCAAACTCCTGAGCGCATGGCCGCGATTATCTCACGAACGCGGGGCCAGGCTGAAGGCCCAACCCCACACCCTTTCAGGCCCTACCGCTTTCCGGCGCCGATCCCTACAGAAACGCCATCGTCTTGATACCCGAGATATCGAAACGTCTCCGGCAGCGCAGGTTCTTGCAGGCCACTTTGTCGTCCATCAGGACCATGAAGCTCTGGGCCTTCTGGAAACGGGCCCGGTCGCGCTCGTCGGCGCCTTGCGGGATGCGGTCCTTCTTCTTGCGTATCACCCAGCGGAGCTCGTACGTCTCGGCGGTCCGGCAGTAGGGACAGTTCAACTGCGCCGGCTTGGTGGCCGGCTGGTCGGTGTAGAACTGGCGTTCGTCCATTGCTTCTATTCTAGGCCGTCCGTGACCTTCCCGAACGCGGTTTCGAGAGGCGCCGGGCGAAAGGGACTACTGGTAGGCGCGGCCATGCATGCGGTAACGCAGGTCCCGAAAGAAGTCGTAGATGCGGTTCCCCTGCGGGCAGCGTTCCATTCCGGGCGGGGGGAAGCTGAGAGAGCCGTCCTTGCTCTCCACCCAGATCCTCTTGTCGCCGGCTTTACCGCCGTCTGCGTCCACGATCACGCCGGAGCCGCAGGATTCTCCGTCCAGCACTTCGAAAGCGCCCGGGGGAACGGCCTGCGTACCCCAGTCGCGCATAAAAGACGCGAGGGGATAGTCGGGGCACGGCTTTTCATCCGTGCAGCCCCACATGGCATAGGCCTGCTTGTAGTTCTGGGCGGCGAGCAATTGGAAGAAGCGCTTCACTTCCCTCTGCTCGGCGCGGTTGGGAATCACAAAGTGAAAAACGAACCAGAGGACCAAGGCAACCCCAAGGGCGGAGCCGCCCCACAGCGCTATGGGGCGCGCGATTTTGGCGCGCCGTTCCTCGGCCGCGCCGTAGTTGTCCAGATATCCGGCCATGATTACATTAGACGCCGGTTACTTGCCGGCCGGCGCGGCCGCGGGTTTCGCTGGCGCAGCCGCGGGGTTCGCCGGCGCGGCTTCCACGGGATATGCCTTGTTGTAAGCGGCGATGGCGTCGGTGGTAAGGTCCAGCGCCGGCTTGAAGAAGAGGGTGGTCGAGGTGTCCACCACCAGGTCGAGGCCCTTTTCATCGGCGAGTTTCTTCACTACATCGCCCATCTTCTGGGAGGCCTTCGTGAGAATCTCGTTGCGTTCGCGCTCCACGTCGCCATTCAGGTCTTCCTGAAGGCGTTGGAGGTCGCGCTGCTTCCTCTGAATCTGCGCCTGGAGGTCGGCCAGCGCGATCTCGGTCATCTTGCCCTGGCCGGCCTGGTACTTCGCCACCAGGTCGGTGCCCTCGGTGGTGACTCTGTTGATCTCGTCCTGGCGTGGCTTGTACTTGGCCTGCATCTCGCTATCGGCCTTCAGGATCTCAGCCGACTTGAAGACCGCGTCCTGGAGGTTGACCACGGCCACCTTGACCTGGCCGGATGCGATTTGGGAGAGAGCGAAGAGCGCAGAACACACCGCGGCCGGCCTGAGGCCCATCCGTAGAGACATGCAACAACTCCTGATCGGGGGTGTAAAAGTCCAGATTAGCACAGGCGGGGGGTGCGTTTGACCAGCCGCTGGTTTGACGCGGAGGCGCCGAGACGCCGCCCGGCAGAGCCGCCCGCTCCACGGTCATTCCACTTCGATAATGCCGCGGCGGATGGCCTCCGAAACCGCCTGCGCCCGGCCGCTGCAACGAAGCTTGGACAGCAGATTGCTGGTATGCACCCGGACGGTGCCCTCGCT
>Ga0181517_10000877_pt1 | contig 36882 bp, 31 predicted proteins | sample PEATcosm2014_Bin_31_FD_119748 | JGI IMG/M metagenome (GOLD analysis project Ga0181517, IMG submission 119748) | Peatland microbial communities from MTU Mesocosm Facility, Houghton, MI, USA - PEATcosm2014_Bin01_30_metaG | ecosystem: Environmental > Terrestrial > Soil > Wetlands > Peat | place... | reverse complement strand
TGCGCGAGGATTTGCGCCACATTCCGTTCATCTTCTACACGGCGACCTATACGGAGGGGAAGGACGAGGAATTGGGCCTGCGCCTGGGGGCTTCGCGTTTCATCATCAAACCGGTCGAGCCGGCCGAATTCCTGGCTATCGTTCGCGGGGTGATTCAGGAATATGAAGGAGGCCGCCTCACGCCGGCGCCTCCGCCCGCGGAAACGGAAGAGGTCCTGCTCAAGGCTTACAATGGGCGCCTGGTGCGAAAGCTCGACCACAAGGTCCAGGAACTTGAGCAACTGACCCAGAAGCTGCAAGCGACGGCGGAGGAGCGCGGAAAGGCGGAAGAGGAGGTGCGCCGGCTCAACACGGATCTGGAGGAGCGGGTCCGGCAGCGCACCGTCGAACTGGTTGCCGCCAACCAGGACCAGCAGACCTTTGCCTCCGCCGTCTCTCATGACCTCCGCGCACCCTTGCGCGCCTTCGGGAGTTACTGCCAAATCCTGACGGCAACCTGGCGTGACAAATCCGATGAGCGAACCAGGACCTGCCTGGATCAGATGCAATCCGAAGTCCAGCGCATGGACCAGCTCATTGAAGCCTTGCTCCAACTATCGCGAGCGACGCGCGGCGAACTGCGGCACGAAACGGTCGATCTGACCCAGTTGGCCCGCGAGATCGAGGACAACCTGCGCCGGGAACACCCGCAGCGACAGGTGGAGTTCAGCGTCGCCCCGGGCTTGGTGGCCCAAGGCGACCCGGCGTTGCTACGGTCGGTCCTGCAGAACCTGCTCGGGAACGCCTGGAAGTTTACCGCCAAATCCTCCGCGGCCCGCATCGAATTCGGACGGGTCGATCAGGATGGCAAAGCGGCGTTCTTTGTTTCCGATAATGGGGCCGGCTTTGACATGGAATGCGCCGACAAGCTGTTTCTCCCGTTCTATCGGCTGCACAACCCCGCCGACTTTCCCGGGACGGGAATCGGCCTGGCTACGGTGCGTCAAATTATACGCCGGCACGGGGGCAAAGTCTGGGCCGCGAGCGCGGTGGGAAGAGGAGCCACATTTTACTTCACCCTGTAGTAAAGCCCTTAAGAACACTCAGGTCCGGGACAGGGAGGACGCTTCCAAGGTCTTTTTGACTCCCGGAGCCTTGCGCTATGAAACCGAGAATCTTGCTTGCGGAAGATAATGACAATAACCGCTACCTCGCTCAATTCCTGCTGGAACGCGAGGACTTCGCCGTGGCGCTGGCAATCAACGGCAAACAAGCCCTGGAGGTCGCGCGGCTGGCCAAACCGGACCTGGTGGTGATGGACATCCAGATGCCGGAAATGGACGGGTATGAAACCGCCGAGCGATTCAAGGGCGACCCGGCACTCGCCGACATCCCGCTCCTCGGCGTAAGTTCCTTTGCCATGGCCGGCGATCGGGCAAAAGCGATGAAGGTTGGCTTCGCCGGCTATATTGAAAAACCCATCAATCCAGACACCTTCGCACAGGAGGTTAAGCAGTTTCTCAAGAGCCACCAGGTATCCGGCGGCTCAAGGAGTCCTGCAAGCCCATAGCAGGCTGGTGGATCACTCGTCAGAATAGGGGCGCCGGACCCGCCCGCCTACTTCTTCGCGCCGCAATCCCAAATCGGCAGGTTCGAGTACGTGCGCCCGGTGTTCATGGCCAGAACGGTGGTGGACTCGACCGCCTGGCCCATGAGAGCCGAATACCTCGCTTGCAGATGTTCAAGCTTCGTCCGCATGTCCTCAAGCTGCGCCTTGGCGGTTTCTCCTCCGATGACGTAGTAGTTTGGCGCGAAGGTGGGGGCGCCGGTCGCGTTGTTGGCGTCGGCTGCCTTTGCGCCGGCGCGGTTCAGCGCTGACTGCTTTGATTCGATCTCGGCCGTCAGATTCCGTATCTCGGCATGGAGTTCGCCCGAGTGCTGGAGAAAATCGATGACGGACTGGGGCAGGTTGTCGAGCAGTATCGTCAGCTCGCCGATCTCCCCCTTCACGACGCATCGTTGCCATGTTGCCACCGGCTCTTTGATTTCGCCAACCTGGATCTGCATCCAGTGTTTCAACGGGCGATCTCCTTGCCGGTCCACCAGCCATTTGTTGAGGGGCGCAAGATCTACCGATAGCCCGTTGACCACCCGGATATCCGGAGGCGGCTCCTGGGCTGCCGCGGCCAGGGACATCGCGAGAGTGGTTATGGCCGCCAGGCATACAATTCGAGCGCGCATAGCTGTCCTTTCTGAAGTGAATGTCGGTCGAACTGCCCGCGTTGCCAAGTTGAAAAGTCTGATCCATGGTTTCGAGGTGGGCATTATTGGTTGGCGAGAAAAAAATATTTCCTCGTTTATGCCGTCCTTAGGTTGGCACAGGTTGGCACAGGTTGGCGGCCAGTTGGCGGCGGGTTGGCAAAATGCCAACCGACCGGGGACGGCGGGGAGGCGGGGTGAGAACCGCCCGAGGCGACCCTTGCGCATTGCCTCGAGCGAAGGAAGGAGCACATCGGCGGGACGCCGGTGCCGCTTGCCTGGCTGCAATGTCAACCAGGAATTTTACAGTTTCTGCGGGCATTTTGTGTAAGTGGTTGGGCGGCAACGGTCGGTGGTGTGTGTTTTTAAAATTTGGTATGGAAATTGTAAAGAAAATGTCAAATTCTGCGGTGACGCTAGAGGGCCGAGGGTCGCGGGTCGTAGGTCGTGGGTGGGTCGGACCAGTTGGCGAGGCACGTCGGCGCGGCAAGTGGGTGAAACGTGATGGGCGTGAGAAGCGGGGAATTGCGCCGTTTTGAGGGGGAGAGATCGCAAATGTTTGTGGAGCAAGGAGTAGCAAATACCTCCTTCAAAAACAGCGCAGAAACGGCGCGGAAAAAGTGCAATGTTGGGATGACAAATCCGGGGTGTGCCGGGCAAAAACTTCCGGCTGGCATTTGGGACGGGACGGGGGAACGTGAACCCGCCTTCGCATGGCTCCCGCCTTCGCTCTGATGCTCCGGCGCGGCAAGTCGGCGCGGCAAGACGTGATGCGTGATGGTGAAGGGATACACTCGCCTTCGCCAAGGCGAGACAAGCCGCGACGGCGCGGCAGGGGGTATGGGCTGCGCGGGATTCCGGCTCTTTCCGTTCCATTTGATATAGGATATCCATAATGGTATTCTTAGTATAGTACACTATGGGTTGTCTGTCAAGGGGGGGCGCGCTTTTTTGTGAGCGGGGGTTGGTTCGCTATTCTCTAAAGCGGGGATATGACACTCTGTTGGACTGACCCCATTCTAAGCGGGAGCCTGGTACTAACAGTTTAGCGGTTGGGGTGCTGATTTTGGCGAAGTTCTGAGTTCTCCCCATGGAACGCCTGATTGGTGGGGGCTAAACTCCGCCACAAGGAATCCCCACTCATGAAATTAGCGTTCGAATCACGCGAGGTTTTAGAGTTTCGCCAACAGCAGATTAAGCGGCAGCTCGACGCGGCTCTCTACCTGCTGGAGGGCTTTCTTTACAAAAGCCCCTGCATGCGCGGCTATCACCTGGCTCACCGCAGCGGCGGCAAACGCGTCACCAAATACGTGCGCAAGCGCTTGGTGCCCCAGGCCCGGGCCATGGTCCAGAACCGTCAGCGGGTCGAGCAACTGCTCTCCCAACTCTCGGAGGTCAACTGGCGGCTGCTGCAACTGCCACCGGAGGATTGACCGTGCCCCGGTTCAGCGAACTGGACGAGTGGTTTGTCTGTCCTTACCGGAACGGCTGCCCGTATCTGGAAGGCTTGTCCACCCACTGGGTGATGCTGCGCTACCAATCGGTGGCCGGCACGGAATGCCATTACGAATACGTCATCGAGCAACAGAACCAGCAACTGGCCGAGGCTGGCGAGCGTATCGGACAACTGGAACAGGAAAACCAACAACTGCGCGCCGCGTTGCACGCTCTGCACCGTCGTCAGTTCAAGGGGCGACACCAGCCTCGGGCCGGCGCATCGCCGCAGTGCCCTTCGGCCCAAGGCAAAAGGCGCGGCGCGCCCGTGGGCCATCCCGCCTGGCTGCGGCCCAAGCCCGACCATATCGACCGGGTGATTCCGGTGCCGGCGCCCACCCGCTGCCCGGATTGCCACCGCGCCGGTCTGCAACTACTCAACGACTTTCAGGAACATGTGCAGGAAGACATCGTACTGGAACCCCGCACGGTGGTGACCTGCTACCGGCATCAACTGGCCTATTGCCCGGGGTGCGGGGACAAGGTCTGGCAATGCGGCTCGGGCGAGTTGCCCGGCGCCTACATCGGCCCGGTGGCCAAGGCGACGGAGGCCTATTTGCGCCAGGAGTTGAATATCCCCTACCGCAAGATTAGCCGCCTTTTTGGCGAATTCTTTGGACTGAAGTTCGTGCCGGCCAGCGCCTTTGGCTTTGAGCGCCAGGCCGTGCGTCGGGGCCGGCCCCTCTATGAGGACCTGCGCCAGAAAGTCCGCGCCTTGCCCGTGGCCCATGCCGACGACACCTCCTGGCGCCATAACGGTCAGCCCTTCTTTATGTGGTATGTCGGAGACGACGACCTGGGGTTCTTTCAGTTGGACGCGCACCGGACCACGGAAACGGCGCGCAGCATCCTGGGAACGAAGTTCGGCGGGGTGCTGGTCGCCGACGCCCTGGCCTCCTACAAAGGGGTCCAGCCCAAGGACTGGCAGTCGTGTCTGGCCCATATCAAAAACAAGGCCAAGGAACTGGATCAGGAATTGGCGCTGCTTAAGGGCAAGGCCGCCGACCCGCAGGCCCGGGAGTTTTGCCAGGCCGTTCAGGGCTGGGTTCGCGACACCTGCCAGGCTGATCATCGGCTGGCCAAAGGACCGTGGCGCGCCAAAGCCGCCAGAAAAAAAGGCCGGCAGCTACGTGGCCAACTGCGCCGACTCTGTCGAACCCCTCTGCACCATGCGAAGGCGGAAAAATTTCGCCAGCGCTTGCTCGGGCCGGAGCAAAAGCATTTCTTCACCTGCTTTCGCCGCCCCAAGGTGCCGCCGACCAACAACCAGGCCGAGCGCAGTTTGCGGCCGCTGGTCATCATGCGCAAAGTGATCCAAGGCACTCGCTCCGACAAAGGGCTGGAGAACCGCAGCGTCTTGCGCAGCCTCTTTGAAACCGCCCGTCGCCAAGGTCGCAAGGTGCATGAGTTCTTCCTGGACCTCTTCACTGAAGACGCCGTCCGAGCCCAAGCCGCTCTCTACCGCAAGACCCTCAAAGGAAAACGCCGGCCTCCGTAGCGCTAATCGCAAATCCGTTACGCACTTCGCGCTAAACTATTACACCTCCAAATCCTTCCCCATGGTCACCGCGTTGGGAAATTTCCCGCCCCGGATCCACTCGTGAATCCTCTGCATCCGCTGCCATGGCGGCCGGCTGTACCTTTCCTGCGTTCCTTTCCTCATAAGTCCTTGATGCTCTGCTGAATCCCGTGCGCACATTTTTACCACCCGGGACAGCATTTGTCACTCCCCCTCTTGTAAAATGAAATCAAAAATACTACAAACAGAACTATGAAGAGAATAAGCGACCACACCAACCTGTTCGAAGCAGACAGCGAGCGCGTCCACGGCATTCTCGAAAAGTGGGAGCCAAAGGCCTTCGGCCTCGACGAAAAGGTATACGAAGCGACCCTCTACCAGCACCTCCGCCAAACCTTGCCGGACGTTCCGATGGCCCCGCAGCAGGGTCTGGCTAGAGGTCGGGCTGACATCGTCATCCAAGACTCACACGTCATCGAACTCAAAGTGGGCCTGGTGGACGGCGGCGAATTCGACCGCTGCATCGGCCAACTGGAACGCTACCGCCAGCGCTGGGTGAAGAAAGACCGCGGCCCCGTTTATCTGGTTGTCGTCGGCGAATCCGATCCCGACCTGCGCGACCTCCTGCACACTTGGTTCAAAGATGCCAACGGCCAATTCATGACCTGGTCACCCTTCCACCTCATCGAAAAGCACCCCCCGGCGCCCCGTCAGGCGGCACCCGTCCAGGCAAAAGCTACTGCCTAGCCGTGGCCGACGTTTTCACAAAGGCAAAGCGCAGCCAGGTCATGGCCGCCATCCGCTCGCGCGGCAACAAAGCCACCGAGCTACAGCTCGTAGCCATCCTCCGCGCCTCCGGCATTACCGGCTGGCGCCGCCACCAGGCTCTGCCCGGCCGTCCCGACTTTGTCTTCCGCCGCCAGCGTCTCGCCGTCTTCGTTGACGGCTGTTTCTGGCACGGCTGCCGCTGGCATTGCCGAATGCCCAAATCCCGCACCGCCTTCTGGAATCCAAAAATCGCTCGCAACAAGAAACGCGACCGCACTGTTCGCGTTCTGCTCAAAAGCCGGGGCTGGCGCGTGCTGCGCTTCTGGGAGCACGAGCTTTCCAACACCCCGCGCGCGCTCCGAAAACTCCAAGCCGCTCTTGATTCCCGGCCTCGAAAAGGCTAAAACCCATCCGGATGGACACCATTGAACTATTTGCGGGTGGCGGCGGTCTGGCCCTCGGACTCCACGATGCCGGGTTCAACCCCGTGGCTGTTGTCGAGCGCGACACCGATTCCTGCGATACCCTCCGGCAGAATTGGCACCGCAATATGGGGTCCGACTTCCGCCTCTTCGACAACGACATCCGCCACGTTGACCTAACCCGCTGGCAGGACAAAGTCGAACTCGTCTCCGGAGGTCCGCCCTGCCAACCCTTTTCTATTGGCGGCAAAGCTCAGGGATACCGCGATGAACGCGACATGTTCCCCCACGCGGTCCATGTCGTCCGAACCGTCCGCCCCAAAGCCTTCATTTTCGAGAACGTCCGCGGCCTGCTCCGCAAATCTTTCGCCAAGTACTTCGGTTACGTCCTCCTTCAACTCCAGTACCCGGAAATCGTCCGCCGCCAAGGCCAGACCTGGGCCGAGCACCTGACAGCCCTTGAGGAGCACCATACTGCCGGAACAGACCATGGCCTCCGCTACAGAGTCGTCTTCCAAAAAGTGAATGCCGCCGACTACGGCGTCCCCCAGCATCGGGAGCGGGTCATCATCGTAGGCTTTCGCTGGGATATACAAGAGCCGTGGAGTTTCCCGCAGCCCACGCACTCCCAGGATGCCCTCCAAGCCGCTAAATGGATCAACGGGAGCTACTGGGACGAGCACCACATCCCTCGCGCCCGCCGTCCGCTGCCTCCACCCGCAATGGGGCGCTCTCTCTCGGTCATTGAAACACTGCCGTTCTGCGCGCGTTGGCGTACCGTCAGAGACGCGCTGGTCGGCCTCCCCGACCCACAGTCACCCCAGGCCGCCTGCGTTCCCAACCACAAGTTCCAACCCGGCGCGCGCAAATACGCCGGCCACACCGGCAGCGAGCTCGATTGGCCGGGCAAAACCCTCAAGGCCGGCGACCACGGCGTTCCCGGAGGCGAGAACATGATCGCGTTCCCCGACGGCTCGCTTCGCTACTTCACCGTCCGCGAAAGCGCCCGCCTCCAGACCTTTCCCGACTGGTACATTTTCCCGAGCTCTTGGACCGAAAGCATGCGCCAGCTCGGCAACGCGGTCCCAGTGACACTGGCAAGAGTCGTCGCCGCAAGTGTTGCCACCACACTCCAGGAACAACAGCGCCGACAGACCCGGAACCAGTAATGGAAGAATCCGCCCCCTACAACCCCCTCAGCAAGAGGAACCTGGCCGCAAGCATCGTCTCGAAGCTGCTCAACCAGCCCCCGGAAACCCTCCCGCCACCCCGGTTTCCCGGTGCGGGCATCTACCTGATTTACTACACCGGCTCCTTCGCGCCATACGCCAAGATCGCCGCCGCCAACCAAAGCGGCCGCTTCGCCCAGCCAATCTACGTAGGGAAAGCCATCCCTGCCGGCGGGCGCAAGGGTCTCGAAGGCTTCGACGTCCCCCACGGAGCAGCCCTCTCCAACCGCCTCGCCGAGCACGCGGACTCCATCGCGGCCGCCACCAATCTCAATCCGGACCACTTTCGCTGTCGCTGGCTTGTTGTGGACGAGGTATTCATACCCTTGGGCGAAAGCCTTCTCATCAGCCACTTCAAGCCCCTATGGAACGTCATAGTCGAAGGCTTTGGAAACCACGACCCGGGCAAAGGCCGCATTAGCGGAAAAAAACCATCCTGGGACGTCCTTCACCCTGGCCGCGGCTGGGCCGCCCGCCTCCAGGCCGCGATCACCAATGACGAGATAATCGCTCGCATCAAGACGCACATCGATTCAGTCCCCATCCCCCCCGGTCCGCCAGCCCTCTAGCCCGCCTAACACCCAGTGAAGCCGATGAAGATCCTATTTGTCGATGACGACCAGTTTTACGCACAAAAATACATCTCGTCGCTCGAAGCAGGCGCGGATGTCACCATTCTAAAGACCGCTGAAGAAGCCTGGCTAGAGATTCGCGACAACGCAGCGAACTACGACTGCATCTCCCTCGACGTGATGATGCCGCCTCCAGCCGAGTGGAGTGACGACACACTAGGCGGCCTCTTCACGGGCATCGAAATACTCCGCAAGTGCAAAGACGTGCTCCTGAAGGCCCAGATTCCCGTCTTCTTGCTGACGAACCACGAAACCCCGACCATTAAACTCGCGATAAAGTCCGTCGGGCTTCCGGATGGACTAGTTACAGTCGCTCGCAAAATTGAAACGCCGCCCTCAGAGTTCCTGGACTGTATCGAAGCGTTGGTCAGACGCCCGCCCTGTGTGCCCAGCCCAACAGCGGACCTGGTCCCAGCCAGCGCTCCAATACCCACAAGAAGCCAGTCCCTCCGAGCCCCGGAAGACCTTACGTTTCTCTCGCTCGCAACGGAATGGGACTCGAGGCACGGAGGGCTTTCCACCTTCAACCGCGACCTATGCTTGGCCTTGGCGCGCGCAAACCACAAGGTTTACTGCTACTTGCCTGATTTCTCCGACAAGGAGAAATCGAGTGCCGCAGAGGGGGGTGTCACCCTAATCAGTGCCCCGCAGACCCCCAGCTTGAACGGGGCGGAACGCCTAGTTCGCCGCCCGCCGCTGCCAAAGGATGTCAACCCAGACGTGATTATTGGGCACGACCGCCACACGGGTCCACACGCCCTAATCATGTCAACGGACCATTTTCCGAAATCACGGCGCATACAATTTATTCACACGGCTCCATTCGAGATAGAGAACCACAAATCCCTAAGAATCGGTGAGCTTGCGTCTGAGAAGGCGGAGGCTCGCCAAGACCAGCAGGTTGCACTCTGCAAAGAAGCTGCCATTGTTGCCGCCGTCGGGCCTCGGCTGTACCGCGAGATCGGCCAGGCCCTCATGGGGCACGTGCAGGAGAACAGAATTCTTCCTTTCATACCCGGCATCAGCCCAACTCCCCCGCGCGAACCGACCATCTCCAAGTACGCCATACAGTGCTTAGTGTTGGGCAGAACCGAGGACAAAGAATTAAAAGGGCTCGACATCGCATCCCGCGCAGTGGCCTTGGCAACCCTGCAAATGCCCAAAGACTCATTCGTCCAGCTTGTGGTTCGAGGTGCGCCCGATGGAGAAGGTGACGACCTAAAGAAATGGATGATGCAGAAAGCGAGCCCCAACCGCATAAGGGTTATCGTAAAGTCTTACACCTCAGACCGAGAGACCCTCCGGAACGACATCGCTAAGGCCGCTCTGCTCTTGATGCCGTCGCGAGCCGAGGGCTTCGGGCTTGTCGGTCTGGAAGCAATAGACCTCTGTACACCAGTTCTACTGAGCGAGCAAAGCGGCCTCGCCGAGTTCATCTCCTCACTATCCATCGAGGAAGGCCGGAACTGCATTGCCCCAGTCAACGACGACCTAAAAAGCGACGCGGACGTGTGGAAGGACAGAATCGTCTCCGTCCTTCAGGATCGAAATACAGCATTCAACAGATCCCGCACGCTCCGCGAAAAGCTTGCAAACCACATGCAGTGGAACAATTCGGTCCGCGATCTGTGCGGGGCGCTCTAGCGATTTTATGCAACCAGGCCCGGGACAGTCATCCGCCGCAATCGACCCGGTAACGGGCGCTTTAGTCCTGAAACAGATCCCGCAGGCAGAGAAACTCCGCACAGCATTCCTCAACAAAATTCTAACAGGAGCCACGCATTCGCTCACCGAAATCTGCCAGACGTGGATGGAAATGACCGGAGCCGACACCGCCTCGCTTTGGCTACGCCACGCCATCGGCCCGACAGACCAATGGGAACTTTCCGCAGTTTCTGGCCAGCAACCGCCAATAACAAGCGAGTCCGTGACCATCTCAACCACCGGAAGCAGCTTGGAGTTCTGCTTCGCTATTGGCCGCCCCATTTTCGTTGATGACGTTCAAAACTGGTCGCGCTCCCTGAACGGAATAACCTACTCCGTTGTCGATAAATCCGAAATAATCCACAAGGGCTATCGATCCTTCATTGCTGTGCCACTCCAGCGGCCATCTCCGGCAGACGTAGGCGCCCCAGTCCTTCAGGGTATCATTCTAGCACACTTCAAAATCCCCCCCACCCAGCTTCAGGATGAAGGCTCCTACCGCCTCATGGGTGCCGCAACAGGCCAAGCCATCACTTCTGCGCTAGAGCAAGAACAACGATGCATTTTGCAGCAACTGGAAGTCCTCGCGAGCAGGTCAACAGCGACAGCAGGGAATCCAGCGCAGAGCAGGAAAGATTACCTACTGGAGGTTATCCAGTTGATTCGGCAATATCTAAGGACCTCGAAAGTCAGTGTGTTCTACCGTACCACCACAGACGAAGACCGCATCGAATGCCTCGCCACAACCGGCCTCTACCGATCGAACAGCTCCGTTGTTCCGATCGGCGCTCCGAGTGAGATCTACTACAGAAAACACGAGGGCATAACCGGCAAGGTCTTTGCAACCGGCCTTCCATTCCTCTCTCGGGGGGGACAGCTACTGTCACTCGACTGGGCATCTGACAACCGCTGGCACGAAACACCCCACGAAGAGTCTGACTACAAGCAGGCGCTGATAGCATATCCGATACGGAGCCCCTCCGTCGGTGTAACTGGTGCGAGCGTCACACTCGGAGTAATCCGATGCGTGGGCAATGAGTCAAGGCTTGGTCCTATCGAGAGAGACTTTGACCCAATCCAAATCCAGACGCTCGCCCACATATCCGCGAGGCTCGCCCCCACGCTAGAGGTAATGGACACCCAGATACGCCGCCAGCGCCAAATCAGCATAATCAAGCACGAGATCTTCAGTCCACTCAGCCTCATCGAGGCTGCGGCCTTCGAGATCGAGGAGTCCCTCAAGAGATCTTCGAAACCGCCAGACCACGCGATTTCCAACATCCAAACAGCGCTAGTCTTCGTCAAGAATCTTGTTGCCATGCTGACGGAGGCGCCGGCCTTCAATCCCCGCCCATGCGAACTGGCACCTAGAATCGCCGACCTCGTCAAGAGCCTGGGGCACTACGCGCGAGTGGAGAATAGAATGACGATTGTGTGTGACCACGCTTCTATTGCTGTTGCCGTTCCCCGCCAAATCAACGTTGATGTAGATATTGTCACCCGTGCTCTGACCAACCTCCTCGTAAATGCCACCGCTTATGGGGAACCAGGCACCGAAATCACCGTAAGCGCGACACGCGAAGGCGACAAGGTACTGCTTCATATCAGCAATTACGGAATTGGGGTTAAGGACAACGAGAGGAACCTCCTTTTTGAAGCCGACTACCGCTCGCCCCGAGCCAGGGCGATGAAGGTGGGCTCTGGCCTCGGCCTGAAAGTCGCACGCGCTGGATTGCGCCGCCACGGAGGCGATCTACTTCTAACCAGAGATTCGGATCCCACAACATTCACGATGGTCATTCCCGCCCATCTCAAGGCGGAATAATCACGCGGTACAACAGTTCCTCCTCCGCCTGTCCTATTTCGGCCATCTGGCGCTCGCGAAGCGCCAAGCCAATTAGAGAACGTCGGAAGTTCGCAGTTGCCAATAGAATCGAACCATGGCTGGACTTTGTCCATTTTAGGGGACGCTCCGGAGCCGATAAACACTGGGTTCTCCGGAATCGAGCACCGGTTTTTCGTATATCGGCGCAAGGAACCAACATCCCCAAAATCCCACGAGGGCCGAAAACCGGCCCAATTTGCGAGTTTTCTCAATTGGCGGATGGACAAAGTCCAGCATGGTGTCCATCGTTTCCCCTGGGCTTCTCAGCCATTGCTCCGCTCCCAGACCGCTACAAGCTGCTACGCCTCTAGCCCTCCGGCCGGGCAGGCCCATTTGGCTTCGCCAACAGCCCGCGCCTCCCACTGCCCAGCGCTCGGCAAACCTGCCTCAACTTCTCCGCTCGCTCCGGAGTCGGTCGCATGGTGCCGACCCGCCAGGCGCCGACCGTGTACGGAGTAACCCCGACGATCCCCGCGACGTAATCTCGCCACCCCTCATCAGTCTTGAACCGTTGCCGGTACCGCCGCCGAATCCGCCGCACCACGTCACTTGGCTCTTGCGACCACGGCCTCCTGTGCCCGCTCCACGCCACCCCTCCGCGCCAGTTCTCCAAGTTGCTATTCATGGCGCCGATCTCGCACACGGCCTGGGACATCTGCCGTCCCGCCCCCGAAAAATCTTCACCCAATTCTTCACCTGAATCTTCACCTGAATCTTCACCTGCCGAGCCCTGGAGAGGCACTGACGAGGCGTTGAGTGAGCATTGAAAAAGTCGCAGAAAATGCTTGAAATCCCCAATGAAATCAGTCTATTATTTCACTCGTAAATGAGTGCGTTCGCGGTCGGAAACTCGAAGCTTCCCCGTTCGATTCCGACCCTCGCCTCCATTCATAAGTCGTTGATGTGCAGCAACGAACGGAGCGGCAGAGGAGGAACCTTCAACAATTTTACTGAGCCTTGCGTTAAAATCTAAAGTTTTCGTGCTATCTGCTCCAGTTCCTGCCAGCGGGCGTAAAGGCGGGCGACGTCGGCTTTTTTGGCTTCCAGCTCTTCAATCAGCGCGCGGGCCTCGCGTGAGCGGGTGGCGTGGAATTCGGGGTCGTTCAGGGTCCGCTCCAGTTCCTCGACCCGCGCTTCGGTTGAAAGGATGGCGTCTTCCATGCCGGCCAATTCGCGTTGTTCCTTGAAGCTGAGCTTGCGCGGGCGGCTGGGTTTGGCGGCGGGGGCCAGGTCCGTCCGGGGCAGCGCCTTGCTCATAGCCGCCAGGACCGCCTGATGACGCGCGTCGCGCTCTTTCTTCTTCTCCAGGTAATAGGAATAGTTGCCGGGCTGGACAAAAATGCCGCTTTCCTCGAAGGCGATAATCTGGTCGCAGATGCGGTCGAGAAAGTAGCGGTCATGGCTGACCACCAGCACGCTGCCGTCGAAGTCGGCAAGGGCCTCCTCCAGCATGCGGAGGCTGGGCAGGTCGAGGTCGTTGGTCGGCTCGTCGAGCACCAGGAAATTGCCGCCGCGCCGCAGGACCTTGGCGAGCATGAGGCGGGCGCGCTCTCCGCCGGAGAGCCGCTCCACCGGCTCGTTGATCCGCTCGTCGGCGAAGAGAAACCGCCGCAGGTAGGAGCGGACGCTAATGCGCTGATCGCCGAACTGGATGGAGTCGCTCTCGCCGGAGATCTCAGCCATGACGGTGCCGGTACCGTCGAGCTGCATGCGGGCCTGGTCGATGTAATTGGCGACCGCCTTTCGGCCGATCTTGACGGTGCCCGCGTCGGGCTGGCGCTCGCCCAGGCAAAGGCGCAGGAGGGTGGTCTTGCCCACGCCGTTGCGCCCGACAACGCCGGTGCATTGGCCCGGCCGCATCACGCATGACAAACCGCGAAAGAGCCAGCGCTGCGCGTCGCCTTCGCCGACTTTGGCCCCGGCGTCTTCGAGCTCGACGGCGGTGTTTCCCAATTCCGGGGGCGGCGGGATGAGCAGATCCATTTCCCGCTCTTCGGGCGGGGCTTCCAGGCCATCGACCTGGTAAAACATTTCGAGCCGGTGGCGCGGCTTGGAGCGCTGCGCCCTGACCCCGGCCCGCACCCAGTCCAACTCCTCGCACAGGAAGCGCTGGCGCCGGCGCTCGGTTTGATCGGCAATCTGCTGGCGAATCGCCTTGGATTCGAGATAGGCGGTGTAGTTGCCCGGGTGGGAGAAACTGCGCCCGTCGGCCAGCTCGATGATGCGGGTGGCGATGACATCGAGGAAATAGCGGTCGTGCGTGACGAAGATCAACGCGCCCCGATACTCGCGCAGGAACTCTTCCAGCCAGAGAATCGATTCGGCGTCGAGGTGGTTGGTCGGCTCATCCAGCAGCAGCAGGTCGGGCTGGGCCGCCAGGGCGCGGCAAAGGGCGACGCGCCGCTTTTCCCCGCCCGAGAGGGGGGCGACCAGCGCCTCCAGCGGTGGGGCGTCCAACGCCGAGGCGCTGGCTCGGATGCGCTGCTGGAGATGCCAGCCGTCCGCCACCTCAATCCTATTGAGCAGCTCGGCCATCTGGCCCTCGGTGCCTGGCCCGGCTTCATATTGCGCGAGCCACTCCAAAAGGTCGGCGGCGCCCGCCTCGATGTTCTCGCGCACGGTCCGGGCGGGGTCCAGCTCGAATTCCTGTGGCAAATAGCCGATGCGCAGTCCGCGGCGGCGCGACACTTCCCCCGCATCGGGATTGAGCTGGCCGGCGATGATCTTCAAGAGGCTGGTCTTTCCGGAGCCATTGCGGCCCACCAGCCCGACCTTTTCGCCGGGAGCAACGGTGAGCGTTACCGATTCCAGCAATCGCTGGTAGCCGTAGGCCAGCGCCAGATCGTTCGCAGTCAACAATGTAGGTCCTGAAATACTCATTCGTTTCGTCCGGAAGCAACATAGACATTCGTTCGGGAGAAAGCACGTTCCTTGTCCAGGAAGACGGCGTGGTATCTCTGGCGAGCGGCGGACTTCCTCGGTGGGGACGGGTGGTAAGCCGAACAGGCGTTACTGCGACCGGACACGGTAGAAACGGCTCGGATAATTCGTCCACTGCGGGTCGGTGAAGGCGCAAACCCCGTTGCTGAGAGCATTCGTCGCCACCCGCGTCCAGACGGGGTTGGCCAGGTTTGTGCAGGCTTCCACGACGACCGAGACGTTGGTGGCCCAGGAAACGGTGAAACCAAATTGGTTGCTCGACACGCCAAGACCGTAGCCATTGCCCAGGATCTGGGGATTGGGTTGAGACCAGGGGGCGGTGGGCCAGCCGCCGAACGTGTTGGTCCAGCCGGTCGTGCCGGGCAGGTAATACACCGTGCCCGAGTCGCCATAAAAGGCGGTGGTATCAGCGCTGCCTGCGCCGCCGTTGACGCTCGGCGCATTTCCTTGGAACAATGCTTTCGTCAGGTTAGTGCAGTTATAGAAAGCATAAGACCCAATGTATACAACGCCGTTGGGAATCGTTGCACCCTTTAGGCTGGTGCAGCCATAGAACGCAACGTACCCAATGCTGGTAACACCGGCTGGGATCGTCACGTTAGAAAGGCTGGTGCAATAAGCAAACGCCCCATCCTCGATGCTGGTGACACTGTCGGGAATCGTCACATTCGTCAGCTTGGTGCAACCTGCGAACACCTGATCACCAATGTAGGTGACGCTGCTGGAAATCGTCACGCTGGTCAGGTTGGTGCAATTACCGAACGCCATATCCCCGAGGTTGGTAACGCTGTTGGGGATTGTCATGGTCGCCAGGCTGCAACTCAGGAACGCAAACTCTCGGATGTTGGTGACGCTGTCGGGGATCGTCACGTTAGTAAGGCTGGTGCAATCAGAAAACGCATAAGCCTCGATGCTGGTGACACTGTCGGGAATCGTTACGCTCGACACCGAGTCGTTGCCACCGAACGCATCGCTCCCGATGTCAGTGACCGGCAAACCGTTGGTCGCGCTTGGAATGGTCACGTTGCCGCCAGGACCGGTGTAGCCGGTGATCGTGATCGTTCCGTTGTTGGTTACAAAGGTGAATTGGGCCTGGGCGGAAGCGGACAGCAGCGCGAAACAAGCAAATAACGCTGCTCGAAGGATCGTCATGTTCATTTAGGCTTCTTTCTCAGATTCTCTTTTCCTTGGCCCACTTCATCACTGAATCCCAGGTATGTCGAGATAATTTCGGGTTAAGCTCCCCGTTGGTCGTGTCGAGCCAGGGTATTGGATCATGTGGGCGGCCTAGCCGTCGGATGGCGAGGATGACTCCGGCGCGGAACTGGCCCTATGGTCGCCAGCCTCTGGGCCGCGCCGAGCGCGAACGGCCAGCACAATGACGGTCGCGGCGACCATTCCCAGAAAGAAGACGGTGAGCAGGAGGAAGAAGCCGTTGGAATAATAGTAACCCGGTAGGTCGGTGGCTGCGCTGTTGAAGACATAATCCGCGACCCAGAGCGGAACGAAAGCCACCAAAGCAGGGAGGACGCGCCGAGGATGCGAGCTAAAACTGCTCGGGCGCAAGATGGCGTAGAGAATCGCAGCTTCGGTGGTAATGATACCCCAGACCACAAAGATGCTGAGTAGCGGGTAGGGGTGAGGAATATCTTTCGGCATGTAGCCTGGGTTCAGCCCGCCCTGAATCGCATCCTGCGAGCCGAGGAACCAGATCAGGAAGATTGGGCCGCTTATCAGCCAACTAATCCAGCGAGGGCTAGTGGCAGGGCTGCGTTGCTCAGGTGGTGGATTGGCCAGCATTGGCTCACGGCGCCTCATTGTGCCAACAGGGCGTTATTGCGAGCGGACGCGGTAGAAACGGCTCGGGTAGTTCGTCCATTGCGGGTCGCTGAAAGTGTAAGCCCCGTTGCTGAGAGCATTGGTCGCCACCGGCATCCAGACCGGGTTGGCTAGGTTCGAGCAGGCTTCCACGACGACCGAAATGTTTGTGGCCCAGGAAATGGTAAAGCTGAATTGGTTGCTTTGCACGCCGAGTCCATTGCCATTCCCCAGGATCTGGGGGTTGGGTTGATACCAGGGAGCGGTGGGCCAGCCGCCGAACGTGTTCGTCCAGCCGGTCGTGCCGGGCAGGTAATACACCGTGCCCGATTCGCCAAAAAAGACGGTGGTATCCGCGCCGTAGTTGACAGTCGGTGCGTTTCCTTGGAACAAGGCTTTCGTCAGGCTGGCGCAGTCAAAAAACACTGAGCCGCCGATGCTGGTGACGCTGTTGGGAATCGTCACGCTCGTCAGACTCCCACAATCCTCGAACGCAGAATCCCCGATGCCGGGGACGCTGTCGCCAAGCAACACGTTTGTCAGGCTGGAACAATACTCAAACGCTCCGCTCCCGATGCTGGTGAGGCCGTTGGCGAAGGTCACACTCGTCAGGCGAGTGCATCCCGCGAACGCCTCCTCCCCGATGCTGGTGACGCTGCTGAGAATCGACACGTTCGTCAGGGTAGTGCAACCCACGAATGCCTCCTCCCCGATGCTTGTGACGCTGGAGGGGATAGTCACGCTGGCCAGGTTGGTGCAGCCTTGGAACGCCCCGTGTTCGATGCTGCTGACGCCGTTGGGAATCGTCGCGCTCGTCAGGCCGGTGCACAGTTCGAACGCCCATTCTGCGATGTTGGTGACGCTGTTAGGAATTGTCACGCTCGTCAAGCCGGGACAGACACAAAACGCACAATCCCCGATGCTGGTGACGCTGTCGGGAACGACATAGCTGCCGGATGCTCTGCCAGAGGGATACTGGATCAGACTCGTTGCGTCCTTGCTGAACAACACCCCGTCGATACTAGCATAGGCCGGGTTCTGATCGGCGACAGTAATATTCGTCAGGAGTGGGCAATCGGCAAATGCGTTTTCGCCGATGCTGACAACGCTGTCGGGAATGGTCACGTTTGTCAGGTTCCAGCAATCGGAGAACGCTCCATCCCCGATGCCGGTAACAGGCAGGCCGTTGGTCGTGTCGGGGATAGTCACACCGCCGGCGGCCTTGTAATAGGCCGTAATGGTGATCGTCCCGTTGTTGGTCACATAGTAGAACTGGGCCTGGGCGGAAGCGGCCAGCAGCAGGAAACAGACAAACGCCGCCGGTCGGAGTATTACCCGCCAGACAATAGTTGATTCAGGTTTCAGGTTCATTTTGGCCCTTATTGCGAGCGGACGCGGTAGAAACGGGTCGGGTAATTCGTCCATTGCGGATCGGCGAAGGTGGCAACCCCGTTGGTGAGCGCATTGGTCGCTACCGGCGTCCAAACCGGGTTGGCCAGGTTCGTGCAGGCTTCCACGACGACCGAGACGTTAGTTCCCCAGCAGACGGTGAAGTTGAATTGGTTGCCCGACACCCCCAAGCCATAGCTGTTGCCCAAAATCAGGGGATTGGGCTGATACAGCGGAGCGGTAGGCCAGCCCCCGAACGTGCTCGCCCAGCCCGTCGTACCTGGCACATAATACACGGTGCCCGGTTCACCGGAAAACACCGTGCTGTCCGCACTGCCCACGCTGCCGTTGACGGTTGGCGCGTTGCCTTGGAAGAGGGCCGTCCTCAGGTTGGTGCAGTCCCCGAACGCTCCCTCTCCGATGTTGGTGACGCCGTTGCCGATAGTCAGATTCGTCAGGTGCCAGCCGTTGCAGAATGCGCAAGCGCCGATACTTATGACGCTGTCGGGAATCGCTAGGCTCGTCAGGGAGAAGGCCGAATAAAACGCGTCGTTGCCGATGCTCACGACATTGCTGCCAAAGGAGACATTCGACAGGCCGAGGCAACATTCGAACGCCGAGGTACCGATGTTCGTGACGCTGTCGGGGATGGCCACGGCCAGCAGGCTGCTCTCTTGGAACGCATAATTACCAATGCTCGTGAGGCCGTTGCTGAGGGCCACATTCGTCAGGCTGCCGCAGTCGTAGAACGCCGAGTCGCCGATGCTGATAACGCTATTGGGAATCGAAACGCTCTTCAGCAGGTAGCAATTGTAGAATGCGTTGGTGCCGATGCTCCTGGCGCTGCTGCCGATGGTCACGTTTGCCAGTCTGCCGCACTGGTAGAACGCTCCATTGCCGATGCTGGTGACGCCATTGCCGATAGCCACATTCGTCAGGCTGAGGCATCCCGAGAACGCCGAGTCGCCGAGGTTGGTGACGCTGTTGGGAATAGTTACGTTCGGTAGGCTGCCGCACCCGTAGAAGGCATTGCTCCCGATGCAAGTGACATTGGTGCCAATGACCACATTGGTTAGGCTACTGCACCCCCAGAACACAGAGGCTCCCATGTTGGTGACGCTGTCAGGGATCGCCAGGCTTCGCAGGTCGGAACAAGGGCCGAACGCGCTGCTCCCGATGCTGGTGACGCTGGTGGGAATCGTCACATTTGTCAGGCTGTCGCAGCCACAGAAGGCCTTGTTCCCGATGGCCGTGACGGGCCAGCCGTTAGTCGAGGCGGGAATGATTGCGTTGTAGCCGAAAGCGTTATAACCGGTGATAGTGATCGCTCCATTGTTGGTGACAAAAGTGAACTGTGCCTGGGCGGAGGCAGCCAGCAGGACAGAAGAAACAAGAACCGCCGGCCGGAATATTGCCCGGCGCACAGGAGTTGATTCCAGGTTCATGTTCATTTTGTTTTCCTTCTGAATCGCCACTTGGCCTGGAAGGCAGGGCCTCTCCGTTTCGACAGTTGAAAGCAATGCCTTTCCCGTTCAGTGGCGAATCGATTCTCTTTTCCTGTGCTCACTTCATCACTTAATCCCAGGTATGTCGAGACAATTTCGCGAGGAGCTGGATGCCGCCGCCCTCCAGCAAGCGCAGGCCCTTACCGCCCAGTTCAAGGCCGGCAACTGGCAAGCTCCGATCACCCGGATGATCCCCGAAGGCGCCCCCCGCCTCAAGCTGGGCGCCATCACCGTCGGCGCCAAGAACTCGCTCGTCACGATCAACGGCAAGGCCCTGGCGGAAAGGGAAGGGGCCACGATCTCCATCAAGCTGGCGGGCGGCTTGAGGATCAAATGCCTCAAGATCGAAAAGGACTCGGTGGTGATCGCGGTGGAGGGTGAGGATACGCCGAGGTTACTCCAGATAAAGTAGTCGAGGGACAGGGGAATCGGGGCGGGGGGAGAGGGCCACTGGCCCCGAGTTTGGATGATATATGGAAAGAGGCCTCCTCTCCCCAGCCCTCTCCTCCCGAGGATTGTTTTTGCGGGTTTGCTGGGGTTTTGAAGTGGTGCCAGAGGAGGGAATTGAACCCCCGACCAAAGGCTTATGAGTCCTCTGCTCTACCCCTGAGCTACTCTGGCAAAGCGCCTTTGCACGGCGAAACAGTAGCCGATGCCCTGGCCGCTCGGCAAGTCCTGAAAACGGAAATGAAATCCGCCTAATCTTCCGGGTTGCGCTTGGGGGCGTAGTGGTTCGGACCGGCAGTTCGGTTCAAACCCCACCGCGAGGCATAGGCGACCAACTGGCGGTCGTTGTGGAGATCGAGCTTTTTGCGGATGTGCTTTCGATGGGCGGCGACGGTGACGGTGGAGATGCAGAATTGGGTGCCGATGCTCCGGTCGTCCCACCCAGCCACTACGCGTTGGAGCACAGCCTGTTCGCGCTGGGTCAGGGCGGCGTGGAAAGCTTGCGGTTGCGCCAGCGAATCCTGTTTGACCTGTTCAAACACCTTGCTGAAGTAGGTCTTTCCCGCCGCGACAGCGCGGATGCCTTCCATGAGCAGCGCGACGTCCTGGGTCTTGTCAACATAGCCATGCGCGCCGCTCTGGCACACGCGCCAAATGGTGTAAGGATCGACGAAGCCGGACATGGTTAACGTGGGGATGGGAGGTTTTTGCTGGAGCAGGCGGCCGGCAAGTTCCAACCCGCCCAATTTCGGCAGTTCGATGTCCACCAGGGCCAGGGTCGGGCGCAGGGTGCGGCAAAGTGTCCAGCCTTCCTCACCGTCGCTGGCGCAGCCGACCAGTAAAAGGTCAGGTTGGTTGGCGACCCACGCCGCGAGCATTTGAGCGAGCAACTGCTGATCTTCAACAATCACCAGTTTGATCGGGTTTTCGGACATTGGGTTGGACACTAGCGCCGGGGCGGGACGGAATGCAATGGGAGGCGAATACCATAGAAAGGGTAATAAATGCGCTACCGAGCTTCGGAGATTACTACGATAACACTCCAGGTAAAACGCGGAGCCGCGCCAGCCTGGCGCATCGCTCCATCTGGAAGAGACATCGTGCGAGCGAGAAATAGAGATGAAACGGCCGCGCCGGCGCAAGGCGGCGGCGAGGCGAAACCATGGGAAGCGCCGTGGAGGCCAATCCAGCGGCGGATCGAACTGAGCTTTGAGCACACCATTCTGTTTACGGACAATCTTTTCAGTCCAACGAATGCGATGCTCGCGGGGATCTTGCGGCGGTCCGAGCCGGACCGGGCGCCAAAGGTGCTGGCGGTCCTGGACGAGTCCCTGAGTGCGGCCCAACCGCAGATCGCGAGTCAAATCGAGGCTTATTTCGGGCAGCTTAACGATGGCCTGACCCTGGTCCGCCCGCCGATGATTCTGGAAGGGGGGGAACGGCTCAAGAATTCCCATTTCCACGTCTCCAAGATTCAATCCGAGATTGACCGTTACAACATCGACCGCCACGGCTACCTGATGGCCGTCGGCGGAGGCGCGCTGTTGGATGTGGCCGGATTGGCAGCCGCCACCGCCCACCGGGGAATCCGGCTGGTGCGGGTGCCGAGCACGACGCTGAGCCAGGCGGATTCGGGCGTTGGGATTAAGAACGGGATAAACGCCTTTGGGAAGAAGAACTTTATTGGGACATTTGCGGTTCCCTTTGCCGTCATCAATGATTTTGCATTGCTCAACTCGCTGCCCGCCCGCGATAAGCGCTCGGGCTACAGCGAGGCGGTGAAAGTGGCTTGCATCCGGGATGCGAGGTTCTTCGAAAGCATCGAGCAGGAGGCCTCAGCCCTGCGGTCGTTTGAACCGGCGGCCATGCGGCGGCTCATCTATCGGTCCGCCCAGCTCCACGTGGATCACATCGCCGGGACGGGAGATCCTTTCGAGCTCAGCTCGGCTCGGCCGCTGGACTTCGGGCATTGGTCGGCGCACAAGCTGGAGCAGCTTTCCGAATATCGGATTCGGCATGGGGAAGCCGTGGCCATCGGGATTGCGTTGGACGCGGAGTATTCCCGGCGGGCCGGCTATCTGAGCGGCGGGGAAGCCGAGCGGGTCCTGGTCCTGCTCGAAACGCTGGGCTTCGATCTCTATGCCAATGAGATCTGCAACAGCGATTCGGCGAACGAACTGATGCTGTTGAAGGGCTTGGAGGAGTTCCGCAACCACCTGGGGGGCCAACTTACGGTGACCTTGATGCGCGCTATTGGCCAGGGGTTCGAGGTCCACGAAATCGACGAAGGATGGGTGGTGGATGCCGTGCGGGAATTACAGCGACGCCACTTTGAGCGTTCGCTGGGCGCTCCCCGGATGGAGGAGAGAGTTCTGCCTGCGGCGTGCGCCTAGGATCAACCCATTTTCCGCGCTTATCACCGATGCAGGTTTCCGCACTCAAAGTGGCCTTTGGCGCGTCGGTACTGTTTCACGGACTGGCGTTCTCCGTCGTGTCCTGGGGGCTGCGGGAGGGCACGGGCAACGTTTCGGGCGGCCGCCATGCCGGGCCTGAGCCGGTGCTGGAGATCGTGTTGGAACCCGAGAGCCTGGTGCCGGATGTGCCGGCGATGCCCTTGCCGGTGGCGTCCGCACGGGCTGTCGCGAAGCCGGAAACGCCCGCGGCACCAGCAATCAAAACCGCGGCCATTATGCCGACCGCGGAGGCGCCGAAGGATTCGCCGGAACCGGCGGTTCCTGACGCGGACGAAAGTCTTTTGAACGACGAGGCTTCTTCCGTGGTGCCGGAGGCGGTGACCGACTTGTCCATCGAAGCCGCCGACGCCTCGGCACCGGCGCCGATCGACACGCAAGAGAATCTCGCTGGAGGGAATGAGGATGGCCCCACGGAGGTGATCGCCGGCACTTCGGTAGGATCGGTTGCCGGCGGGGAAAGCGAACTCAGCGCCGCCGGCTATCTGTCGAATCCGAAACCGCCTTATCCCCGGCAGGCGCGCATGCATCGGCAGCAAGGTGTGGTGGTCCTGGGGGTCAACGTTACCGCCGATGGCTTTGCCGCCGAGGTGCGGATCCAGCGAAGTTCGAGCTTTGCATTGCTCGATGAGGCGGCGCTGCGGGCGGTCAGACGCTGGCGGTTCACGCCCGCTCGAAAGGGCGCCCGGGCAATAGCTTGCCAGATCGACGTTCCGGTCCGGTTCGAGTTGACCGATTGAGACATGATGCGTGAAACAGGTGCGTAAAACGCAGAAAATTATGAGCCGATGCCGCGAACACGGAAATCACTTTGCAGACCGGACTTGCTCTAAGAAACCAAACCAACCAGCCCACTAACCAACCAACTGCGCGGAAATGATTCGTTTCGAACCACGTAAGACCGTCATGGCCTTCGCTCTGCTGAGTGTTTCGGCAGCGCGGCTGGAGGCCCAGGAGCCGAAGCCGACGAATGCGCTGCCAACGGCGGCGACGTCTTCAGGCGCGCTTGCTGAGCCGGTGCAAGCGCAACCGGCCGAGGCGGCAGGCAAGCCAATGCCCGAGGTGGTGGTGACCGCCACGCGCACGGCGGAGGAAGTCAAGGATCTCCCTCAGAGCGTCACGGTGGTGGCGGCCCCGGAAATCGCGCGGCATCAAGCCGAAACACCCAACGAGATGCTGCGGGAACAGCCGGGGATTTGGTCGGTCCAGACCGCGGCCCAAGGCTCGCCCATCATTCGAGGCCAGATGGGCAACCGGGTATTGTACCTTTGGGATGGAATTCCAATCAACAATGGCGCGCTTTTCAGCGGTCCCAATGGGTATTTCAACCAGGTCCCGATTGGGTCCGTCGAGCGCATGGAGGTGATTCGCGGGCCGGGTTCGGTGCAGTACGGCAGCGGCGCCATTGGCGGCGTTATCAATATCATCACCAAGCAGTGCGACGAGTTTCCCGATCATGCCGAGTTTGGCGGCGACATCAGCGCCCGCTACGGGACGGTGGATGAGGAATATACCGAGACGGCGGATTTCTGGCTGGCGAGCACTAACTTCAACCTTTTTGGAGGCATCAGCAGCCAGAACGTGGGCAACTATCGCGGGCCGGACGTGGGGGTGATTGCCAATACCGGCTTCAACGCCCTGGGCGGAAATGTCAGCATGGCCTACCAGCCGGCGGCTGACCAAACCGTCCGCTTGAACTGGATCTACAACGATCGCACGGACGTCGATAATTATGTGCAGTCCAAACTAAACCCGGACGGCATTCCGCGCATCTTCGACCCGTACGAAGAGCGGATGTTGACCAAGCTGGATTACGATTTGGACAACCTCGGGCCTCTCAGCAGCGAGCTGAAGTTCTATGCTTACTTCCAGGATTACGACCAACAGCGCGAGCGCCGGGTCGAGGCAGTGTCCAGCACGACCGAAACGCTGAATAACACGAAGACCACCGCCAAGCAGGACGTCTTCGGCGGTGGCGTCCAGAATACGACGCTCTGGGACACCTCCTGGGGCGAGCACAAGTTCACGTATGGGCTGGATTATCGCACTGAGGATCTGCGGTCGGACCAGGACCTGTTCACAACGATCACGCCTCCGGACAGCACCACGGAGAGCGTGCCTGCGGGCAAAACGCCCAATGGCACCTACGATGTCTTCGACCTGTTCGCCATGGCGGAGCTGCACCCGCTGGAGCGATGGACGCTGAGCCTGGGGGGACGCTTCGAGCGCACCCATCTCCATTCCACCCCTTCGCCCCTGGACGTGATCCCGAACGCCGGGTATTCGCTGGCAGATCTTGAGCTGGACAAAACCTGGAACGCGGCCACCTGGAGTGTGGGGACGGTCTATAACCTCACGCCTGATTTGGACCTGGCCGCGGATATCGCCACGGGCTATCGGGCCCCGGACTTTTCCGACACGCTCAGCACAGGCGCGCCCATCTACTCGAGCCGGACGGCTTCGCTGCCCAGCCCCGGTGTCGAGCCGGAGAAGTCCATCACCTACGAGCTTGGACCGCGCTATCACTCCGAGCGCTGGGATGGATCGCTGACCGCTTATTGGACAGCCTTGAGCGATGTGATCACGTCCGCGACAAACGGAACCGTCGTCATTCCCGGGCAGGGGACTTTCATCGCCCAACACAACAGCAATGCCGGCGAGGGCTACGTGCGGGGGATCGAGCTGGCGGCGGCTTACCGGCCCTATCCGGGGTGGACACTGTTCGGCAACGGGACCTACACCCAGGGCTGGGACACCCGGTTTCACGAGAACTATCGCTTCATCCCGCCGCTCAACGGCGTGGTGGGCGTGCGCTATGAAGCGCTCTCCGGCCGATGGTGGGCGGAGGCGGCGGAGGTATTGGTCGATGCGCTCCGGAACCATGCCCCGGCGGATCAGCAGGACGCGGGCTTTTCCACCGACCCTGGTTTCGGATCGCCCAGCGCTTCCAATCCCCCGCTCAACGGGAATTACGAGATTAAAGGGTACGAAGTGACCAATCTGCGCGGGGGTGTTCGGGTGTGGCACGATGGTCACGGGCGCCGGCTCGACCTGACCCTGGACATCAACAACCTGTTCAACGAGCGCTATCGCGAGGCTTATGCGCAGCAGGAGCTCGTCGCGCCGGGACTCGGCGCAGTGATCGGGGCGAGACTCAAGTTTTAAGCGGACGCGCACGCGAACCACCATGAAAACAGAGATACCGATTCGGCACCGTCAACGCCACCCGGGCCTCAAGATGGCTTGCGGAAGAGACAAACCTCACGAAACCGGCTCTGCCGGACTTCGGTCCTGGGTTTTCGAGCTGTGGCTGGCGCTTTTTGTTGCGGCTCCGGTCTTTGGCGCGACGCCGCCTCCGCCCGCCGTCGCCTTCGTCGGAGTTTGGGACCGGGCCCTGCCGATGCTGGCGGAGGCAGGACAGGAGTTGGGTGTCCGCACCGTGGCTCGCAAGCCTGCCGAGCTGGTCGAGGAGCTGCGTGCCAACCCGGCGTCATCCTATGCGGTGATCTTCCTGCTCAACCTGGACTCGAAGGACGCCGTGGCTCTCAAGGAGAGCTTTCTCGCCAGTTCGGCGGCCAATCCAGGGCGCAAGCTCATTCCATTGGACAAGCGGGCGGTCCACGCCGAATTGGACAAGGCCGGACTGCTGACTTCCGATATCAATATTCCCAAGTATTGGCGCCCGAACGGCGAGACGAATATCCGGCGGCTGCTCAATTACACCGCCATCACCTATTTGGGAAGGCAGGGCCAAATCGAGCCGCCGGTCCTGGTGCCCGATTACGGCCTATACGACCCTGAGCGGGAAGAGCCGTTCAGCACCTTCGAATCCTGCCGGGGGTTCAAGGCGGATCGCCATCGTTGGAAGCCGGGCATGCCCGTGGCCGCGATTCTGATCCAGCAGTCCTTTTGGGTCACCCACGACACCAAGGTCATTGATGCGCAGGTTTATGCCCTGGAGAAGTGCGGCGTTAACGCGGTGGTTATTTTCGGCGATTCGCAGGCCCAGGTGACGGGCCTGCTCAAAGAGACCCATCCGGACCTCATCGTCGAAGACCGCCACGGCGCGATGTGGGAGAGCCCCCAATTGCTGGAGGAACTCGATGTGCCGTATCTCCGTCCGGTGTCGATGCTGGGCTACACGCTGGACGAATGGCTTGCCGACCCGCAGGGCCTTTCCCATCGCGACGTCGGCATGTTCATGACCCTGCAGGAATCCTGGGGCACGATCGAGCCGGTCGTCATCGGGGGACTCAAGGCCAATCTCCAAGGCTATCGCTTGCATGAGCCGTACCCAAGCGGCGTCGACAAGTTCGCCCGCCGCGCGGCGGCCTGGCTTAAACTGCGCTCAAAGCCGAATGCCGAAAAGCGGGTCGCGCTGATTTACTACAATAAAGGGCTGGGAAAGGACGATTTGATGCGCGGCAGTCCGACCGGCGCGTTCCTTGATGGTCCGGAGAGCCTGGTCCGGTTCCTGCCGCGTCTGCAACAGCGCGGTTTCACCGTGACGAAGCTGCCCAAGGACGTCGATGAGCTGGTCGGCTGGATGCGCAAGGACGGGCACCTTTTGGCGCCGTGGATGCAAGGAGAACTCGAAGCGTTGGTTGATTCCGGCAGCCCGGTGCTGATTCCCTTGTCGCGGTACCAGCAATGGTTTGAACAGAAGCTCAGCCCGGCCAACCAGAAGGCGGTTATCGATGCGTTCGGGCCTCCTCCCGGGCGCATCATGGTGGTCGAACGCCAGGGCGAGAAGTGCATCGTTATTCCGCGGATTGAACTGGGCAATGTTCTATTGGCGCCCCAGCCCGAGCGCGGGGAGACCATGGATGACAAGCTGCTGCACTCGCGCGATGTGCCGCCGCCGCACAACTACCTGGCTTTCTATTGGTGGCTCGAGGAGGAGGCCAAAGCGGACGTGGTGGTGCATTGGGGAACCCATGGGTCGCTCGAATTGCTCCCGGGCAAGGAAGCCGGCCTGACGCGCGATTGCTGGACGGATATCTGTGTTGGCAATATGCCCGTCGTTAACCTCTGGATCATGGATAATCTGGGGGAAGCGACGCTGTCCAGGCGCCGATCTTACGCCTTGTTGGTCGATCACATGGTGCCGCCGGCCATCAATGCCAGCGCGGCTGACAAGTTCACGACCCTCCAGGATGAATTCGATAAATACCACTCACTGGAAGAGGGGCTCCTGAAGGCCGAATACCGAAAACGCATTGTCGGCCGCATCCGCGAGGAGAAGCTTGATGAGGAGCTTGGAATCAAAACGGTCAATGGGGCCATCTCCGAGAGCGATCTTGGCCGGGTGGGCGAGCACATCGACTACCTGTTCGAGGCCCGAACGCCGCTGACCCTTCATGTGCTGGGCCAGCCGCCGGCGCCGGAGTGCCTGACGCCGTACCTGGTTTCAATTCTTGGCAAGCCGTTCCTCGGCCACCTGGAGCGAGCGTTGCACGAGACCAACCGCCCGAGCTCAGAGGTTCAGAAGCGTCTTTGGCTGGAAAAGCGGGGCGCGGAGTTTCTCAAAGCCGCCATGGCCGGCCAGAGTCCGGCTGGGGTTGCCATAACGGGGGATCTGCAAAAGGATGTCGAATTCGCCAAAGACGTGCTCGGCCGGTTGAACCGCGCGGATGGCGAGATCACCGGACTGCTGCGGGCGCTGGAAGGGCGATACGTCCAGCCCGGCCCGGGGCCGGAACCGATCCGGAATCCGAACTCGGTTCCCGGCGGGCGCAATCTCTACGCGCTTAATCCCGAAGAAATCCCTACGCGCCCGGCTTGGGAGGTGGCGGTGCAGCTTGTGGACGAGATGCTCAAGACCAAGCATCCTAAGAAGATCGGTTTCGACCTCAACGGCATGGAAACCATGCGCGACTTCGGGGTGATGGAGGCCCAGATCCTTTACTTGATGGGCGTGCGGCCAGTTTGGGACCGGAACAACCTGGCGATTGATGTTGAGCTGATTCCGCGCGAGGAGCTGAAACGCCCTCGCATCGACGTTTTCGTGGCGATGGGCGGGATGTACAAAGAGAACTTTCCCACCCGCGTCGAACTGCTTGACAAAGCGGTCCGTCTGGCGTCCTCGGCGCGCGAGGCGGACAATTCGGTGCGGGAGGGGACGGCGTCGATGGAGTCGCGTCTCGAGGCGGCCGGCATGGCGCATGGGCAGGCTCTCCAGCTTGCCGGCGCCCGCATCTTCGGCACCAAGCCGGGCAATATGTCCGGCACCAAGATCCTCTATCTGGTCCCGCGTTCCGGGGTGTGGGACAAGGAGGATGAAATCGCCGACGTCTATATCGACAACATGAGTTACGTCTATACCAAGGGGGCCTGGGGCCAAAAGGTGGCGGGCCTTTATGAGCAGGCCATCCAGGGGACCGACCTGCTGGTGCGCGTTTGGGCGTCGAACATGACGAGTCAGCTTTCGAACCATCATGCCTACGAGTACCTGGGTGGGTTGAGCATGGCGGTCAAAAAACTTACGGGCAAAGAGCCGGAGGCAGTCATCGCGGACGTGCGCGATCCCAATGGGGCCAGGATGCGGGATTTCCAGGAGGTGCTGGCCACGACCTTGCAGGCCGAGCTGCTCAACCGCAAATGGGTCGAGGGCATGAAGCAGCACGGCTATGCCGGCGCCGGCCACGCCGCCGAACTGGTCAAAAACACGTTCGGCTGGTCGGTAACCCGTCCGGGCAGCATCGCGGACGTCACCTGGAGCGAAATCCAATCCGTCTATATCGATGACAAGTACAAGCTGGGGCTGCGCGACTGGTTCGAAAAGGAGAACCCCCATGCGCTGGCCGAGCTGGCGGCGACGTTGCTCGAGGCCGGCCGCACCGGGCATTGGAACGCCAACCCGCAGGCATTGCGCGAGCTTTCGCGGCTCTACGGTGAGTTGGCTGCCAAATACGGAGAATCGGGCGGACTAGTCTCCGGCGGCAACACGAAGCTTCAGGAATTCATCACACGGCAGCTCACCGCCCCTGGCGACGCGGCGGGGGCTGCCCTTGCAGCCAAATTCTCCGCTGCCATCGAGCAGGCGGCTGGAGCAGCCGCAAACAAACCGGCCTCGCCCCCCAAGGCCATGGCAGCGGCCGCCACTGTGGCAAAGAATATTGTGGGCCAGAAGCTGGCTTTGGCTGAGCAGCCGGCAGCGCCTTCGGTGGACCCTGTCGAGGAACAGCGGGTGATCTATTTGCGGGCTGCCGCGGGCGCGGCGGTGTTGTTGGCCGGACTTGGGTTTTTAGGCAGGAAAGGAGCCATGTGATGCATGCATTGACGGATTGTTTGTATGTGATTTCGAGCGCGCTGCTGCCGCCGGTGGTGGTGGCGCTGCTGGTGATGCTGTCCTGGACGCTTTGGCTTTCAGGCGGCTTTGTCCGCGAGTTGTTGGAGCGGCACCGGGTTACGGCCCAGCTTGCCGCCGGTTTGGCGGCGGCAGGACGGGGCGAGCCCGCGGAAGCGGTGCTCAACCAGTTGCGCCTCGCCCAGTCCGGCTTGCCGATGCGCTTTTCGCGCCCCGCACGGTCGGCCTGTGGCGATGATCGGGCCCTGGCCAATGTGCTCACCGACCTGGAACACGACATCGCCGCTTCCATCGCCCGGCACTCCTTTATCACCCGCGTCGGACCGATGCTCGGGCTGATGGGGACCTTGATCCCATTGGGGCCGGCCTTGACGGGCCTGGCCAACGGCAACATGCAGACGATGGCCAGCAACCTGGTGGTGGCGTTCACCACCACGGTCATCGGCGTGCTCATCAGCGGCTTGGCCTACGGGATGGCCCTGGCCCGGCGCACGTGGTATGCGCGCGACTTTAGCGATCTTGAAACCCTGTGCCAAAAGCTGGCAGTGCAGAGACAATAACATGGCCCGCAAGCGACGCCGCTGGGAAGAGATAGTCGAAGAGGATCCGGCTGCCGGATTGTTGAACCTGTTCGATGTGTGGATTGCCTTTGCCGCGGCGCTGCTGCTGGCCATCGCCGGCTATCTGAACCTTCCCAAACCGCCGGCGGCCCAGGCATCGAATACCCAGCCGGGCACGGTGCAGATGGAAAACCTCAAGCCTGACGCGGTCAAGATGCAGCGATACCGCCCAACCAACCAGCAGTTGAGCGGCGAAGGACAGCGGCTTGGCACGGCGTATCGCCTCAAGTCCGGCGAGGTCGTCTATGTGCCGGAGACACCTTGAACGATGCTTCCTGTTCAAATCGTGATGCGAATGCTAACTTTTGAATGGAGTGGAAGATGAATCGTCAGCAATTGCTTGATCTCTATTTTTTGGAAGCTCGGGCCAAACTCATCGACATCGCGGCATTTCTGGACCGGCTGGACCGAGCGGAGGGTGAGGCGGATTTCCGCCTGGCTGCGTTCAATGAGGCGCTGGGCCGGCTGGATCGGAATGACGGGCGCAGGGCGGAAGAGGTGCTGCTGGCTCTGAGCGACCCGACCGTGGAACCCGCCCTGGCCGCGACTACGAAGACGGCTTGCGGCGCCTGGGCAAGGAAATCCTGATCCCTGTATGCGTTACATCGAGCCTCACGCGCACATGGTCAGCCGGGTTACGGATGACTATCGGGCGATGACGACGGCGGGTTGCGCTGCGGTTTGTGAGCCGGCCTTCTGGGCGGGCTTTGATCGCAGTTCGGCGGCGGGTTTTTACGATTACTTCTGCCAGCTCACCGAGCATGAACCGCGGCGGGCGGCCAAATTCGGCCTGCCGCATTATTGCTGGCTGTGCATCAATCCGAAGGAGGCCGAGGATGTCGGCCTGGCGCGGGAGGTGGTGGCGTTGATCCCAAAGTTTTTGGATCGGCCCACCGTTCTGGGCATCGGCGAGATTGGCCTCAACAAGAACTCGCGGAACGAGCTCAAAGTCCTGGAGATGCACGTGGACCTGGCGGCGCGCCTCAATCAGCTCGTGCTGGTCCATACGCCGCATCTCGAGGACAAACTGAAAGGCACGCGGCTCATTATCGACGTGCTGCGTGGCGATAAGCGTATCCGGCCGGAGCGCTGTGTTATCGACCACGTGGAGGAGCACACCGTGGGGATGGTGCTGGATGGAGGGTTCTGGGCGGGAATGACGCTTTACCCGGAAACTAAATGCACCTCCGCTCGGGCGGTCGATATCATCGAGCGGCATGGAATGGAGCGGCTGTGGTTGAACAGCGCGTGTGACTGGGGGGTGAGCGAGCCGCTGGCGGTGCCTTACGCGGCGCTGGAGATGCGCCGTCGCGGCCATTCCCCCGCGGCCGTGGAACGGATGACTTATGAAAACCCGCTCCGGTTCCTGAGCCAGTGCCCCAAATTCACTCTGCCGGCCAATGCCTGAGGTAGAGCATGATTCTTAGGCCGCGGGTTAAATCTGAGCCGACGCGCGTTTCGATCGCCAGGGGACTGGAGGACAGAGAAACGGGCACCCTCGACACCCGGCGTTCAACCTCTCAGAGCCAGTCCCTCTACTGCCGGGGCACCGGCTCGGACCTGCACCTGGGCTATTGCACCAATGTCCATCCCGGCGAAACCTGGGCGCAGACCTTTGACGCTTTGGAGCGCTGGACCCTGGAAGTGAAACGGAGGTTGGGGAGAAGTGGGAGCTATGGCATTGGTCTGCGGCTTAGCGACCGGGCTTCGCGGGAACTGTCGGAACGGACTGCGCTGCTGGAGTTCCAGCGCTGGTTGGAACGGCACGATTGTTATGTTTTCACAATCAACGGTTTTCCCTTCGGCCAGTTTCACGCCGGGGCGGTAAAAGAGCGGGTTTATCTTCCGGATTGGACCCAGCCGGAGCGCGTGGATTACACCGTGCGTCTGTTCGAATTGCTATCCAAGCTGGTTCCGGCGTCGGTCGAAGGCAGCGTCAGCACTTTGCCCGGCGGCCTCAAGGAATTCACGTCGGGGCGAGAGCCGGAGGCCGCTATCCGGGCGAACCTGTGGCGGTGCGTCGAGCAGATCGCGCGAGTCAGCGAGCAGGCCGGTCGAACCCTGCATCTGGGACTGGAACCGGAGCCGTGCTGTCTTTTGGAGAACAGCGTGGAAGCCGCCGCTTTCTTCGACCGGCTGCGGGAGGAGCATCCTGGCGATCCGCGGCTGGATGAGCACCTGGGGGTGACCTACGATACGTGCCATTTTGCGGTCGAATTTGAAGCGCCAGCAGATGCGCTGGCGAGGCTTCGGGAACACGGTATTCGGATTAGCAAGATCCAGCTTAGCAACGCGCTCTCCTTTAGCCCCAAGCCGGCGTTGCTGGATCAGCTCGCCGGTTTTGCGGAGAACATCTATCTTCACCAGGTGATCCTTCGGCGGGAGGATGGTTCATTGGAGAGATTCAAAGACCTCGATCTGGCCTTGGCTAAACAGTTGTCACAGGCGGCTGGGGCGGAGGAGTGGAGGGTGCATTTTCACGTGCCGCTCAATAGCGAACCTGCGGCGGGGTTTGGCACCACGGCGAGTCATATTACGGGTGTGCTTGAAGAGGTGAGGAAAGAGCCGCGGCTTTGCGCTCATCTCGAAATCGAGACCTACACCTGGGCGGTGTTGCCTGAGCCTTTGAAAACGCACGATGTTTGCGAACAGATTACCGGGGAATACCAATGGGTGTTGGAAAGACTGGCGGAGCGCGGATGGGTGACGGGGTGACCCGCGGATTGGATATGGGCCCCAGGCCGCCACAAATCGGCTCCTGGCGCGCGCTTTTGGTTTTGGGGCGCGTCTCCAATCTGCCGACCGTCTGGTCTGACTGCCTGGCAGCCTGGCTGATTGGCGGAGGCGGGGCGCAAGGGCGCTTGGGCGCGCTCTATGCCGGGGCGACGCTGCTATACACCGGTGGCATGTTCCTCAACGATGCATTCGATGCCGCCTTCGACCGCCAATACCGGCCGGAGCGGCCCATTCCTTCCGGCCAAATCAGCGTGCGCGCGGTGTGGATCTGGGCCATGGTGACTCTTGGTCTCGGTTGGATGACTTTTTTAGCGCTCGGCCGGGCGGCGGGAGTTTGGGGCGGCGGGCTCTTCGTCGCGATTGTCGTTTATGATGCCGTTCACAAACGGACGATGTGGGCTCCGCTGCTGATGTCGTTGTGCCGGTTTCTGCTGTATTTGGCGGCGGCAGGCGCGGCCAAAGGCGGTCTGAGCGCGGCGGTCGCATGGCGGGCTTTGGCGCTGGCGGTGTATGTTGCCGGTCTGAGCTGCCTGGCCCGCGGGGAGAGCCGGATCGTGGCGTTCAGACGGTGGAACCTAATGCTGCTGCTGGCGCCAATCGCATTGGTTCCGTTCACGGGCGCCGCCGACCCGGTATGGGCGTGGGGGGCGGCTGGTGTTTTTGCGGTGTGGATTCTCTGGTGCTTGCGCCATGGATTCCTTGGCCGCAAAGACGGGTTCGTACGCGCTGTGGCGGGTTTGCTGGCCGGGATTGCGCTGGTGGATTGGCTGGCGGCCTCGACCGCAGGGCAGGGGGGGAGCCCGGCTTTTATCGGTCTGTTTTTCCTGGCGCTGGTGCTGCAGCGAGTGGCGCCGGCAACCTGAGCTATGAAGCGCACGGTGGTCATCGACGTCGTAGGCTTATCGGAGTCGCTGCTTGGGCCGCGGATGCCGCGTCTGAATGCCTTCCGTCAGCGTGGAGCGCTTTGCCGGATAGAACCGGCATTTCCCGCGGTGACCTGCACCGCCCAGGCAAATTACCTGACCGGCCTCCCGCCGGCGCAGCACGGCATCGTGGGCAATGGCTGGTATGACCGCGAGCTGGCCGAAGTGCATTTCTGGAAGCAGTCGAACCATCTGGTCGGGGGAACCAAGCTCTGGGACTCATTGAGAGCGGAGGAGCCGCAGGTCACTTGCGCGCAGCTCTTTTGGTGGTTCAACATGTACGCGAGCGTGGACTGGTCCATCACGCCGCGGCCGATATATCCGGCGGACGGCCGGAAGGTGTTTGATATTTATGCCTGGCCGTACTCGCTGCGCACGGAAATCAAACGCGACCTGGGTGAGTTTCCCTTTTCGGGATTCTGGGGGCCAGCGGCGGGGTTGGACACCCCGCAAGGGCCGCCCGAGATGGCAACGCGATGGATCGCCGAGTCGGCCAAGTGGGTGGAACGGAAATATGCCCCTTCACTGAGCCTGGTCTATCTGCCTCACCTGGATTACAACCTCCAGCGATTCGGACCGGATGGCCCGGGAATTGGGCCTGATCTCCAGCGCCTGGATGGGATCGCCGGGGATTTGGTCGAATTCTTTGAGCAACGTTCCGTGCAGGTGGTCCTGCTCTCCGAATACGGGATCAGTTCTGTGGATAGGCCGATCCACCTGAACCGCATGTTCCGCGAGGAAGGATGGCTGACCGTGAGGGAAGAGTTGGGCGGGGAACTTCTCGATTGCGGCGCAAGCCGGGTGTTTGCTGTGGCCGACCACCAGGTGGCGCATGTTTATCTCAAGGATCGCAGGCTGGAGAATGCGGTCCGCGCCAGGCTGGAGAAGGAGCCTGGCATTGCCGGAGTGTGGGGCGCGGCGGAGAAGCGTGCCTGGGGTCTGGACCATGCGCGCGCCGGGGACTTGGTCGTTGTGGCGCAGGACCGGGCCTGGTTCACGTATTACTACTGGCTTAAGGATGACCGCGCGCCTGATTTTGCTCGCACGGTGGATATTCATCGCAAGCCAGGCTACGACCCTGTGGAGCTTTTCCTCGATTCGGGCAGGCCATTCATGCAGGCCAGGATTGCCTGGCGGCTCCTGCGGAAGAAGATGGGCTTCCGGATGTTGATGGACGTCATTTCGCTCGATGCCTCACGAGTGAAAGGATCCCATGGGCGGCGCCCCGGCGATGTGAGAGAATGGCCGGTGCTGATCACTTCCCGGGCGGATTTGGCGCCCCGCGACCCGCTCGAATCAACGCGAGTATTCGAAGTCCTCAGAAAGCATGTCTTAACTTAGAGCTTCGGCTCGATCATCTCGAGGCTGATGAGGGCGTAAGAGGTTACCAGCGCCGGGTCCTTCTCGAAAAACCGGCCGTTTTCATTGGCCCACGAGCCGTCGGTGTGCTGGAGGTTAATGAGCTTGAGTGCGAGTTGCTCGCGCCAGTCCACATTTTGGCCCCCGTTGACGGCCAGCGTCTGGGCGCCGTAGAGAGTCAGGGCTTTGGCCATGGTGTTATAATAGTAGAAAAGACCCTGCGCACCCATGGCGGGGTTCTCATCGAGAGTGTAGTTGGCGCGCAGCCAATCCATCACCGCGGTGACCCGGGGATCTCCCGGCTTGAGGTCCGCATAGATGTAGCTCAGCAGCCCGGCGTAGCTCATGCTGCCATAGGAGCGCAAGGCGATGCGGCCGGACGGCAGATTGGTCTCGCCGGCTTTGCTGACACCGGGAGCGTAAATGAATCCGCCTTTGTTCTGAGGATCGTCCGAGGCCCATTTCTCGGTATTCGTGCCGGGCAGATTCTGGCAACTCTGGATGAAATGAATGGCAGCCGCCCAGTTCAGGTCGCCTTCGGCAAGAGCGCCTTGTTCCTTCAAGCTGCTTCGGCTGATGTAGAGCGCCTCCAGCGCGTCCATCGTGTTGGACAAGTCCGGCTTTTTGTCGCTCTTTCCGTAGCCGATCCCGCCGTCCAGGGCGTTGTCGCCCGATTCCGCCTGCAAGCCGATGATGAAGCGCCGGGCCCTCAGAATCGCCGGCTGATACTCGGTACGGCCGGCGAGGACCAGCGCCACCAGAGAAATGGAGGTATTGTAGCTCGGGAGGTCCTTCCGATAGATGCCGCCATCGGGTTGAACGCAGCTCATCAGGTAGGCATAGCCTTTGGTGACGCCGGGGGGATCGGCTTGTGGATCGCGTTTGCCGGATTGGAGCCGGTAGGAAGTCAAAGCCAGCGCGGTGATCGCCGGATGATCCACCGTGGACCAGAAGCCGTTTGTATCCTGATGTTTCTCCAGCCAGGCCCATCCGTTGTTGATGGCGTGCTGCACCTCGTTGCTCAACGAGACGTTCGCAGCGCGAGGCTTGAGGGAAACCGGGGGAAGGTTTTGGCCGGCGGCAAACACGGCGGTGGCAAGGACGGCCGCAGCCGCGCCGGCTCCGCAAAACAAGGTAAAGACGGATCTGTCTATCATGCAGTTTAGATCCTAATGGCATTCGGCGTGTGGTCAAGAAGGGAGCAGGGCAGGGGTGGGGCGCAGGTCAGTTTTTGGACCCCAGAGTGAATGGAAGGAATCCCCCTCACCCCACCCTCTCCCAAAGGAGAGGGAGAATTCTCGTCTGTCGGCTGGCGAATCCGACGCGGCTGGAATGGTCGAGGGCCAGCCTCTGCTACGCCCTCTCCTTTGGGCTGAGCATTCCCCCCAACTGTCACTTAGTTTTTGCATGAAGAGTTTCCTGGATGGCCCACATGGCGGCCAGATCGTTCAAGCGTGCCAGCCCCCGCCCCAGT
>Ga0181517_10000875_pt1 | contig 36913 bp, 22 predicted proteins | sample PEATcosm2014_Bin_31_FD_119748 | JGI IMG/M metagenome (GOLD analysis project Ga0181517, IMG submission 119748) | Peatland microbial communities from MTU Mesocosm Facility, Houghton, MI, USA - PEATcosm2014_Bin01_30_metaG | ecosystem: Environmental > Terrestrial > Soil > Wetlands > Peat | place... | reverse complement strand
ATTGCTGGATGGAGAAATAATCCGACGTGACCTGGGGACTTGTTCCCAGATAGAACTGGCCGCCATAGGAATATTGATAACTTCCGGCCGGCCACACGTTGTCGCTGATCTGGCTGAAGGAAGCGGTATTGACATCATTGATGTAGACCGCGACCGAATTATAAATCCCATACTGCAGGCTGGGGGCAAGCCAGAGGTTGTTGTCCAGGACGACGCCGCTGGCCGGGCCGTACAGTTCAATGAACATGCCGTTGGTGCCGTTATCCAGAACCGTGTTATGGATGATTTCCAGGTCGGAGACGATGCGATTATAGGTCGAATCGTAACCGGCGACCGAGAAGGCGGTGGCATCGCCGGCCCAGATGACGTTGTGGGAGAAGAGCGTGTGAATCGCAGCCGGCTGGACGTTGATGTAGCCGGCAATCTGGTTGTCGTTGAAGACGGCCCAATTGAACTGGGCGGTGGTGTCGCTGAGGGATGCGGTCGAGTCGTTATCGATCGGGCCGACGGACACTCCGCCGCCGTAATGCAGGGCGTTGTGATAGACGTACGCGAATTCGCCCTGAGCGATAACGATGTCGCCCTTGGCGGGGACGCCGGGAACGAACTGGATATTGGTCAGATCGTTGTAGGCGATCAGGACTCGCGTGGCGTCGCCGCGGATGAGGTGTTCCTGATCGGAGTTGGCGACGTAGTTGCCCATGGCGACGATATCGCTGCCGGTCATATAGAGGAAATAGCCGCGCAGTGCGGTGGTGCTGGGGCTGGAGCAATCCTGAACGAGAACACCGTCGCCGGAGGTGCCGGCGTTGACGGCGTCGCAGACGTTATAGAAGGTGCAGCGGAGAATCGTGTTGTTGAGATTGCCGGTGACGACGGCATAGGGTACGCCATCGCCGGAATAGTCGCTGTTAAAGATGCTGTCGAAGACCAGATCCTGTACGACGACATCGACGGCCGGATAGACGATTCCGATCATGCGTGAACCATTGCGTGGTCCGTTGTACAACAGGATGGGATCGGCGCCGCTGCCGTAGGCGCCAAGAAGGACATTTGAGTTGATGATACTGAGCCCGGTGCTCATGTCGAAGGTAGCGCCTCGCTGGAAGAGGATTTCGGTGTTGTTGGCAATCAACTGCTGGACGCGAGCCAGGGACTGGACGGGCGCGCCGGGGGACAGGCCGTTGTTGGAATCCGAACCGCTCGGCGAGACGTAGATTTTGGTTCGAACGTCGGCGGTGACAGTGACGGAGGCGGAGGCGGTGGAGACGGCGCCTGTGGGTGAGGTGAGCGTCAGCGTGATGGTGTAGGTGCCGGGAGAGGTGTAGATGTGAGCGGCGTTGTAGCCGGGGAGTTTGTTGTATTCGCCGGAGGGGTCGCCGAAGTTCCATTGGAAAGAGCTGTTCAGGGGAGTCCCGGAGCCCAGGGCGCTGGCGGTGGCGTTGACGTGAACGGCGGTGCCGGCGATGGCGGTCAGGCCGAAGGGAGCGGAGATGATCGCATTGAGCGGCGCCGAGTTATAGGTGGAAACGGGCTGGGGATTGCCCGAGTTTTGCACGAGCAGGGTTCCGGTGGCGGGGACGATGGTATCGGTGCTGGAACTGCCGCTGAGGCTGTCGTTGACCGACCCGCCGACGATCGAATTGTGCCCGCCGTTGCCGCAGAGCGTATCGCCGCCGGTGCCGCCGATGAGCGTATTATATCCGCCGTTGCCGGAAATCTGGTCGTGGCCGGTGCCGGCGGTGATCGAATTATGACCGCCCCAGCCGGAGATGGTATCGGCGCCGCCGCCGCCCGATACGGTATCGTAACCGTCGCTGCTGCAGTTGATCAGTGCCGAGGCTGTGATGTTGTGGTCGATGCTGATGGTATCGCCGCCGGTGTTGCCGCCCCACACTTTGATCAACTGAACCTGCGAGGCGGGGAACGATGCATATACGCCGTTGATCTGGCAGACGATATTCGATCCGACCAGCGTGGCGGTCTCGTTGAGAGCGCCGAACGGCCCGGAATTCGGGTCGGCGCCCATGCTGACCGTGCCGAGGTAATCGGTTGGCGCGGCCGAGAGGAGCCTGCGACCTTCGAGGGATTCGATCATGGCGCGGCGGCCGGCCGGGACAGGCAGCGCGCGGGCCGGCCAGTCCAGGCGGGCGAGCAGGGCGTTGAGGAGGCTGGCGCACAAGTCGACGGCGGGGGCGAAGATCGCGTCGTTGAATCGCCGGGAGAATCCGATGACGCCTGGCGTGGCGGCCTCGACGGCTCGCCGGATGGCGGTGCGTACGCCGCCGGGAGAGCGATGAGGTTGTTTTCGGAACTGATGGGCCGCGGAGGCGGGTTGGCGTGGGGTGGAAGTGCGTGCGCGGAATCTTCCGGCGCGGAAAGCCTGTTTCATCGCGTTGCCTTGTCCTGGTAAGGACTGTTGAAACTCACGGCGAAGGACACAGTGTGTATGGGGGCCAGCCCGTTCGGCCCCCGCGGTCCTTCATTGTCTGACTTCCAAATAGGACAATCGCGGCCGTGTCGCAAGCCACAATTCCGGAAAAAAGAAGAATTTTTTTCGGGCGGTCGGTCGCGGGGTGATCAGCCCGGGCCGTCTGCGGTCGATTCCCGGGCGCGGACGAAATTCGACATCGGTCCCAGATTCATGTAACGCGGCGCAAGCCATTCCCAGTCCTGGCCCAGATAGGCCTGGATGTTGGACACAACCGCATCGGGGTCGCCTCCCAACGGATCGGAATGATGGCTGGTCAGGATGTAACGGCCGAATTTCTTGAACAGCACAATGTCCGCGGTAATGACGATCGCCAGACAGACGCCGCAGATGATGTCGATCTTGACATCGCGAAACTTCGGCGGCGCCGGAGCGATGGTGCAGGCGATGGCGGTCGGCAGCAGCAAGGCATGGCAAAAGGCGGCCAGGGTCCGCCGAAAACGCAGACGCAGAATGGCCCAGGCGATCAAGCCTGACAGCATGGCCGCTGCGCCGGCCACGATAAACGGCAGATACGGCGGCCTGGCCGTGCCGCCCAGGGCGCCGAAGATCGCGCCGATGACCATGCCGCTTGACAAATACAAGGTCGCTTCGCGCTTGCGCACCAGGTGTCGATGAGCGGCGATGCCCGACTCGGTCGGCGAGAGCGACTCGGCCCGGCTGACCAGATCAAGACTCTCCAGCCAACCCGTCCCGGCCAGATCGCGTGCCTCCTGCAAATACGCCTGCGCCAGCCGTCGCCGCAAACTGCCCAGAAGGAACTCCGCCCGCTCGGGTGTTCCGTCGGGATCGAGACATTGTCTCAGATCGCTGAGGGATTCTGGCATTTGCGGCGTGTCCATCGCCATGGCGACACGGCGGAGTACCTGCGGATTTCCGCGGCGGAACGGCTTGATCGCGCCGACGACCTTCAGCGCGTTGCCCGCCAGAGCAAGGTTGAATTTGCTGCCGCCGTATATCAGTTGCACGTCGATGACCATGGCGCGGCTGATGAGCAATTCCTGGCGGACGATGATGCCGTCGTGAAGATCCTGGTCGGTGTCGCTCAGCAGTTCGGCGACGGCGGCGGTGAGTCGTGGCAGTTCCAGCGTCTGGAACGACTCGGGCCAGAACGCCTCGGTGGCAAGATGAACGATCGGGCGATAATCCTCGGCGGTAAGCTGCCCGGCACAGTCGATGGTGGAATCGGCGGATGGCAGGAGACTGGCGACGTCGACCGGCTCGGCGTGGGTCATGCCGCCGCGGGCGGCGCTGGTGCGCAGCGTGATTCGATGGATCGGCGTCGTGACCGCCCGGACGATCTCGATGTTCGCGGCGAAATTGTCGTCGCCGCCTTCGGTGGCGGCCCATTGTCCCAGGCGAATGCGGATGTTGGCCACTTCGCTCGATGCCAGCGGCGCTGATTCGACGTAGCCTCCAAACGCGCCCCGCAGGGCATCGGACGTTCGCAGCGGGCGGCGCTGCAATTCATCGACGATGACCGTTCGAGCCGGCCGTGCCGCCGCGCCTCGCGGCGATTGCGGCGAGCGATTGATGCTGAGGTCAGCCAGCAGATTGGCGTCGTCGGCTGCCGCGCCCGCGGGCGATTGAGGCAATGAGGCGCGGTCCGCTGGCGCATTCGATTCCTCCCGCTTGATCGCGTTTTCAGCTTTGTTATTCGATATGGGCGCCAGAGCGATTGGCTCATCATCGACGCCCGCCATGGCCAGCGGCATCTCATCCTCCGCCGGCGCCAGTTCCAGTTCAATCGGTGCGGCGTCGGAGGCGTCCAGCTTTAAGGGAGTGGTGGCGAACGATGCGGCGCCGGCCGGCGATCGCGATGGAATTGCCGGCGCGGGATCACTCGTTTCCACCGGCGCCGGAACGCTCAGCGGCGAGGCGGGTTTGGGCGCATCCGACAAACCGGCCAGCAGTTCGTCAGCCGATCGGATGCGGCGATCGCGCGGCGCGGTTGACTGCTGATAGAGAAGATCCAGGTGCGGCGGCGTCAGGCGGTTGAAATGGCTGGGCAACTCGCCGGGTTTGGGCAACCGTCCCGTGAGCAACTCAAACAGGATCACGCCGCAGGAAAACAGATCGGCTGCCGCGTCGGGAATCTGGCCCTGGCGGATTTCGGGGGCCACTTCATTGAGGGCCGACGGATCGATCGTGTCTCCGGCTTCGAGTATCGCGCCGATCTGCGCTCGCCCCAGGCCAAATTCGGAAATCTTGACCGATCCTTCATCGGTAAACCGGCTGGGGACGGCGCGATCGTCCATCAGCACATTTTCCAGCTTGAGATTTCCATGCGGCATTCCCATGCCGTGAGCGTATTTCAATGCGGCGAGAATCTGCCGAAGAACGGCGGCCGCGTCGGCCGGGTCCATCGGATGCGCCGCAATGATCGCGCGGAGATTGCCGCCGGAACAGAAATCGCTGACGAGAAACGGCGGCGTTGCCATCGGCGCCGCCTGGATGACGGCGACGATGTTCGAGTGCTGCAAGAGGGCGCTGCGGGCCATGGCGTCGGCATCGGCGAGAATGCGCCGGACGCAGCGTGGATCGGTGAATATCTTGGCGGCGGCGACCTGCGTGGTGCGGATGACGTGACGGACGAGATAGACCTCGGACATCGGGCCGCGACCCACGAATCGCTGCACCGCGAAATCAGCGATTCGTGTGTTGGGCTGCAGCATAGGATTAGACGATCGGTCCGGCAATCACTCGCGTTCCTAAGAACCCGTGCCGCCGCCTTCAAGACGAGATCGAAGCCTCTCCTGCACCATTTTCGGATTCAAGCCCTTTCCGGACTTCATCACCATGCCGACCAGCGCTCCCATCGCCGTCTGCTTGCCGGCACGAAAATCCGCCAGCGGCTTGGGATTGCTCGCCAGCATCGCGTCGATCGCCGCATCAATGGCCGACATGTCGCTGACCTGTGCCAGTCCCAGCGATGCGGCCAGTTCCTCCGGCGAAGCATCCCGCTCCGCCAGACGATCGAACATCGCCCCGGCGCTGCTGGCCGCGATCGCGCTCCTGTCGATCAGCGCGCCTACCTCCGCGAATCTCCGCGCGGCGATCCCCAGTTCGGCCAGCGGCTTGTTGCGGTCATTGGACAGACGCCGGCCGTGCGCGAGGATCAGATTGCACACCCGCTGCGGCGTCGAACCGAACTTCAGGGCCGCCTCGAAGAAATCACCTGTCGGGCGGTCGTTGGAGAGAGCCGCCGCATCCGAGGGCGAAAGGCCCATCGCGGCGGCGTATCGCTTGCGCCGAGCCGCCGGCAATTCGCCGATGCGCGAGGAGATCTCGGTCAGCCACGCTTCATCCACCTGCACGGGCACAAGGTCCGGATCGGGGAAATAGCGGTAATCCTGGGCGTCTTCCTTGTCGCGCTGATGAAAGGTGGCCTGGGCCGCGTCGTCCCAGCCGTAGGTGCTCTTGCGGCCGGGATCGCCGGTCTGCTCCCAATGGCGAATCTGCCGCTGGATTTCATATTCGCTGGCGCGTTCGAGCACGTTGAAGCTGTTGAGGTTCTTGATCTCGGTGATGGCGGTCTTGTGAACGGCGCCCGCGCCATCGGTGATGTGGACATTGATGTTCGGCTCGAAGCGCATGTGGCCCATCTGCATCTGCCCGTGGCTGACGCCAAGGAACTGCACGATCTTCTGAAGCTCCTGGCCGAACAGGGCGACATCCGAACCGCTGTGCAGATCGGGCTCGGTGACGATTTCCAGAAGCGGCGTGCCGGCGCGATTGAGATCGACGTAGGTGCAGTCGATCGGGAATCCGCCGGGCGCTTCGTGCAGCAGCTTGCCGGCGTCCTCTTCCAGATGCGCCCTGCGGATGCGAACCGGAAGCGTCGAGCCGTCCTTGCGCGTCAATTCAAAACGCCCGGCCTTGCACAGGGGAAGATCGTACTGGCTGATCTGATAGTTCTTCGGCAGGTCGGGATAGTAATAGCTCTTGCGATCCCACTTGGTGTGTTTGGCGATTTCGCAGCCCAGCGCCATGCCGACCATCATCGCGTATTCGACCGCCCGCTTGTTCATCACCGGCAGCACGCCCGGCAGCCCGAGAACCTGCTCGTCCACCTGGCTGTTGGGCGGCGCGCCGAATTCATTGGCGGCCCCGGTGAACATCTTGGAGCGCGTGGCCAATTGGACATGCACTTCCAGACCGATCAGAACTTTATACGACGCGCAGACGCGTGTTGTCACTGTGATTCCTTTTTTCTCAATGGCGGCAGTATATCGGTCCACATACGAAATGTCAGGTCGCTCCGGCCCCGCACCATCATCAATGTCCACCCGCAATTCCAGTGCCTGCGGCTGCGCCCCAAACCGCGGTTGATTTCACGGCCTTTGGCGAAAAGCCTGGTAAGGCGAGTTCGATTATTCGGCCGGGCAGCGGAACCGCGGCTCGTATGCTATAATCGGTGGTACCATGACAATCACTCTTCCGAAGGACCTGGAAAACCGGCTATGCGAACAGGCGAAGCAACTGGGAATTGACACCAGTAGTTACGTGGCCGCCCTGTTGGCACGAACGATGGCTCCGCCAACTCGGTTGGGTTCCCTGTCAGAATTGTTCGATCAGATGCGCCGGGAGCAATGGACAAGCGACCCGGCCGAAATTGACCGCCGCACCCGCGACGAAGCGGAATTCATGGAGTCAATGAACCGGAACCGGCTGGAGATGGAAGGCGCCAGCGCCCGACGCGTGTATCCATGAAGTTCATTGTCCTCGATGCCGCGCCGCTGGGACTCCTGGTGCAGCCGTTTGCATCGCCCAACGGAGATCGCTGCCGAAATTGGTTATTGGGCAAAGTAGCCAGCGGCATCGGAATATTGGTTCCGGAAATAGCCGACAACGAAGTGCGCCGCGAATTGGTCCGGGCAAAGAAAACGAATTCGCTGCTACTCTTGAACGCCTTCGTCGCCAATCCGCAGATTACATATCTACCAATTACTACGCAGGCGATGCGTCTCGCGCCCGAGCTCTGGGCGGACGCTCGAAACCGAGGGCTGCCAACCGCCCACGCGCAGGCTCTGGATGCGGATGTCATCCTCGCGGCACAGGTCATTTCCTCCGGATACGATCCGACAGACTTTTGCATCGCGACGTCAAATGTCGCGCATTTGGCGCGATACGCGACGGCCATGAATTGGGAATCCATCTGAGATAACCCTGACGACAAGTCGCAGGTTCATACCACAACAATATCGCGGTATTGGCGGAAGGGCAAACCGCAACCAAGGCCGCCGCAGCGGCAAACCCGCGGATTATCGGGCCGGGAATTTGCTCGCGGCCGTCGCAACAAGACTTTTACCCTCCCGGCCGATAGTGAGGGTATGACGATCGCAACCGAATCGACAACGAGAGCGCCAAGTTCGGAACTGACAGGGACAGCCGAGCGACGGCGAAGCCAGCGCGTGGACGTGGATGCGCCGGGATGGCTTTCCGGCGAATCGGGCAACCCCTCCTCGCCGCAGCAGGAAGTGATGGTCACCAGCCTCTCGCTCTCCGGGGCAGGATTCCGCGGCTCAAAGGAACTTCAGCCGGGCGCCGTCCATTGGCTGGTGATCGCGGCCGGCAGCCTGCGCGTCAGCTCACGGGCTCGCGTCGTGCGCTGCGAGGAACTGGTCAGCGGTGAATTCGATTGCGGGGTCGAGTTCTTCTGACCGGACGCTCCAGCGGGTATATTGGCGGCATGCCGAGCTGCGAATCCGCACCCTCGTCGAGGCGCTGCGATCGTAAGCGCGGACTGACGCAAACATGCCTGAATTACCGCAAAACATCGCCCTGGTCTACGACGATGACGCCTACGTCGAATTGCTCGAACGACCCACCAACCGGCCGCCCGACGCCGCTCAGGGGCTCATGGGTCGTCAGGTCGCCGGACGGGAATTTCTCGACGCCTATTTCACGCACGGCCGCTGGCACGAAATGGTCGCCCTGGTCTTCGGCGAATCCAGCCGCCAGACGCTGATCCAGTATTTCCGCACGCATCCGGCCATCATCGCCGACAGCTCGCGGAAGCTGCGGATCATCGCGCGGCATCTCTTTCACAGCCGGTTCTTCCCCAATTCCGCCGCTCCCATCCTGCATTTCCCCTGCCCGCCCGACAGCCGCTATGCCTGGGCCCGTGCTTTTGGCGGCCGGGCCAATTTCGCGATCACCGGCCTGACGCACACGATCTCGACCACCACCGTCATGAAGGGAATCTGCGACCTGGTCGCCGCGCCTTACGAGCCGTTCGACATGCTCATCTGCATCTCGACCGCCGCCGTCAAGGTCGTCCGCACCGTCACCGATAATTACGCCGCCTATCTGAACGATCGCCACGGCGGCAATGCCCGCCTGCGCGTCCGTCTGGCGCACGTGCCTTTGGGCGTCAACAGCGAACGCTTCCGACCGGCCACCGACGAACAGCGTCGCCGCGAGCGACAAAGGCTCGGCATCGCCGACGATGCGATCGTGGTCCTGTTCGTCGGCCGGCTCACGTTTTCCGGCAAGGTACATCCGTTTCCGATCTACGATGCCCTGGCCGCGGCCTCGCGTCGGACAGGCAAACCGATTCACCTCGTGATGAGCGGCTGGTCGCCGTCCGATGCGGTGATCCAGATCATGCGCGAGGGCGCGGCAGTCTTCGCTTCGGGCGTCAGGCTCACCATCGTCGATGGCACAAAACCCGAAAATCGCTTCGCGGTCTGGAACTGCGCCGACATCTTCACCAGTCCGACCGACAACATTCAGGAAACGCTTAGCCAGGTGATCCTCGAGGCGATGGCCTGCGGGCTGCCGGTGGTGGCGACGGATTGGGACGGCTGCCGCGATCAGGTCGTCCCCGGCGAGACCGGGTTCCTGGTCCCAACCCACATGGTGCGAGGCGCAAGCCCCGACTTGGCCAGCCGGCACCTGATCGAGGAGATGGCGTACGGCCCGTTCCTGGGCAATTGCAACCAGACGGTGGCCGTCGATTCCGCCGCCGCCGCCGATGCGTTCGTGCGCCTGATCGAAGACGGCGATTTGCGTCGCCGCATGGGCGAAGCCGGCCGACGCCGCGCCGTCGAGATGTTCAACTGGCCGAGAATCGTCCGCGCCTATGAAGATCTCTGGTCCGAGCAGGACCAGGAGCGGCGCAATTTCCTGGCCGCGTCGCCAGAGTCGGCCGCCAGGGCCGTTCTCCAACCCGCGATCTTCCCTCCCATCGACGAGGCCTTTGCCAGCTATCCCATGTCGTTTGTCGAGGATGCGACGATGATCCGCACCGAGCCCGATGCGCTGGCCCGTCTGCCCGTTGTCCTGGCGACGCCCCTCTCCAATTACCTCCCCGACAACCGCTGCACCGACGCATCAATCCTGTCGGCCGCATTGCGCCAAGCCGAAAAAGGCATCCGCGTTTCCGACCTCGACGGCCATTTCAACGCCGCCGGCATCTCCCGCGCCGCCGCGAGGGCGAGCGTGGCGTGGATGCTGAAATACCGGCTGCTGCGCGTGACGCAAACGGCGGATTCAGCTTGCACGATACGAGCCATTCCGTAATATGCTGGGCAGGCTTCGATAACGATCCGCATTCACCCTGTCCCGGCGGAGTCTGGAGGGAGCGGAGATGCAACGCAGTCGCCCCACCGGTCCGACGCCCGCCGCGCAACGCGCCCGGCCGCGGACGGATTCGCGGGCTATTAACAATGAATGCCTACAAATGCGCTCCGATACCTGCCGCGAGCCCGTCTCATTCGCCCGCGAATGTGTTGTCCCGTTCAGTTACCCTCTCCTGGTTAAACTGTGAGTTGAACATGAACGATCCCTACTTTTTCTGTCTCGAATGTAAAACGTTTGTACCGGCTGGACATAGATGGGCACACCTGCAGTTGGAGATCCGTAGACGCGCGAAAAGAGAAGAGATCGTTGATGTTGCGGGAGTCCTGTCTGCAGAATCATATTGGTCGACTAGGGATCCGAAACTGGTAGCTATCTTAAGCGATGTGCGGGCGTTTTTGCTAAGACATCGTAGTCACCGGGTACAATATGGACAATTTGATTTTCTCTATCGGCATGGAGGAGAGGATTGGACGGGCTGGCTTTCCGGGTCATCTGCCCAAGACGAACTGCTCCCGCGTTATTTTATAGAGCGAGAGCATTGTCGTTCATGGGATGCGATGGCTGCGCGGATAGAATCCATGATTGAGCCACCGTGGTGGTGGACAGAGCCAACCTCACGGGCGCACGCGCACGACCGATTTGGTGATTTGCTAAGAAAGTCAAGTCAAACTAGCTGAATGCCACAGGGGAATGTAATGGGGACACAGATTTTTATGTATACTATAGTAGTTGTTGCATGTCAATTATCGAAGATTGGGATGGAGCTGGAGCCGGCGGGTTGGGCGGTTGATTGTCGGCCATTCCGGCCGGGGGGGTCGGGGTTGGGCGATCGGGGCGCCCAGACCTGCCGAATTGGCAGGACAAAGTCGGTACAAAATCCGACTCCCACGCGCCAAGTTCAGACTTTTTCCGCACAGCTTCGAACTTTCTGGGCACTTTTGGAGCGTGTTTTCGGCATCATTTTCGGCCAAAACCCCGATATTCGGCTGAAAACCGGGGTGCCGCCGGGGTGGGTTGCGGGCCTTTTCTGATCGTAACCGTAGTCCTGTGAGCAGGTTAAAAGAAAGAACGATCGCGCGGCCGGCGGAATGGCTTGGACCGATTCGAGTTGCCGAAACTCACGGCATAGCTTATGATTGAATACGTTATCCCCATCGGGGGCGACTGGTTTCGACCGGATTGCTTCGGTGGTGGTGGCATGCCGAGGACGCTCGTTGGCCTCGTTAAACATCGAGCACAATTTACCTGCCAACAACGATGTTGCAGGCCGGATCGGCTTCCAAGCCGCGCCGGTAATCATGGCTGCCTGATTTAGGCAACCTCGGCACCGCGTGAGTGCTTGTGGCACGCGGGCCGCAAAAAGCAAGCTGGCCGTCGCGGCATAGTGCGGTCGCGGCGGCGAGAAAAAGCACCTGGCTGGTTGGCAAGAGTGCCGTTCCCCGTGCCCACCGGCGAGATCAAACGATCGGCTAAGCATGTAGAGGCCCCCATTCGGGTAGTCTCGGGACGGGGGTTCAATTCCCCCCGCCTCCATTTTGGCCGAGGGCCAAAATAGAGCAGGAGAGCGGTAGAGCAGGTGAACAGGAGAGCAGAAGAAATTTAAGCATGAGGGGGCGCTCTCTCCTGCGTTCACCTGTTCGCCTGCTCATCCGATGGGACCAGCCAATGGCCTTCATGTTCGAAAATCTGGCGGTCTATCAAAAGGCTCTGGATCTCAGCGAACAGATCGCAACGCTCACCGAGTCATTTCCTCGCGGCTACTACTTCTTGACAGATCAACTGAATCGCGCCGCTCTGTCCATCGCGACGAATCTGGCTGAGGGCAATGGCCGATTTACAAAGGCCGATCGGAAGAATTTCTTCGTGATTGCCCGCGCATCGGCTCAGGAGTGTGTACCCCTTATCGAACTCGCATTTCGCAAGAATTTTGTGACCGAATCGGCCCGACTCGATTTGCGTGAGCGGATAGAAGTGATTGCCAAGATGATCAGCGGCTTGATTTCCGGCTTGGACAAACGAGACGCCGCCCCGCTCTAGCATCGACGCCGACCCTTTCGCGATTCCGGCTTCCGCTTGTCCCGCGAATCACGGCCGCTGGCCCATTTGTATCAGGGCGCTTGCGGCGCGGGGGTCGCCGGCGGCTTCGGCTTTGCGGGCCCACATGATCGCCTTGTTGGGATCGTACATGCCGTATTGCGGCATGGCATAGATCTGCACCAGATACATCATCGCATCGGTGTTGCCGCGATTGGCGGCGTCGGTGAAGAGTGCGACGGCCTGACCCGCCCTGGGATCGTTGGGCGAGGTGGCCTGCTGCATGTATCCGAGGGCTTGAAGCACTTCCACCGAGGTGGGCACCGTAGGTTGCTGCGGCTGAGCGGGCTGGGCGGGCGTGGCCGGCGTCGCGACGCGAGGGACGTTGCCTCCTGCAATCGGCGTATTGGTCAGGGGATTTGCCGGTGTATTCCTGGCAGGAGAATTGGGGGCGGCGGTGCTGGTTTGCGTATCGTTGGCGGCGGTGTTCGTGGGGCTTGAACTGCTGGAGCAGACTCGGATCAGCAGCATCAGGAGAATCAGGGAAACGGCGGCGCCGATGGCGATCGAGGGGCCCTTGTGTTGCTTGATCCACCGGCCGGCCGGGCCGATTCTATCGAGCCAATGTGCCGGCGGGTGTTCATGGAGAAACGTATGCACCGCGGATGAAGTTGCCTTGGCGGCCTGGGCGGCGGCCTGCATGACCTGATCGGCGGCGCGAGATGGCGGATGCGCTGCCGGCTGGCCCGATGGATTCATCTGGCCTTGGTTCCATTGCCCGGGCTGGTCCAATTGAAGCGTTGGATTTCCCGGAGCGGCTGGGTTCGTCGGACCTTGATGGGTCGCCGGCATCTGCGGCGGCATCGCCCGCGCCGTCGGTTGGCCGAAAGGTCGGCCGGGCTGCTGCGGCACGCCGGCGATCGCCGGCGCCACGGGCGGAAGCGACGCGGCCGGTGCTGGCGGCGCGTAACCAACCCGTTGTCCGGCCATCATCGGCGGTGGCTGGACGGCCGACATCTGCAACGTCCGGTTGATCATTTCCAGCGATGGCCGAGCCACCGGACTGACCTGTAAACATTGAGCGATGATCGAGTTCCAGCTTGGCGGGCAGTCTTTTCGGATCAGATTCGGCGCCATGAACGCCCCCATGGGACGCCGGCCGGTGACCATCTCGTACCACATGACGCCCAGCGAATAGATATCGCTGGCGGGTCCGATCTGCTGGCCCTCCGATTGCTCCGGGGACATATAGCTTTCGGTGCCCGCGACCATGCCGGTGTGAGTAAGTTGAGTGGTGAGTGCGGTCTGCCCGGAGGCGGCCGAGCGGGCGATGCCGAAATCGACGAGCTTCACCAGGCCGTCCTGTGCGATCAGCACATTGGACGGCTTGAGATCGCGATGGACAATCTGCTTGGCGTGCAGATATTCCAGTCCCGCGACCACCTGCTGAATCGTGGTCTTGATGTCTTCGATCGGGACATCCTTGCCTTCGCCGCGCAACTTGGCCGCCACCTGCGACAGCGACTGGCCATCGATCCAGTCCATCGCCAGCCACAGGAGCCTGTCGTCATGCCCGTGATTCTGCAGGCGGACGACGTTGGGATGTTTCAGCGTCTTGAGCGTGTCGATCTCGGCCACAAACCGCTGCTTCCAGGTCGGATCCTGATCGGAATCGACCTTCAGCAATTTTACGGCGGCGGGAAGATCCAGTTGGGCGTGCAAGCCACGAAGAACGATCCCCATGCCCCCTTGTGCGACGAAAGCTCGAATGCGATAAGGTCCGACTTCCCGCGGCAGCCAACCCTGGAAATCACCCGACGGGCGAAACTGCGTTGACGAGTTGTCCGCCGGCGACTGGTCGGCGTGGGACTGGAAATAGTGAATCTCCAGATTGCATTTGGGGCAGTGGCCGGAATCGTGGGACAAATCGGCGATCGTCTCATGGCAGCGAGGGCAACGAACGTCCCAGGGATTATCTGAAACGACCACCGTCGGGCGCGTGGACCGCTTGATGCAGCGAATGGTCGCCTTACCGATCTTGAATGTCGCGCCGGGTTTCAGATCCAGTGAATGCGTTTGCGTGCCATCAGCCAGCAGGAGCCGCAGGTGCTGCTCGGTGCATTCCATGACCATCGTGCCGTCGGGTTGCCGGCAGACCATCGCGTGGATGCGCTCGACCTCCGGCTCGTTGATGCAGATGGTGTTGGAAGGGTTTCGGCCAATGGACAAGCCGTGCTGAAGGAAGACCTCAAGCTCCGGCGCGCCCTCGCTTCTGACGGAAAGGGTGAGATCGGATAGCGCCGAAGTCGTGGTGGCGGTGGCTCCTTTTTGCTCGGGCATGCCGCAAGTATACACACGAACTTAACGGGAGAAAACAAATGCTCGCGCCAATTACCAGCTTTCCTATGAGGATCGAATGTCGTTCCAGCCCTTTTCGAGGTACATGAAGGTGTAATAAAGCGCCGCACCATAGCCGGCCAGCAGAACCATCAGGTAGAGGAACTCAAAGAAGACAACGCCGGCGCTCATCTCGGAATCGCCGAGCATGTCGATGGCAGCGGTGGCGGGGCGGGTCAGCATCACCGATGAAAGAATGAAATTCAGCCCGACGGCGACCCCGGATGACTTGTTAATCGAGGGATCGACCGGCTCTATCGGCGGTATGCCGCCGGCGGCGTTGACTCGCGCCATCGCCTGCGGACTCATGCGAATCGCGTCTCGTGATTCCCAAATCATTTCCTGCATGTTGTATTGCTGCATGTCGAGCTTCGTCGCCCCGGACATCGGCTTGCCGGTGACGAAAGAGTACATCGGCAGATAAGCCGATGGATCGCTCCAAGCCTTCTTTCCCTCGGAGGTCAGCGCGCGGGAAAGCACGACCTGCGGCAACAAGACCAGCGGGAGCAACCCCACGGCCGCCCGCTCTGATTTTGACAGCGTGGAAACCAGCAGCCCGAGCATGGCCGCCCCGATTCCGGTGAGGATGAGGAACAACCACCCCGCGATAACGCTCATGCTCTCCAGCGATTGGCGCGCCAGGGCATTCTGCATGAAAATGGCGCCCAGGATCTTGATCAAGACCCACAAGATCGTCGCCTGCACGGTGATCACGCAGCCGGCAAAAAGCATTTTTCCCAGCAGATAGGCCAGCGGATGCATACCGGCCAGCCGATCGCGAATATACAGCTTGCGCTCACGAACGACTTCGCGCACAGTCAGCGTCATCCCCAGCCAGATTGCGCAAACCACCATGAAGAAGATGATGCCGATGGATTTGGGCTGATTGGTGCCCGCCAGCGACGTGAGAATCGCCAGAATGGGCGGCTGGACCAGCGCCATGAAGATCGCCATCTTGTCGCGGCGCAAACCCAGCATCGCGCGGTTGAAGACCACTTTGATCTGCTCGATCATCCGCTCCCTGCCGGGCGGTTCCTTGGCCAGAAGCACCTGGGCGCGCGGGCGTTTGCGGGTGGCGGTTTCTTCCTCGCTCTCGGCGCGGACGCGCTGTTCGGCGGGAGTGGCGCCGGACAGCGTCTGCAGCTTGTCGAACAGATCCATCTGCGTATGCACGCCGAACGACGGCAGCAATTCCCGCGGCGAACCGAAATACGCCACCGAAGCGACGTGATCCTTCAATCCCAGCACCAGCAGTTGATCGAAAAAGTTGAGCGTATCCAGCGTGTGCGTGGTGCAGACAACGGTGACGCCCCGGCGCGAGACGCCGCGCAGCATTTCCATCAGCCGGGCCTGCATCCCCGGATCAAGACCGCTGGTCGGCTCGTCCAGCAGCAGCAGGCGCGGCTGGATCAGCAGCTCGATCGCCACCGACACGCGCTTGCGCTGACCGCCGGATAGAATGCCGACGCGCTTGTCGCGATGCTCGAGCAGGCCAACGGCTTCCAGCGCGAAATCGATTCGCTTGGCGCGATCGTCGGGAGTGGCGTCCGGCAGGCGGATCTGCGCCGCGAAATCCAGGTTTTCAAAGACCGTCAGATCGGTGTAGACGATGTCATCCTGCGTGACAATCCCGATTTTCGAGCGGTAATAATCGAGGTTCTCCTTGACGGTCATTCCCTCGTCGAACTCGACTTGCCCGCTGGTGGGAACCATCGTCGACGAGAGCGTGCCAAGCATCAACGATTTTCCCGCCCCCGACGGCCCCAGCACGCCGGTGAAGGAGTCGGCGGGTATCGTGAGGTTGATGTTCTGGATGAGCGTGCGGCCGTCGCGGATGATCCCCACATCGCGCAGGGAAATTGTCATCCCCGCGCCATCGGGCGAAACCTCCAGCGCCTGCCCGTTGTACCGATAGGGCGGCGATGACCCAATCCGCACGGAATCGCCGGGTTTCAGCACCACTCTGGCAACGCGAGCGCCGTTGACGAACGTGCCGAACCGTGAATCGAGATCCTGCAGCTCCCAATCGCCCGACTCGGTTTTGATGAGCTTCAGATGCGTGCGCGAAATGGAGGCGTGTTGCATCTGCACGGTATTGGAATCGGTGCGGCCCACCGTCACCGGCGAGGCCGTCAGCGAAATGGCCGGCCAGTGTTGGACAACCGCCCGCGAGGTAATTGTACTGGTCATTGTAAACGCGGATTGTCGGAAATCGGGCTGGGATTGTCCAACGCGCCCGGCCATGAACTCAGACGCGGCGATCTCGACCCGCTTTTTTCGAATTTGCCCGCGCTGGCGATATACTTGCGGCCGTGCCCGCGACTCCATCCGAACCCGCCAAGGACGAATGTTACCGCTGTGGCTACGACCTGCGCGGCATCGCCAACGATTACGCCTGCCCCGAATGCGGGCTGCTGGCCGAGCGCAGCCGGCGGGTGACGGATGAATTGCATCAAACCCGGCCGCGATGGCTGCGGAGTTTGTCGTGGGGAATCAATCTCATCCTGCTGGCGGTTTTTGCTCCCTTGGCCGGAGATTTCATCGCCGACCTGTTGTGGCGATTTGTCGTCGGGCCGTGGTTGGCGTCTACGTCACTTCCTGGCAGCTCGTGGCTATGGTACAACTGGTCGCAGCACGCCAGTCTGCTGGGGTTCGATCTGAGCGCGGTGCTCCTGCTGGCTGGCGTTATTCTGCTGACTCGCCGCGAAGGGTATCCGCCGGCCGACCGGGCGGATCGCAAATTGCGAATCGCTCTGCGTCTGGCGGCGACAGTCCCGGTGCTGGCGATGCTGGTTCTGCACACCAATGCCGATTCGGGCTACTGGTTCTTCAGCCCCTACGGGTTTTACCTGATGTCCCGGGATCTATTCCCGAACTTGGTGGCACTGGCCATCCTGTTCTCAACCCCGCTTCCCCTGCTCTTGTTTCTGCGTCTGCGCGGACTCGCCGGCCGGGCGCGCAGTGCGCATCTGGCCGAGCATTGCAGAATCGTGGGCATAGGCGCCTCGGCGACCACGCTCTATGTGGCGCTTTCCATGCTGACCTTGTACAATGCCCCAACGCTGGGCCTTGGCACATACTGGATGGGGCGATCTCGTGAGGCGCTCTGGATCGTTGACTTGTTGGCCGTCGCGTCGTGCCTGTTCATGCTTTGGTATTTGTATCTTCTGGTGCGCTTCGCCATCGCCTTTCGCGTCGCCGCTCGTAATTTAAGGCGTACTTGGACCCGCGACGACCGGTCGTTGAGACCGCCGCCATGAGGAATAGGTGCGATTCAAGCAGAGTAATCGACTTTTGTAGGGTCCGCACTGCGGGCCGTTGTCCCGGCGATTCGGGGTTGTGGTCCGCAGTGCGGACCCTACAAGATCGCCTCGATCCGCTCAAGCTCGTCGGCGCTGAATGCCAACTTGTCGAGCGCCTTCACGTTTTCCCTGATCTGCTCCGGCCGGCTGGCGCCGATGAGGACTGTGGTGACAGCCTTGTGCCGGAGCACCCAGGCCAGGGCCATTTGGGCGAGACTCTGGCCGCGGGATTTGGCCAGGTCGTTGAGTTTGCGGATCGCGGTCAGGCGTTTTTCGGTGATGTGCTGCGGGCCGAGGAACTTGCCCAATGACGCTCGCGAATCGGCGGGGATGCCTTTGAGATATTTGTCCGTGAGCAAGCCCTGCGCCAGCGGGCTGAAGCAGATCACGCCGATGCCGTGACGCTCGACGACCGCAAGCAGATCGGCCTCGATCCATCGCTCGAACATCGAGTATTTTGGCTGGTGAATGATGGGCATGGTCAGGCCGGTGCGCTGGCCTGTCGCGACGACCTCTTCGGTCTGCGCGCCGCGGTAGTTGCTGATGCCGGTGTAGAGGGCCTTGCCGGATTTGACGGCGTGGTCGAGTGCGCCCAGCGTTTCCTCGATAGGCGTGTTCGGATCGGGGCGATGCGAATAGTAGATATCGACGTAGTCCAGCCCCAGCCGTTTCAGTGATGCGTCCAGCGATGCCAGCATGTATTTGCGCGAACCCCAATCACCGTACGGGCCATCCCACATGGTGTAGCCGGCCTTGCTGGAGATGATGAGTTCATCGCGATGAGCGGCGAAGTCTTGCTTGAGGATGCGGCCGATGCGCAGCTCGGCCGATCCGGGCGGTGGGCCGTAGTTGTTGGCCAGATCGAAATGCGTGATGCCCAGATCGAACGCGGTGAAGAGCATTTGCCGGCAGTTTTCATGGAAGGCCGGCTCGTCGGCGTGATGGCCGGAATCGGTGCCGCTTTCGCCGAAGCTGTGCCAGCATCCCAGCGACATGGCCGGCAACAGAAGCCCAGAGCGGCCGCACCGGCGGTACAAGGTTTCGGCGGCGGCATAGCGGTTGGGATCGGGGGTGTACGCGGGCATTGGTTTCTCCAGTTGTTACCAGCCGGGGGAAGATACCGAGCGGCGGCGATTTCGCCAGTGCGAATCGTTTTGGCCTTGACTTCCAAGACCGACCGGCGCCCACCTTTATTCCCGTGGCAGAGATCCAATCCGCCGGGGGAATAGCACAATCAGCCGTGATCATTTAGTCTTTCCGTCGCATATGCAAAGAAAGCCGATTTCCGAACGAGATTCAACCCCACCTTGGGCGAAGTGGCTGCCGCAGAATACGGCCGTGCCGCAATTGATTTTCCGGCCAAGGGAGTTTGTCAGAGCATACCGCTGGTGGCTGGTCCTGCTGCTTCTGGGCGCGTCTGCGGATTTGTTCACGACCTTATGGAACCTGCGAGCCTACGGCCCAGGGGTTGAAGTGCATGTCGTGCAGCGCTGGGTGTCCCAGATCGTGGGCACAGAAGCGGGCGTGCCGATTGCGAAGTTGATCCAATTGGCATGTGTCCTGTTTGTCGCCGTATGGTGGCGACCATGGTGTCGATGGATTCTCCTCGGTTGCGCATGCCTGTATGCTCTCGCCGCGGCCAGCAATTATTTTTATTGGATTTGATTATCGATCCACGCGCGGATGCACTTCCATCGTCGATGATTCGCCCGCTGTCAGACTACTTTCGGACCGTTGCGGCAACGGTACAATTTCCGCGAATGCACTGTCCATGAAAGAGACCTACAACGAATTCGCCGGCCATAGCGTCGAGCCTCTGGCCGGGCTGAGCGACGGGCTGTTCCGCTTGGCGACGAGAATGCTGCTGCTCGATTGCTATTTCCCCGCCATTGTGGGCGCGATTGGAGTGCCACATTCGGGGCAGATGGCGCTGACGTTGCCGGTCAGGTTGTAGCGGCAGGTGACGCACCGCGGCGCGGTGTCTGGTTTGTCGGGGATCATTGCGCAGATGGCGTAAAGCGCGCCGGTGGCGATGGCCGCGATGATCCCCCATATGAACTGAGTGACGACAATGTGCAGGGGATCGAGCATGGGGACGAAGAGCATGACCAAACACAGGCCGATCAGCCATTGGCCGTAAACTACGCGTCTTTGGCCCGACACGAGTCTGGCGGTGGACAGTGCCCACATCAACAGGATCGCCCAGACAATGAAAAAGCTCCAGGGGAAAAAGGCCCGGATGAAACGCACTCGTTCAACCGGCCGATAGGGCGGCACGTGTTGGCTGTTGTTGTACGGAAAACGCTTGAGGGTCGCCTCGAGCATGGGCATGTATTGCGCGTCTATGGGACTACCGAGGCCGAAGCCTTGCGCGCCGCCCAGAGGATCCCGATAGACCCAATCAAGCTCGCTACGCCGGATCAGTTCGCGTCCGCCGGCCAGGGACTTGCTGAATTCCTCGGGCGTCGGCAGGTCCGGATGCGGGCCGGGTGCGGTGTATTGTTTCAGATAGGCGATAGTCGCATCGGCGTCGGCCACGTCGATGGCGTACTGTTCGGCCCGGGCTTTGGTCAATGTGGCCAGTTGTGCGTCATTCGACTGGTTCTCCAGAATTTGCAGCCACGCGATGATTCCCAAAGCGATAGCCAGAGCGAAGCCGATCACCCAATTCCAGGAAGTCCAAGGGTCGCGGCGTTCAAGGGGCATCGCGGCATTATAATGTCTGTCGGCTTGACGCAAACAACCCGGAATCGAGCAGTGGCGTGGGGGGCTCTGGTGCCGAACATGGTGGCCATGCTGCTCGCTGAGGCGATTTGGGGAACCCCGCCACTGCCCGATACGAAATTTTTTCTCGAGGCCCTTGACAAGCGCGCCGATTTACTCTATATTTTAGAGAACTCTACAGGAGGTTTTATGTCGCAGTCGGATCAGATTCGGGATGATCTCAGTTTTGTCCGCGACGCCGTCGCTCGCCGCGACCGCTCGCCGGTTTCCTTCACGGCACCTTATTACATCTGGGCCGTCTATGTCCTGATCGGGTATGCCCTGCTCGATTTCGACGTGCTGTGGGCTGAATGGTTCTTCGCGACGGCCTGGATTCCGGCGTGCGCGGCCAGCGCGATCGCACAACGATTCCTGGCCGCCAAACGCGGCGAATGCGACCGTACGATGAAGCGGAAGAGCGTGCTGCATTTCGTGGGCGGGGGATTCCTCGCCGTCGCCGCCGTGGTCGCCCTGGCCTGGTGCGTGCCGGCGTTTCGCGGGGAGATCCCCGGCCAAGTGGCCGTGGTTCTGTTCGGGATCATCTATTTCCTTGCCGGCGTGCATTTTGATCGTTCGTTTCTGTGGCTGGGCCCGGTGCTGGTCATTGGCGGAATTGTCGTCGGGTTTGTGCCGCATTACGGGTGGAGCGCCCTGGGCATTGTCATTGCCGGCGGGCTGTGCGCTGCGGCCGTTATCAGTTCGCGCCGGGCACGGTCCCTTGCACAAGCAGAGCAGCGGCCATGAGCGATCAAGCATCCACAAAATCGAGCGGATCTCCCGCGGGTCTGGATGACATGAACCCGCTGCTGCAACATCGAAGCCGGCTGGGCGCGATGGTACTGCTGAGCAACGCCGACGCCATGAGCTTTACGCGGCTGCGAGAGCTCCTGACGGAAACCGATGGCAACCTCGGCGCTCAACTCCGCAAGCTGGAGGATGCCGGCTATGTCGCGGCGGATAAGCAGTTCCTCAATCGCAAGCCGATCACGTGGTATTCGCTCACGCCGGCCGGGCGAGGTGCGCTGAAGCGGCATCTGAACGCGTTGCAGAGCGTGCTGCGATCGGCGGGGCTGGATTCCGGGCCGTCCTGAAGCAGGGGGCAAGTCCCCGTCGTGCCCCGAGGTTAATTTTCCGGGCGATTGGAACCTTTCGCGCTGCGCACTTCGTTGTACCAGCAGAGGAGTGTTTCAATGCGCAGGCGAATTTCACTGGGCGGTGTCATTGTTGCCGTGGTCGTTGTGGTGGGCTTGTCGCTGGTTGCCGGCTATCGCGCCGGGGCGCAGCAGGCTCGAACGGCCGATAATCCACGCCCGCCGGCGGCGGCAATGGCGGCACACAAGATCAAATACTATTGGGATCCGATGCTCGGCCCATCGTCGATTTCCGACAAGCCGGGTGTCAGCGCCATGGGAATGGACCTCGTTCCCGTGTTCGATGATGGCAATGCTGCCGGCGATGTCGGCGAAGTGAGGATCGATCCGGCCGTGGTGCAGAACATGGGGATTCGCACGGCCGTTGCCACGCGCGGATCACTGACGCAGACCATCCGGACGGTCGGCGTGCTGCGCGTTCCCGAGCCGGCGATTCATGAAGTGAGCTTGCGCGTCAGCGGCTGGATCGAAAGGCTCTACGCCGATCAGGAGGGGATGCATGTCAAGGCCGGCGATCCGCTGTTTGCGGTCTACAGCCCGGATCTTCAGGTGGCGGCTGATGAGCTGATTTCCGCCCAGAAATCCGTGGCGGCGCTGGATCCCGCGGCGGCCGCGCCGGTTCGCGCCGAGGTCACCGCAATGGCGGAATCGGCCAAGCGGAAATTAAGGCTGTGGGGTGTGGCAGACCAGGATATTGACGCGATCGCCAAGAGCTCGGCCGCACCGAAATCCGTCGTGTTTCGCAGCCCAGCCGATGGCGAGATCACGGAGAAGATGGTCGTTGACGGCTCATCGGTGCAGGCGGGAATGAAGCTCATGCGCATCGAAGACCGCTGCCGGCTTTGGCTGGAAGCGGTTGTGTATGAGGGGCAGATGTCGGCCATCGCGCTGGGCCAGCAGGTTGAGGCCACAACCGAAAGTCTTCCCGGCCGAACTTTCAGGGGGACCGTCACGTTCATCTCACCGCGCATAGACCCGGCCACGCAGACTGAAACCATTCGCGCGGTCCTGGACAATTCGGATCTGGCCTTGGCGCCGGGCACTTATGTGACTGTGAACGTCTCGACCCGGCCTCTGGACGATGTTGTCATGGTTCCGCGCGAAGCGGTTATCGACACCGGCGTACGTCAGGTGGCGTTCGTGACCAAATCCGACGGGCATTTCACGCCGGTCGAAGTGCGACTGGGCGCCAGCGGCGACAAGGATCGCGTGCAGGTCGTGCAGGGTTTGTCGGCCGGAGATGTTGTGGTCAGCAGCGGCCAGTTTCTGATGGATGTGGAGAGCCGCACCAACGAGGCGATCAGCAAGCTGACCAGTGCCAGGCCGGCGGAAACCGTGGCGTTGGCCGCCGCACCGTCGAGCGCGCCGGCCGATGGCCACGAGTTGTTCATCATCCATTGCCCGATGGCCAACGCGGACTGGGTGCAGGCGGATCAGACGATCGACAATCCGTATCTGGGATCGTCCATGTCGACGTGCGGGTCGGTCACGCGAACGGTTTCGCGGCCGGACAGCGCGACGCCGCTGGCGGGTTTGGTGGATACGTACCTTCGTGCGAGCAAGTCGCTCGCCGAAGACAAGGTCGATGCGCCGGCGATGCAGGCGGTGAAGACTGCCGCGGAGAAAGTGACCGGCGAGACATACGCATCCTTACGTCAGGCCGCCGATCGGCTGGCTCAGGCCAATACGCTGGAGGCGGCGCGCGGCGCATTTCAACCGCTCAGCGATGAACTGGTCAAAGCACTCCCACCGGCCAAGCCGTAGACGGATTTCCCGCCATTGAATGTCGCCCGCGTGTGCAGGCAGGCGGCCCGGTCTGGCCCGAGATGATCCCATGATCGCGAAGTTGATCGAGATTTCGATTCGCAACAAGGCACTCGTCGTGCTGGGGACTTTGGCGCTGGTGGTGGCCGGGGTGTGGGCCACAATGCACAGCAGCATCGATGCCATCCCGGACCTGTCGGACGTGCAGGTGATCGTGGTGACGGATTTCCCGGGTCAGGCGCCGCAGGTCGTCGAGGATCAGGTGACGTATCCGCTGACGACGGCGATGATGGGGATCGCCCATACCAAATCGGTTCGCGGCATCAGCATGTTCGAGACGTCGATGATCTACATCATCTTCGACGAAGGAACCGATCTCTACTGGGCTCGCAGCCGGGTGCTGGAATATCTCAATTTTGCCAAGGACCGATTACCGGCCGGCGTCGAGCCGAAACTCGGGCCCGACGCGACAGGGCTGGGCTGGGTGTATCAATACACGCTGGCGACGGGGTATTTCTCGCCGGATCATCCCCAGGGATTGTGGCACGATCCCCAGCGCGATCGCTGGTACGCTAAGGCGATCGACGCGCCGGCCGATCGACGCGCGATGCTCGTGAAAGTCCGCGCCTTCGATAAGCCGGGGAACTGTCCACTGACGGGAAAACCGCTCCTGCCGGCCAATCAGGATTTGTCGCAGTTGCGGAGTTTGCAGGATTGGTATTTGCGCTATGAGCTGACATCGGTGCCCGGCGTGGCCGAAGTGGCGTCGATCGGCGGATTCGTCAAGGAATACCAGATCGTTCTGAAGCCGGAAAAGCTGCTGGCGTTCAACATCGCCATCAAGGACATCATGATGGCGGTGCAGCGATCGAACAACGACGTCGGCGGGTCGGTCGTTGAGATGAGCGAGAACGAGTACATGGTCCGCAGCAAGGGGTATCTGAACGGCGTTCATGATCTGGAAGAAGTGCCGGTTGGCCTGGGGAAGAACGGCACGCCGGTTCATTTGCGCGACATCGCGAATATCGAGATAGCCGGCGAAGAGCGCCGTGGCGTCGGCGAATGGAACGGGCAGGGCGAAGCGGTCGGCGGCGTGATCGTTGCCCGCTTCGGGTCCAATGCCTTTGCGGTCATTGAAGATGCGAAGACCAAACTGGCCGATTTGGAAACCGGCCTGCCGCCGGGCGTCACGATCAAGACCGCCTACGACCGCTCCGACCTCATCCGGCGGTCGATCGAAACACTTCAACACACGCTCATCGAGGAAATGATCGTGGTCGGCCTGGTCTGCATCCTGTTCCTGCTGCACGCTCGCAGCGAACTGGTGGCGATCTTCGTTGTCCCGGCCAGCGTGCTGGTGAGCCTGCTGACCATGCACCTGCTGGGGATCAACGCCAACATCATGAGCCTGGGCGGCATCGCAATCGCCATCGGCGTGATCGTCGACAGTGCGATCATCATGGTCGAGAACGCACACAAACATCTCGACCGCGAAGAGGAACGGCTTCATGCCCACCCCGGTTCCCAGCCGCGATCGCGAAGCGACATCATTACCGATGCGGCCAAGGAAGTCGGGCCGAGCCTGTTTTTCAGCCTGCTCATCATCACGGTGAGTTTCATGCCGGTGTTTGTGCTGGGCGGCGAAAGCGGGCGCTTGTTCAAGCCGCTGGCGTTCACCAAGACCTTCGCGATGGCGTCGGCGTCCGTGCTGTCGGTCACGATCATCCCGGTGCTGATGGTCTATTTCATCACCGCGCGCGTGCTGCCCAAATACTGGGGATGGAAGAAGAACCTGGCCATCACGCTGGCGGCGATGTTCATTCCCGCGGCCGTGCTGTTGTGGATGCCGTCGATCGATGCGGACCTGCTGCCCTATCGCTGGTGGATGTCGATCGGTTGGGTCGCGATAGCGGGGATGCTGCTGGTTCCGCAGAAGATTATTCACGAGGAAAGAAGCCCGATCAGCCATTTCCTGCAATGGGCGTACAACCCGTTCTTTAATCTGGCCATCCGGTTCCGCTGGCCGGTGCTGGGCGCGGCGGTGCTGTTCATGGTGTCAGCGATCTGGCCGTTCAGGCAACTGGGCAGCGAATTCATGCCCTCGCTGGACGAAGGTGATTTGCTCTACATGCCGACGACCGATCCGTCGATCAGCGTGACCAAGGCCCGTCAGGTTCTTCAGCAGACCGATGCGTTGATCATGAGCGTGCCGGAAGTGGACAGCGTCTACGGCAAGATCGGCCGGGCCGAGTCGGCTACCGATCCCGCACCGCTGGACATGGTCGAGAGCGTGGTGCGGCTCAAGACCGACAAGTCTCAGTGGCGCACGCGCACGCCGAGCTATTTCTTTGACAACTGGCCGACGGCTTTGCAGTGGCCGCTGCGGCACACATTCTGGCCCTCGACGCGGTCGATCACGATGGAGGAGTTGATCTACGGCTGGAGTGATCGCGATGGCACATTCCATCCGGGGATGAATTCGATCGTGAGCATGCCGGGTCTGGCGAATACCTGGACGATGCCGATCGCCAATCGCACGCAGATGCTTTCGACGGGGATCAAGACGCCCGTTGGCATCAAGATCATGGGGCCGGATTTGCAGGTGCTGGGCGATCTGGCCAGCCGCGCCTCAACCATCGCGCTGACGGTGCCGGGGACAACCAGCGCCTATCCCGAGCGATCGTTCGGCGGATTGTATCTGGACATCACGCCGGACCGCGAGGCGGCCGCTCGATACGGCCTGACGACAGGCGATGTGCAGGACATTATCACGACAGCGATTGGCGGGATGAAGATCAGCACGGCCGTCGAAGGCCTGGAGCGATATCCGATCAATCTGCGATATGCCCGCGAATTGCGGGACGATCCGCAGCAGATCAAGCAGGTTCTGGTGCCGACGCCATCGGGGGCACAGATTCCGCTGGGGCAGCTCGCGTCGATCCAGATCGAGCCGGGCCCGCCGATGATCAAGAGCGAAAACTCCCGCCGTTCGGCCTGGGTGTTTGTGGATGTCGCGGGGCGCGATCTGGGCTCGTATATCGCCGATGCACAGCGGGCGATGGCCGAGCAACTGAACCTGCCGGCCGGCTATTCTCTGGCGTGGTCGGGGCAGTTTGAAAACATTCAGGAGGCCAATGCCCGCTTGAAATGGGCGGTGCCGCTGACGCTGGTGATCATCGTGGTGTTGCTTTATCTGGCGACGCGAAGCTGGTTCCGCGTGATCGTTGTATTGCTGGCCGTGCCATTCAGTCTGGTCGGCGCGGTGTGGCTGCTGTGGATGCTGGGATATCACCTGTCGCTGGCGGTTTGGGTGGGGATGATCGCGCTGGCGGGGCTGGATGCCGAGACGGGATTGGTGATGCTGCTTTATCTCGACAACAGCTACGAGCGATTTCGAGCCACCGGGCGCATGCGCGACAAAACCGATCTGTGGCATGCCGTTCACGACGGGGCGGTAAAGCGGATCCGTCCCAAGACGATGACGGTGGCGGCGGCGTTCATCGGGCTGGTGCCGCTCTTGTGGGCGCAGGGGACTGGCGCGGATGTCATGCGTCGCCTGGCCGCTCCGATGCTCGGCGGACTGTTCACCAGTTTCCTGATGGAATTGCTCATTTACCCGATCATTTTCTACGTGGCCAAGAGTTTCCTGCTGCGGCGTTATCCGCCGGCGACCGACCCGCGCGGCGCGTTTCCCGCCCAAATCCGCGCTGCGGCGGAGGTGACTCATGCGTCGATCTAACATGCTCCCGGCGATCACGATTGGCGCGGCGATGTTGGTCTTCGCCGGGTGTACGGTTCATCCCGCCGGCGAGAGCGACGAGCGTTCACTGGCCAAGCAGGAAGGCTCGCCGTACGCGCAGCCGTTCGAACAGCGAACTCCCGCGACATTGCCGTCGTCGCCTTCTGCCGATGACATGGTGCGCGTCGCGATATTGAATAATGCCGACCTGGAACAGAAATATTGGGACTGGCGATCGGCCATCGAGCAGATTCCGCAGGATGGCACCGAGTCGACCAACCTCTCGCTTTCTCTGAGCACGATGATTGACCGGGGTTCGACGCGGCTGGATCAAACCACCGCCGGCCTGGGCAACGATCCCATGAGCGATATCGTTCTGCCGCCCAAACTGTCGATCGCGGCCCGGCGGGCGCTGGACAATGCCAAAGCGGCCGGGTTGCGGTTTGAAAAAGCCAAGTTTGCTTTACGCACCAAAGTTCTGGAGGCGTGGGCTGATTATGCGTTGTCCGCCGAGCTTGCCCGTCTTGAGGATGCCAATGTCGAGCTGCTGCGGGCAATGGCCGCGACGACCGAATCGCTGAACCGCTCCGGAACCGCCGGCCAGCAGGATGTGCTCAAGGCTCACAACGAAATCGACATGGCCGCCAACGCCGCCGCCGCGTTGCGGGCTCAACTTGTCGCGCAAAGAGCGAGCCTCAGCGCGCTGCTGGGTCGCCAGTCGGATGCGGAGATTCCCACACCGGCCGTGATGCCAACCACGCGGCCGATCACCGCGACCGATGACGATCTGCTGTCGCTTGCGGCAAGGCACAACCCGGAACTGCTCGCTTTGGCCGAGGAAGTGCATGCCCGCAATGAGGCCATCGCCCTGGCCCGGTTGCAGTACATTCCCGATTTCTCCCTGACCGGCGATACCGACCTCAAGGGCCTGACGCAAACTCTTGCCGGGTCGATCACGGTTCCATTCTTTCGCCATGAAGCGATCGACGCTGCCGTCGCCCAGGCACAGGCCAATCTCCACTCCACGCAAGCCATGCGTCGCCAGACGGCCAGTGATCTCAGAGCCCAGGTCGTCATGGATGTGGTAACGCTCCACGACGCCGATCGGCAACTCGCTCTGCTCCAAACCTCCATCCTGCCCCGCGCCCGGCAGGTGGTGGTCATTTCCAGAAGTGCCTACGAATCCGGCCATTCATCGCTGCTGGAATTGCTCGACAGCCAGCGATCCCTGATCGACATCGAGCGTCTGATCGCCACGCTGCAAACGACCCGCGAAAAGAGCCTGGCCGATCTTGAGGCCGTCACCATGTGCCAACTTTCACCTCCGCCACATTGAAGAGGGGATAAGAGCCAGCCCGCCGTTTGCGTCACGCACTCGATTCTGCGAGCCCGGCCGGGGTGGTTTCCGTGGACCACGTCTGCGGGTATGATACGCCCCCAACGGTTTCGGGTTGGTTGATCAGGTCGTGCGATGTGCGGGAGTTGGATGGTCAGGGTCATTCGATAACCCGGGCGGCGGATGCGTAAGGAGCGGGACAAGCGCAAAGAGGTGGAGCCGCGCCGGCGGACCAGGCCGGCTCGCGCGCCGGCGAAGTCCTCAAGGGCCCCGCGGGCGGCCGAGAATCTTCCGCACGCTACGCTGGATGGACTGGCAGCCCATGTTGCAGTTGTGAATCAGAAGGGTGTGATCGAGGCGGTCAACAAGGCATGGCGGGATTTTGGGGCGGACAACGGGCCGGTGCGGGGGCGCATCGCCGAAGGGGCGGATTATCTGGCCGTCTGCGATGCCGCCAGCGGGGATGATCGGGAACTGGCCTTGGCGTTTGCCGGTGCGATACGCGAGGTGCTGGCGGGTCGGCGCGAGCGGTTCGAGGCGGAATATCCCTGCCATTCGCCGGACAGGCAGAGATGGTTTATCGGTCGCGTCAGCCGCCTGCCGGGGGACGGATCGCCCAGGGCCGTCATTGCCCACGAAGACATCACGTCGCGCAAGCTGGCGGAAATGGCCCTGGAGCGAAGCCAGGCCCAGTTGCGGGCGATCTATGAAAATGCGCCGGTGATGATGTGCGTGATGGACGCGCAGCGCCAGTCGCTGTTTGCCAACCGGGCACTGCGGGAATTCACCGGCACTGAGCAGACGGATCTGGTTGCGGAGCGGGCGTGCAATATTCTGGGGTGTGCCAGCGCCCCCGCGGTAGCCGATGCCAGCAACATCAGCCCCGAATGTGCCGCCTGTCAGTTGCGCCAGGCCGTCGAAGACACGCTCAAAACCGGCAACGGGCACCAAGACGTGGAGTATCACGCCGCGCTGGAGCGAAACGGCGTCCGCCGTACCGCCACGCTGCTGGGCTCGACGGCCATGATCCAGTCCGGCAACCAAAGCTGGCTGCTGTTGTGCATTCACGACGTCTCGGAGCGTGAACAGGCCAAGCAGGAGCGGCTGCGAATAATCGCCGAATTGAATGCGGCTCAGAGGATCGCCAAGATCGGCTCGTGGCGATGGGATCTTGTCACGGACACAGCGCACTGGTCCGAGGAGTTGTATCGCATCTTCGAGCCGGCAACCGCCCTGTCCTCGCCGCATCGCACGAATTTCATGCAACTGGTCCACCCCGATGACCGCCAACGTGTGGCACAAGCCCGGACCGATGCCGTCATTGAGAACAAACGATACGACATCGAATTTCGCATCCAGCTTCCGGACGGCCGGGTGAAGGTCGTTCATTCGCAAGGCGAAGTATTGCGGCGCGACGATGGCATGCCGATCCTGATGCATGGGACGACGCAGGATATTACCGAGCGCAAGGCGGCGGAGGAGGAACGGGTCGGAATTATTGCCGACTTGAACGAGGCCCAGCGGATCGCACAGGTCGGTTCGTGGCGGTGGGATCTTGCGACGGACAAAGCCCAATGGTCCGACGAGACCTATCGCATTTTCGGTCTTGCCCCCGTCTCCCTGGCGCATCATCGCCATAGCTTCCTGGACATGGTCCATCCCGACGATCGGGGCCGCACCGATCAGGCGCTGCTCGACGCCGTCAATGGACGCAGGCCGTACGACTTGGAGTATCGCATCCGGCTTCCCGACGGCCGTGAACGGGTGATCCACGCTCACGCCGAAGTGCTGCGGCGAGAGGACGGCACGGCGACGGCCTTGCACGGCACGGTGCAGGATATTACCGAGCGCAAGCAACTGGAGGACGAGCTTCGCCACACGGCCGCCAGCCTGGCCGAGGCGCAAAGGATGTCGCAGATCGGCAGTTGGCACTCGGTGTTCAAGGGCGGGGAGGAAATCCTGAGCGAATCGGATGAGGAGCGACGCATCTGGGGCTTTGGGGCGGGAGAGCGGACGACCGTCCAGGCCGTTCTGGATCGCATACATCCCGACGATCGGACGTTGGCTCTGGAACATTGGGCGGCGGCGCGCCGAGACGGCAAGCTGCGGGAGTGGGAGCACCGCCTCATTGTGGATGGGCGGGTGAAGTGGATTCGCGCCAGAATCCAGGTCGATCTGGATGCATCAGGCGAGCCGATCGAGGGTCGCGGCACCAGCCAGGATATCACCGAGCAAAAGCTGCTGGAGAATGAACTTCGCCACGCGGCCGCCAGCCTGGCCGAGGCACAGGCGATGTCGCGGATCGGCAGTTGGCGCGTAGTGCTCAAGGACGGCGCGGAAAGCTGGAGCGGATCGGATGAACTTCGCCGTATCTGGGGTTATCCGGCAGGGTATCCGATCACAATGCAGACCGGCATGGACCGCATGCATCCCGACGACATCGACAGAACGCGGGAGATCTGGACCGCAGCGGTTGGCGGCGCGGGACCGATGGAATGGGAACATCGCATCGTCGTGGATGGGCAGGTGAAATGGGTTCAGGCGCGAATCCAGGTCGAACGTCACGCATCGGGCCGGCCGGTTGAGATTCACGGCACATGCCAGGACATAACCGAACAGAAGCGGGCCCAGGAGGTGCTGAGGGCCAGCGAGGAACAATACCGCAATCTCTTCGAGTATATGTTCGGCGGTTTTATCCTGCTGGAAGTTATTCTGGACCATGTCGGGAATCCGGTGGACCACCGGCTGCTGCAGGCCAACTCGGAATTTGACCGGATGACAGGACTCCGCCGAAGCGAAGAGATCGGACGCACTGGCGCAGAGCTTTCCTTCCAATGGCCCCCGGACGTGGCACAGAGTTATTACCAGGTTGCTCAGGGCGGCGAACCGCTTCATGTGGAGCGGTTCAACGAGTCTTTGAATCGCCACTACGATGCCCGCGTCTTCTCGCCCCGACGCGGGCAGTTTGCCGTCCTTTTCTACGATATCACCGATCGTAAGCGGCTGGAGGATGAACTTCGCCACACGGCCGCCAACCTTGCAGAAGCGCAAACGATGTCGCGGATCGGAAGTTGGCGCGTGGTGTACAAAGACGGGGCGCAAAGTTGGAACGTATCGGACGAAATCCTGCGTATTTGGGGTTTTCCGCCAGGTTATTCCCTCACGCGGGAGGCACTTCTGTCGCGCATGCACCCCGACGACAGCGCCGCAACCGAGGAGGTCTGGGCCAAGGCGATGCAAAACGTGGGGCCGACAGAATGGGAGCATCGCATCATCGTCGATGGCAAGGTGAAATGGATTCACGCGCGAATCCAAGTCGACCTCGACGAAGCCGGCCGGCTGGTCGAGATTCGCGGCACGAACCAGGACATCACCGAGCGAAAGCACGTGGAGGAGGAAGCGAGCGTGCATCAGGCCGCGATCGCCCAACTGTCGCGCGTGGTGGCGATGGGTGAACTGACGGCGGGGATTGCTCATGAGATCAACCAGCCGCTGGGCGCCAGCCTGCTTTACGCCGAGACGTGCCGCGATCTGCTGAAGGGCGCTCCGCCGGACGTCGCGCAGCTTTTGCCGGCGATGAACACGCTGGTGGGCCAGTTGGAACGTGCCAAGGCGACGGTGGCGCGGATGAGGAAGTTCATCCGCAGGAAGCCGTTGTCGTTTTCGACGGTCGATGCCAACCAACTGCTGGTGGATACCGCGAAATTGCTGGCGTACGAATTGAAGGAAGCGAAGGTCCGCCTGGTATTGAAGCTGCAACCGCTGACCGCGCCATCCAGGGCTGATCCCGTGCTGATCCAGCAGGTGGCCCTCAACTTCATGATCAACGCGATCGAGGCGATGCGAAAATCCAACAGCCCGCGCCGGTTGACTCTGGGAACCAGCGCCGCCGCGGATGGATCGTGCATCGTCAGCGTTGCCGACACCGGACCGGGCGTCCCGGAATTGCTGGCCGATCGCGTTTTCGACTCCTTTGTCACCAGCAAGCCCGAAGGCATGGGGCTGGGCCTGGCGATCAGCCGGTCGATTGTCGAACAGCACGGCGGCCGAATCTGGTATGAGCCCGGCGAAAAGGGCGGCGCCGTGTTCAAGTTTTCGCTTCCCTCGATGCCGTCCGGCGCCAAGGAGGATCTGCAATGAAATGCGGCACGCCAACCGTATATGTCGTGGACGACGATCCGGCCATGCGCGATTCGCTGGAGTTCATGTTCACCGGCACCGGCCTGCCAGTAGTAACCTATGCCTCCGCCGAGGCATTTCTGGCCGACCAGCGGCCTTGCCGATGTGGATGCCTGATCCTGGACCTCCGGATGCCGGGGATGAGCGGGCACGAACTGAGCCGGCGGTTGCGGGCCCTGGAACCGCAACTTCCGGTGATCCTGCTGACGGGCCACGGCGACATTTCGACGGCCGTGAGCGAAATGAAACAGGGGGCGTTCGATTTTTTCGCCAAGCCGGTGAATCGGGACGTGCTGCTGAAACGGGTGCGCGAAGCGGTGGAGACGTGCCAGGCGCGAAGCCAGGAGGGCGAGGAAGCCGCCGACATCCGCCGCAAGCTGGCGGACCTTTCGCCGCGGGAGCTGGAAGTCATTGACCTCGTGGCCGGGGGACTTGCCAATAAGAAGATCGCGTTGCGGCTGGGCCTGTCGGAGCGAACCGTAGCCAATCACCGGGCGCACGTGCTGTACAAGCTGGAGGCGGCCAATACGGCCGACGTGGTGCGAAAGCTCGCGCTGGTCGGCCAAATTGGTCCGCGGCACGGAGGCGTGACGCCGCAGCCGCGATAATGCCACAACTATCGGCCGCCACCATCCACGGGCGTGGATGAAGTATTCCCGATTGTGCAGAATTGAGCAAAAATGACCATCGTGGGGGCCCTGAGTCCATGTCGATAGCTTTGACAGGCATGTGCGCTTTTGGCAGGTCCCGCATGCTTGGGGCCGGAACGCCGGGTGCTCAGCAGCGGGACATTTGACTGGAAATGGGCGCCAAACCGGGCGGTGACTGCATGGTTGTCGATGAACTGGACCGTTCGATGCCCCAGCGGCGCGATGGTCTTCATCCGTTCGGCCGCCTCCTGCCCGACAAGAGCACATTATTGGGCGTGATGGTCGCCGGGGCGGCCGCCATCGTGCTGGCCGGGTGGGAATTCAATGTTCCCCGGCTGACCAACGCGACTCCGGGGTATGTCACGATGAAGGCCAACACGGCCGTAGCGTTCGTGCTGGTGGGGATGTCGCTGGTGGTGTCGGGCCTGGCCGGCGACAAGCGGCGCAGCCGCCAGTTGGCACTGGTCTGTGCGGGGGCGACTGCGTTACTGGGATTGCTGACACTGTGCGAGTATCTGCTGAGTTTGGATCTGGGGATTGACCAGCTCTTCGTACACGTTCCGCCGGCGCCGGCAGGGGTGTTTGCGCCGGGGCGAATGGGGCCCGCCAGCGCGCTGAATTTTGTGCTGTTGGGAGGGGCGCTGGCCTGCTCGGCGCGGCGCCGAACGGTATCGTACGCGCAACGCCTCGTGCCTCTGGTCGCTTTGATCGCCATGGTGCCCTTCCTGGGATATTTGTATGGCGCGCCGGCGCTCTACGGCCTGGGCCGCTACACGCAGATGTCGCTTCAGAGCGCCATCCTCTTCATGCTCGCCAGTCTGGGCGTGTATCTGCTGCATCCGGGCGACGGCCTCATGCTCACGATCACGCCGGATTCGATGGGCGCCTGGCTCATGCGCCGCATGACGCCGTTTGTCGTGGGCGTGCCGCTGGTGCTGGGATGGCTTCGCGTGCAGGGCGAAAAGCACGGTTACTTCGACGGCCCGCTGGGGGTCGCGATCGTGATGTCGGTCATCATGTTCCTGATGACGGTCCTGGTCTGGTGGACGGCCCGGACCCTGACCCGCCTGGATGCCAAGCGCCGCCAGTCCGAGGCTCAATCGCACGAAGCTCTGATCGCCCTGCGCGAGGGCGAGGCCCAGATGCGAGCTATCACCACCGTCGCGCAGAACGCGATTCTCATGATCACGCCGGAGGGACGGATCAGTTATTGGAACCCGGCCGCCGAGCGCATTTTCGGATACACACCCTCCGAAGCCCTGGGCCAGGTGCTGCACGAACTGATCGTGCCGGCGCGGTTCCGCCAGGCGCATCATGCGGCGTTCGGCCAGTTTTGCCGCACCGGCCAGGGTGCCGCGGTCGGCAAGACGCTCGAATTGCAGGGCCGTTGCAAGGACGGCAGGGAGATTGCCGTCGAGCTGTCGCTGTCGGCGGTTCAGTTGCGGGGCCAATGGCATGCGGTGGGCATTCTGCGCGATGTCACCGAAAAGAAACAACGCGACGCCAAGCTCGGTCAGTTGTCGCAGGTGGTCGAGCAGACCCCTGCCTCGGTAGTCATTACCGACACGGCCGGGGCGATCGAATATGTCAATCCGGCCTTCACGCAGACCACCGGGTACACCGCCGCGGAAGTCATTGGGAGGAGCACCAGTCTGCTGAAATCCGGTCTGACGCCGCCGGAAACCTATGCGGCCATGTGGAGCGAACTGCTGGCGGGTCGGGAATGGCGCGGCGAGTTGCAGAACCGCGACAAAAACGGAGAGATGTTTTGGGAACTGGCGGTGATCTCGCCGCTTCGGGGCTGCGACGGAAAGACCACGCATTACGTGGCGGTTAAAGAGAACATCACGGCGCGCAAAGTGATGGAAGAGGAGTTGCGCACGGCCGCCCGCACGGACAAGCTGACTGGTCTGCCGAACCGGACATTATTCTGCGACCGGCTGGAACAGGCGATACTGCGTTCGCGGCGGCTGAAGGATTACAGATTCGCCGTGCTTTTCCTGGATTTTGACCGATTCAAGATCGTCAACGACAGCCTCGGCCACAACGTCGGCGACCTGCTGCTGCAGCAGATCGGGCAGCGGCTGCGCTCGTCACTTCGCGCCGGCGACTCGCTTTGCCATCAGGATTCTCATCACACGACAGCACGTTTCGGAGGCGATGAGTTCGTCGTGCTTCTCGACGGCCTCAGTGGCCCGCAGGACGCGGCGGCTGTCGCCGAGCGACTGCTGCAGGTTCTCGCCACTCCATACCGTCTTGGCGAGCACGATGTCCACTCAACGGCCAGCATCGGCATCGTCACCAATGACGTGGCGGCCGACAGCGCCGAGCAGATCCTTCGTGACGCCGATACGGCCATGTACGAAGCCAAGCTGGCAGGCCGGGGTCAGCATGTCGTGTTTAGCGCCCGCATGCGTCAACGCGTGCTGGAACGCGTGAGCATGGAAAATGACCTGCGCAAGGCCCTGGAGCTCGATCAGTTTTTCCTTGTCTACGAGCCGATCGTTTCTCTGGTGACCGGGCGGATCGAACGGTTCGAGGCTCTGCTCCGCTGGCGGCATCCGCAGCGCGGCATCGTTTCCCCCGGCGAGTTCATCCCCATTGCCGAGGACACGGGCCTGATTCTCCCCATCGGGCAGTGGGTTCTGCGCGAGGCCTGCGGAAAGTTTGCCAATTGGCGCAAGACCCTGGGCGATTCCGCTCCGCCCAGCGTCGGCGTCAATCTGTCGCGCACTCAGCTTCTGCTGCGAAATCTCCCCGACACGATCAGCAAGATCCTGGATCAGACCGGCCTGCCCGCCTCGCTTCTGCATTTGGAAGTCACCGAGAGCGCCGTCATGAAGGACGTCGCCACCGCCATTGGGGTTCTCAACGCCATCAAGGCCATCGGCATCAAGCTGGACATGGACGATTTTGGCACCGGCTACTCCTCGCTGGCCTGCCTCCACCAGTTCCCCATCGACGTGCTGAAGATCGACCGGTCGTTCATCGCCAACATCGAGCGCGGCCGGGATTTCATGGCCCTGGTCCAGGTCGTTGCCCAACTGGCGCGCAACCTCAACATCCAGATCGTGGCCGAGGGCGTCGAGACGACCGATCAGGCCCTGATCCTCCAATCCCTGGATTGCGAGTTCGCCCAGGGCTACCTCTTCGGCAAGGGCCGCCCGGCCGAGGAATTGGCACAATTCAAGTCTGAGATGCGTGTGTGGCCGACCGCAGCGGCGGCTGCTCCGGCGGTGGCGGCGGTGGGCAAGCCCGCAAATCCCGAAATCCGCGCGGCATAGTCATCAGGTCTTGCCAGCGGCCCTGATCCGGCGAAGTTCCATGGCCCAGATGGCGGCAATCGTCAGAACGTCGCTGGCGACATGGAAGTTGCGGACACCATCGTAATCGGGTGAGACCAGCGTCGGCGCCAGTGTTTGCGCCACCTGCCGGTCGTCGGAAGCGCTTAACTGAGGCGCCAGTGCCGAAATGGCTTGCAGAGCGGCCGACCGCTGGGCTGCTGTGTCGTGGATCGCGT